>WNGB01032633.1_pt1 | contig 15513 bp, 10 predicted proteins | sample 5400681 | NCBI WGS metagenome assembly WNGB01 (sample SAMN13153367, study PRJNA577476) | soil metagenome | isolation source: 115 cm soil or saprolite under grassland replicate 2 | place: USA:California | collected 2016-06-15
CGCTGCTGACCTGGACGACACCGCCGCCCTGGGACCCGGGCCGGGCCAGCTGCCGGGCGGCCGCCGCGACCAGTGGGTCCGGGGGCGCCCCGGTCACCATCTCCCCCGCCAGGCGGACCAGGCGGTGCACCGCGTCAGCGGGCGCCAGCCCGCCGTGCACCCGGGCCACCAGGGCTGCTCCCCGGCCGCCCGGCAGGCCGCTGCGCAGGGCGCCGGGGCCCAGCTGCTGATCGAGCAGGGCGCTGAGCGGCAGCCCCAGGGCCGGGCCGCCGGCCCCGGGCCGGAACCGGATCCCGGCGATCACCGAGCCGGGCGGCGACGGGACCAGCACCGGCCCGGTGTCGGGCCCGGCCAGGGACACCCCGCTGCCAGCGCGCCAGATGAGGTCGGTGCAGGCGTCGGGCAGGACCCGGGTGGGCGGCGCACCCGCGTCCGGCGTCACGGACACCCACACGCAGGAAACGGCGCTGGCGAGTGCCGCGGGGGGCGCGTACTCCCGGTAGCCCGGCCACCAGTCCATGTCACGAGTCTGGCACGTGTTGCCGTGCACCTCCGCGCGGCCGTCATGGCCCACGCGACCGATTCGTTCAAGACACGCAGCGGCCCGGGCGCCAGGATGGACGCCATGACCTCATCTGACATCGACCTCGACGCAGCCCGGCAGTTCCTCGCGGCCAGCGGCCGGGTCCTGGACCAGCGCCGGTTCGAGCGGCTGTTCGCGGGCGGGCAGGGCGGGCCCGTGCGCGACGCCGTCGCCGCCTACCGCAACCCCGACGGCGGGTTCGGCCACGCGCTCGAGCCGGATGGCCGTGGCCCGGGCAGCCAGCCGCTGGCCATCGAGCTCGCCCTGGAAACCATGGACGAGGCGGACGTCTGGGACGACAGCCTGGTCCGCGGGGCCCTCGGATGGCTCGAGGCCAACGCACCCGGTGAGGGCGGTGCGGTCTTCGTTGCGGAGAATATTGACGGATGGCCGCACGCGCCCTGGTGGGTGCCGGAAGAAGGCGGCCCGGCGTCCCTCATCACCACCGGGCTGCTGGCCGGGACGCTGCACAGCCGCGGCGTCCGCCATCCCTGGCTGGACCGCGCGACCGGGCTGATGTGGGCCCGGATCGGCCAGCTGGAGAAGGCCGGCCCGTACGACCTGCGCGCGGTGGCCCATTTCCTCGATCACGTGCCCGACCGGGACCGCGCGGTCACGACGATGGATCAGCTCGCGCCGCTGATCACCAGCCCGGACGTGGTGACGCTGGATCCCGCGGCGCCCGGGGAGATCCACACCCCGCTGGACTTCGCGCCGCGGCCGGGATCGCTGGCCCGCGGCCTGTTCGAGCCGGCGGTGATCGGGGACTGCCTCGATCACCTGGCCCGCGGCCAGCGCGACGACGGGGGCTGGACGGTCAACTGGCTGGCCTGGTCCCCGGTGGCCGCGGCCGAGTGGCGCGGCGCGATGACCGTGAACGCGGCGGCCCGGCTGCGCGCCAACGGCCGGCTGGCACACGGTCAGCCGTAGAAGAGGCGCTCCATCACGGCGCGGGCCCGGCGCGCGGTGCGCCGGTAGTCCTCGACCAGGTCCTGGCTGGCGTCCGGGGAGTAGCCGAGGATCCGGGCCACCGCCGCCCGCTCCGCCTGCTTGGCGGGGAGCATGTCCGAGGACCGTCCGCGCAGCAGCACCACCGCGTTGCGGATCCGGGTCGCCAGCCGCCACGAGGCGGCCAGCGCGGCCGCGTCATCCCGGCCGATCAGGCCCGCCTCCTGGGCTGCCCGCAGCGCGGTCAGGGTGCGCGTGGTGCGCAGCGAGGGCACTTCGTGCGCGTGGGTCAGCTGGAGCAGCTGGACGACCCACTCCACGTCGGACAGCCCGCCCGGGCCCAGCTTCAGGTGCATGGCCGGATCCGTGCCGCGCGGCATCCGCTCCGCTTCCATCCGGGCCTTGAGCCGCCTGATGTCCAGGACCGCCGCGACGCTGATCCCGCCGGCCGGGTAGCGGAACCCGTCGGCCAGGGCGCTGAACCGCTCCCCCAGCTCCCGGTCGCCGGCCGCCGGGTCCGCGCGCAGCAGCGCCTGCGCCTCCCAGGCCAGCGACCAGCGCTCGTAGTACGCGCGGTAGGAGGCCAGCGTGCGCACCAGCGGCCCCTGGCGGCCCTCGGGGCGCAGCCCCGGGTCGACCACGAGCGGCGGGTCGGGTGCGGGCTGGGCGAGCAGCCGGCGCATCTCCTCGGCGACCGCGTGCGCGGCCGGCGACGCCACCTGGTCCGCCACGCCGGGCAGCGGGTCATGGACGAACATCACGTCGGCGTCGCTGCCGTAGCCCGTCTCCCGGCCGCCGAACCGCCCCATGCCCACCACGCACATCCGGGTGGGCATGGGGCCGGCCTCCCGCTCGAACTGGCTGACCGCGGCCTCCAGCGCCCCGCCGATGGTGACCGCCGTGATCACGGTCAGCGCCTCTTCGGTCTCCTCGACCGTGGTCACGCCGAGCAGGTCAGCGGCGGCGGTGCGGAGCAGCTCACGGCGGCGCAGCGCGCGGACCGCCTGCGCGGCCTCCTCGGCGCTGGCGTGCCGGCTCACCACCGCGGTGGCCTCGGTGTGCAGCGCGGTCGCGGGACGGGGTGCGAGCTGCTCATCCGAGCCGAGCAGGGCCACGGTCTCCGGCGCGCGCATCAGCAGGTCCGTCGCGTACCGGCTGGAGGCCAGCAGCCGGGCCATCCGGCGCGCCACGTTCGTGTCGTCCCGGAGCAGCCGCAGGTACCAGGGCGAGTCCCCGAGCGCGTCGCTGACCTGCCGGAAGGCCAGCAGGCCGGCGTCCGGCTGAGCGGCGTCGGCGAACCACTCCAGCATCACGGGCAGCAGCGTGCGCTGGATGGCCGCCCGCCGGGATACCCCCGAGGTCAGCGCCTCGATGTGGCGCAGCGCGCCGGCCGGATCGGCGTAGCCGAGGGCTTCCAGCCGGGCCCGCGCGTCCTCACGGGTGAGCCGCGCCGCGCCGGCCGGCAGCCGCGCCACCGCGTCCAGCAGCGGCCGGTAGAACAGCTTCTCGTGCAGGCGGCGGGCCTCGCGGGCGTGCTGGCGCCACTGGGCCATCAGCTCGGCCGCCGGGTCGGCCCGGGACGGCGGGGCCGGGGCCGCCGCGCCATTGCGGGTCCGGGCCCGGCGCAGCGCGCGGCCCAGCCGGCGCAGCGCGGCCGGGTCCTCGGGCAGGGTGTGGGTGCGGCGGAGCTGGCGCAGCTGGAGCAGGTGCTCCACGGTGCGCAGGAACCGGTAGGCGGCGGCCATGCTGGCCGCGTCCTCCCGGCCCACGTAGCCGCCCCGGGCCAGCGCGGCCAGCGCGGGCAGCGTGCCGGTCTCGCGCAGCGAATCGTCGGTGCGCCCGTGCACCAGCTGCAGCAGCTGCACCGCGAACTCGATGTCACGCAGGCCGCCGGGGCCGAGCTTGAGCTGGCGGGCCGCCTCGCCGGGGGCCAGGTTCCCGATCACGCGGCGCCGCATGGCCTGCACGTCCGCGACGAAGTTGGGGCGCTGGGCGGCCTGCCACACCATCGGGCCGAGCGCGTCGAGATAGGCCTGGCCCAGCTCGCGGTCGCCGGCCACCGGGCGGGCCTTGAGCAGCGCCTGGAACTCCCACGTCTTGGCCCAGCGCTGGTAGTACGCGACGTGACTGGCCAGGGTGCGGACGAGCGGGCCGTCGCGGCCTTCGGGGCGGAGGTTGGGGTCCACGGGGAACAGGGCACCCTCGGCGGTGGTCTGCGAGCAGGTCCGGACCAGGCCCGCGGCCAGCCGGGTCGCGGTGCGCAGCGCGGCAGCCTCGGTCTCGGCGGAACCGGTCGCGGCGGAACCGGGCCCGGATGGCGGGTCCCCGGGGGGCGCGGATGACGGGTCCGCGGGTGGCGCGGATGACTGGTCCGCGGGGAGCGCGGATGACGGGTCCCCGGCGGGCGCGGCCACGAAGATCACGTCTACGTCGCTGGCGTAGTTGAGCTCGCGGCCGCCGCACTTGCCCATGGCGATGACCGCCAGCCGCGCGGGCGCTGAGCCCGGGGGCAGCTCGGACCGGGCGATGGCCAGCGCTGCCTCGAGGGCCGCGGCGGCGAGGTCAGCCAGCTCGGCCGCGGTCTCGTCCACGGTGACGGCACCCGTCAGGTCACGGGCGGCCAGGTGCAGCAGCCGCCGCCGGTAGGCAGCTGCGCAGCGCGTCGGGACCGCTCAGCACGCGCCAGTCCCCGGGGTGCCGGGCCAGGTGATCGCCGAGCGCGGCGCTCGCGCCGAGCACCGCGGTGAGCCGGCTCCGCAGGCCGGCGTCGGCGCGCAGCGCGTCGAGCAGGTCGCCGCCGAGCGTCATCCGGGACAGCGTGATCAGGGCCAGATCCGGGTCGGCCGAGGCGGCCAGTGAGGCCAGCAGGTCAGCGTCGGCACCCTCAGGGTCGAGGGCCAGGTCCTGGCTGAGCAGCCGCTCTGCCCGGGCCGCGTCGGCGAAGCCCAGCCGGGCCAGTTCCCCGGCCGGTGTCGTTCTTCGGCGCACACTCACCCCTGCACCGTAACGGCCGCGTGCCGGGTTGGCTTCCCCTGGCTGGGTCAGGACGGTGTTGCGGCGCGGCCGCCGGCCCCGGCGTCGGGCTCGGGGTCCTCGAACGGGGCCGGGAAGGAGAACGATGCCGGGGACCCCACGGCTTCCAGAACGGAAGCCGGCGGTCCGGCGCCGGGGCCGTCCGGGGACGGCCCCGGCAGGGGGGTGCACCGGGGGGGGTAGGTGCACTCTTAAAGTGTGCAACCGGCCGGTAACGTCCCGGTAGCGCGGTTAGCGGACGGTATGTCAGGCGCCCACCGCGTGGTCCTCACGCAGGCGGCCGCCCAGCGCCGACCCGGCCTGGCCTGCGGGGATGCCGGGACCGGGCGGTTGCTGGCCGTGCAGCCGGGCCCGGACCTGGTCGGCGTCCGAGTGATTCAGGCCTTCCAGGATCTCCAGGGCTTCCCGCCACGACTGGCGGGCCAGGCCCATGTCACCGGCGGCCTGATAGGCGTCGCCAAGGTGAACCAGCATGGTGGTCTCGTAGTACCCCATGTGGAGTCCGGCGATGATGCCGACCGCGGTGCGCAGGCAGCCGATAGCGTCATCGAGCCGGCCGAGGTGCAGCAGGGCGTACCCCATGCTGTCCCAGGTCGCCGCCTCGTTCAGCGCGTCGCCCCGGCCCCGGTACATGCTCAGCGCCTGCTCGCAGAACTCGAGCGCCTGCTCGTAGTCCCCGAGCTGCGCGTGCATCCAGCCGACGCCGTTGAGCATCTTGGCCAGGCCCTGCTCGTGCCCTTCCTGGCGGTACAGGGTGAGGGCCAGCTGGGCATGACCGAGCGCCTCCGCGATCCGGCCCTGCTGCTCGGCCAGCATCGCGATCTCGTTGTGCGCGCGGGCCTCGCCGAGCCGGTCGCCGACCTGCCGGTGCAGCTCGAGAGCCTGGCGGCAGTAATCGCGGGCCTCGGCCAGCTGGCCGAGGCGGCCGACGGCGGCGCCGAGATCGCGGTACGCGTGGGCCTGGCGGGCACGGTCACCCAGCCGCTTGGCGGCGTCGACGGCGGTGCGCTGGATGGTGAGCTGATCGTGCCAGTAACCTGCCCGGTCGAAGAACAGCCACACCGCCCAGGGCAGCTGCCACGCATGCGTGTCGAAGCCGCCGTCAGCGGCCTGGGCGATCGCGGCGATCAGCACCTGGCGCTCGGCCTCGAACCAGGCCAGCGTCTCACCGGCGTAGCCAAGGAGCTCCGGCACCACCCCGGGCCGTGGCGGTTCCAGGGTGATGTGCGGGCGGACAGGGTTGAGCACCTGGCTGCCGGCCGAGGCGGTGTGCAGGTAGTGATCCAGCACCCGGTGCGCGGCCTCGCGCCGCTCCGCGTCTTTGTCGGTGGTCCCGGCCAGGTACGCGGCATAGGCGCGGAGCAGGTCGTGGAACGCGTACCGGCCCGGTGCGTGCTCGGCGATCAGGTGAGCGTCGGCCAGCTCGGCGACCGCGGCCGCCGCCTGCCCGCGGTCCACCCCGGCCAGGCTCGCGGCCGCCGCGACCGTCACGTCGGGCCCGGCATGCAACCCCAGCAGCCGGAACATCCGGGCCGCGGGCGCGCTCAGCTGCTCGCACGACCAGGAGAACACCGCGCGGATGCTGGCCACCGGGTCCCCGGCGTCCAGCGCTTCCAGCCGCCCCTGCGCGTCAGCGAGCTCACGGGCCAGGTCGGCGAGCGGCAGGTAGGGCCGGGCCGCCACCCGGGCAGCCACGATGCTGAGCGCCAGCGGGAGCCGGGAGCACGCCTCGGTCAGCTGCTGGGCCGCGTCCCCTTCCGCCCGGGCCCGCTCCCCCAGCCGGCTGGCCAGCAGTTCGTGGGCCTCGCCGGCGGTCAGCACGTCGAGCGGGACCAGCCGGGCGCCTTCCGTCGCGGCCAGCCCCGGCAGCCGCGCCCGGCTGGTCACCACGGCCAGGCAGGTCTGGCTGCCCGGCAGCAGCGGCCGCACCTGGGTGGCGTCGCGCGCGTTGTCGAGGATGACGAGGACCTGCTTGCCGGCCAGCACGCTCCGGTACAGGGCGGACTGTGCGTCCACGCTGTCCGGCATCTGTTCCTCGGTCACCCCGAACGCGCCGAGGAACCAGCGCAGCGCATCCCCCGGGGACACCGGCGTGCCGGACGGGTCGAACCCGCGCAGGTTCACGTAGAGCTGGCCGTCGGGGAACTCCGCCGCGCTGTGGTGGGCCCAGTGCACCGCCAGGGCGGTCTTGCCCGCCCCGGCTGTTCCCCCGATGACCAGGACCTTGGCCGCCCCGCCGGCCGAGGCCGCCTCGTGCCGCCAGGCCTGCAGCTCGGCGAGCTCGGCGGTGCGCCCCGCGAAATGCGCCACCCCGGCGGGCAGCTGCCGGGGCACCACGGTGGCCTGGCCCGTGGGGGCGGCTCCGGACCGGCCGGTCCGGGACGGGGCCGAGCCCGCCGCCGGGCCCCCGCCCGCCGCCGGGCCCGCGCCCGCCTTCGCCGCCGGGCCCGCGCGCGCCGCCGGGCTCTTCTTCGCCGCGGCTCCCTGGCTGACCCGGCCCGGGGGGTGGTCACGGTCGGCGGCCGCGCGGGTGATCCGGGCTCCGGCGGCGGCCCCGCCGCCTGCTGCCGCACCGCCCGTCCCGGGACGTCCCGCGGCTTCGCTGGCCTTGGTCCGGCGGGGCAGGGTGGCCGGGGCCCGGCCCGCAGCCTGCTTCGCGTCGGCCGCCGGCCCGGCCGCGGCCGCCGGCGCGGCCGCGGCCGCCGGGCCGGGCTTTCCCGGCTCCGGGACGGGCGGAGCGGCCAGGAACCTGGCCAGCGCCGGGCCCGGCGCGGCCAGGCCGGGGTCGGCGTCCAGGATCCCGGCCTGGAGGTCACGCAGCTCGCGGCCGGGTTCGACGCCGAGCTCGTCCACCAGCATCCGCCGGGTGCGCTGGTAGGCGGCCAGGGCCTCGGCCTGCCGGCCGCAGCGGTACAGCGCCAGCATCAGCTGGGCGTGGAATCGCTCACGCCAGGGATGATCCTGCGCGAGCTGGGTCAGCTCGCCGACCAGCTCCGCGTGCAGCCCGCGGGCCAGCCCGGCGTCCATCCGCCATTCCTGGGCCTGCATCCGCAGCGCATCCAGCCGGGGTACCTCGGCGGTGAGGAGCACATTGGAGGGCACATCCACGAGCGGGTTCCCGCGCCACAGGCCGATCGCCTCGCCCAGCAGTTCCCACGCTTCCGGGCCGCCGCCGGGAGGGGTGTCCTGGCGGATGGCTTCGCCGCCCTTGCTGCACAGCGCCGTGAAGCGCAGCGCATCGACCTCGTCAGGCTCGGCCTTGAGGGCGTACCCCGGATCCTGGGTGACGATCCGGCGGCCTGCTACCGGGCCCAGGATCTGCCGCAAGCGCTTCACGTAGTTCCGGATAGCCACCCGGGCTCCGGCCGGGGGCGCGCCGTCCCAGACGATCTCGGCCAGCTCGTCGTAGGACGCGACCTGGCCCGCACGCAGGGCCAGCGCGGCCAGGATCACCCGCTGCTTCGGGGCGGGGACAGGCACGGGCTCACCACCGCTGCGAACCAGTAATGGCCCGAGTACGCCCACCCAGAACACTGTGCCCCGACCCCGATCCCTGGTCACGCCGCCCACCCCGGCCCTGCCGCTGCCTCAGCGCTGCCTGATGCCACGGTCCTGGCTCACACAGTCATAGCACGGGCAAGTAACGGTCCAGCTCAAACTGGGTGACCTGGTGCCGGTACTCGCGCCACTCGGCGCGCTTGTTGCGCAGGAAGAAGTCAAAGACATGCTCGCCCAGCGCCTGCGCCACCAGCTCGCTGTCCTGCATCACCGTGATCGCCTCATCCAGGCTCTGCGGCAGCGGTGAGATGCCCAGCGCCCGCCGCTCGGCCGAGGTGAGCGCCCATACGTCATCCTCCGCGCCGGGCGGCAGCTCGTAACCGGCCTCGATGCCCTTCAGGCCGGCCTCCAGGATCACCGCGAACGCAAGATAGGGGTTACACGCCGAGTCTACCGAGCGGAACTCGACCCGGGTGGCATTTCCCTTGTGCGGCTTGTACATGGGAATCCGCACCAGGGCCGACCTGTTGTTGTGGCCCCAGCAGATGTAGGCCGGGGCCTCGCCGCCGGCGCCCGCCGCGCTTTCCGCAGCCCCCCACAGCCGCTTGTACGAGTTCACCCACTGGTTGCAGACAGCGGTGATCTCCGCGGCGTGCCGCAACAGCCCGGCGATGAACATCCGGCCGAGCTTGGACAGCTGGAACTCCGCGCCCGGCTCGTAGAACACGTTCCGGTCGCCCTCGAACAGCGACATGTGGGTGTGCATCCCGGAGCCCGGGTACTCGGTGAACGGCTTGGGCATGAAGGACGCGTAGACGCCCTGCTGGAGCGCGACCTCCTTCATGACCAGCCGGAACGACATGATGTTGTCCGCCGTGGTCAGGGCGTCGGCGTAACGCAGGTCGATCTCCTGCTGGCCGGGCGCACCCTCATGGTGGCTGAACTCCACCGAGATGCCCATGCTCTCCAGCATCTGGATCGACTCGTGCCGGAAATCGTGCGCGACGCTGTGCGGGGTGTGGTCGAAGTAGCCGCCGGTGTCGATTGGCTGCGGCTGGGCGCCGGGGACGGGCTTCTCCTTCAGCAGGAAGAACTCCACCTCAGGATGGGTGTAGAAGGTGAAGCCCAGATCCGCGGCGTGGCCGAGTGCCCGCTTCAGCACGTAGCGGGGATCCGCGTAGGAAGGCGAGCCGTCGGTCATGCGGATGTCGCAGAACATCCGGCCCACCCCGGAAGCCTCACCCCGCCAGGGCAGCAACTGGAAGGTGGAGGCGTCGGGCTTGGCGATCATGTCCGCCTCGTAGACGCGGGCGAACCCCTCGATCGCCGAGCCATCGAACCCGATGCCCTCGGCGAACGCACCCTCAAGCTCGGCAGGGGCCACCGCGACCGACTTCAGGTAGCCGAGGACGTCGGTGAACCACAGCCGGACAAAACGGATATCCCTCTCCTCCAGAGTACGGAGGACGAATTCTTCCTGCCTGTCCATGACGGCCTGTCCTTGCTGGTCAGCGGCGTTCACCTCATGCCCGGCCGCGCGTCGATCGTGGACCCGTCGGCGAACTGGACCCGCAGCACACCCGACACCTGGTAGCCGAAGTGCGCCGTCTCGCACAGCTCCGTCCCGGCGATGGGCTTGACGTCCTCGGACCAGCGCCAGCCCGGCTCCAGCACCATCCGTCCCACATCGCCGGCCGCCAGGTGCAGGACCTCCATCCGCCCGTGGCCGAACTCTCGTACCTCGTCGGGCTGGGCGAAGTCCTTGTACTCCGCTCCCGGGCCGGTGCCCGCATCCCAGGCCTGGACCCCCTCCTGGCGGGTAATGTGCCCTCCGTCGTCGATGTCGAGCACCGAGGAGAACGTCACCCTGCTGCCATCGGGATACCGGCACCGTTCCACGTACGAGACCGTGTCCCCGGACGCCACGACGTGATCGAGGGTATGGGTCATCTCGCGCCCCATCACGTCCCCGAGGAAACTGCCGATCTGAGCGCGCCCGTGCATCACCTGCGGGGTGCTCGGCGGATGATCCCGGTCGGTGATCACGATCTCCGCATCGTCGTCGTAGAGGCGGAGCATGGTCGCGATGTCGCGCTGCTCCACGCCGCGGCGCAGGGCAGAGAGGTCGAACGCGGCTGCGCTGCTACTGGCTGTCATCGAAGATCCCCCCTTGGTCAGCTACCTTCCGGTTCATGATCCGCAGGCTCCGTCAATTGGCCGTCAAAGCCGCCGGTTACCGGGACCCGCGAGACCAGCACCACCGGACCGGCGAGACCGGGATAAACGGGACTAGCACCCCCGAAGCGGTGAGACCGGACAAACGGGGCCAGCGAGACTAGGACAAACGACCCTGGGCCGGAGGCGGGACACGTGTTTAGCCTGGTCAGAGAGGGTACGGCCATGATTGTGCGTATCAGCCTGCTGGGCACGCTGGAGGTCTACCGGGGGGGCAGCAAGGTCACGCTCCCGCCCGGGACCCGGCTGCGTACGCTGCTGGCCTGGCTGGCCCTGTACACCGGGCCGCATCCGCGGGCCCGGCTGGCCGCCCGGTTCTGGCCCGACGTGCCGGACAGCTGCGCCCGCGCGAGCCTGCGCAGCGCGGTGTGGACCCTGCGCAGGACGCTGGGGCCTGCCTCGGCGTGCCTGGCGGCCGACCGGTCGTGCGTGGGCCTGCTGGACGGCTGCGTCCGGGTCGACCTGCATGAGTTCAACGAGCTGGCCGCGGCGGGCCGCCTGCACGAGGCGGTCGCGCTGTGCCGGGGCGAACTGCTGCAGGAGCTGGACGATGACTGGGTCTACGAGGAGCGCGAGGCTCATGCCGAGCGGCTGGCCGGGGTGCTCGGCGAGATCGCCGAGCAGGCCGGCGCGGCCGGCGACCCGAGGACCGCCGCCGTGTGGGCCCGGCGCCGGGCCAGGCTCCGGCCTCTCGACGAGCAGGCCGCCCGGGACCTGATCCGCTGGCTGGCGCAGGCCGGCGACGCGCCCGGCGCCCTCGTCGCCTACGGCCGGCTGCGCGCCCGCCTGCGGGACGAGCTGGGCGTGCCGCCCTCCCCGCAGACCCGGGAGCTGGTCAGCCTGGTGCGCGCCGGGCAGGCTGGCCGCGCCCGGAGGATGGCCTGACCGTCCGATTAGAGTGAAAGGGTGACCAGGCTGCGGATCGCCCTTGCCCAGGTGAACTCGACCGTCGGCGACCTGGCGGGGAACGCCGCGACGGTGGCGGAGTGGACCCGCCGCGCCGCGGACGCCGGCGCCGACCTTGTCGTGTTCCCGGAGATGATGCTGACCGGCTACCCGGTGGAGGACCTGGCCCTGCGCGACTCGTTCGTGGACGCCTCGATCGCCACCCTCGAGGCGACGGCCCGGCAGCTGGACGAGGCCGGGCTCGGCCACATCGCCGTTGTCACCGGCTACCTGGGCCGGCGGGCCGGCGAGACCCCCCGGGTCGGCGAGCCCGTCAGCTCGGCCCAGAACGCGGCCGCATTGCTGCACGGCGGGACGGTCGCGGTCACCACGGCCAAGCATCACCTGCCGAACTACGGGGTGTTCGACGAGTACCGGTATTTCGTGCCCGGGAACCGGCTGCCGGTGGTGCGGGTCCCGGTATCCGGTGGTGGCCAGCCCGGTGGTGGCCAGCCCGGTGGTGGCCAGCCCGGTGGTGGCCAGCCCGGTGGTGGCGAGGACGCGGTGGACGTGGCCATCGCCATCTGCGAGGACCTGTGGCAGGACGGCGGCCCGGTCGCGGTGACCAGGCAGGCGGGCGCGGGGCTGCTGGTGGTACCGAACGCGTCCCCCTACGAGCGGGGCAAGGACCAGGCCCGGCTGGAACTGGTCGCCCGGCGGGCCCGCGAGGCTGGCGCGGCGCTGGCCTACGTGAACATGATGGGCGGCCAGGACGAGCTGGTCTTCGACGGCGATTCGATCATCGTCGACGCCGAGGGCGGCCTGATCACCCGGGGACCCCAGTTCGAGGAGACGCTGCTGGTCGCGGACCTCGACCTGCCCCCGGCGCGGCCGCTGCCGGACACCACCCCGGCTCCGGACACTCCCGCCGAGGCCAGCGACGGCACCGTGATGAGCGTCCACCGGGTGGCGCTGCCTCCGCGGCCCGCACCACCCGGCGCGCTCCCCCCGCTCGTCGAGCCCGTCATCAGCCCGCGGCTGGCCCCGCACGCCGAGGTCTACTCCGCGCTGGTCACCGGCGTGCGAGACTACGTGCGCAAGAACGGTTTCCGCTCGGTCATCCTCGGCCTGTCCGGGGGCATCGACTCGGCGCTGGTCGCCACGATCGCGGCCGACGCGCTCGGACCCGACCAGGTGCATGTGGTGCTGATGCCCAGCCGGTACTCCTCCGGGCATTCGGTGAGCGACGCGGAAGACCTGGCCAAACGGCAGGGACTGCACGCCCGGACGGTCCCGATCGCCCCGATGGTCGACGCGTCCCAGGCCGAGCTGAACCTGGACGGACTGGCCGCGGAGAACCTCCAGTCCCGGATCCGCGGCGTGATCTTGATGGGACTGAGCAACGCCGAAGGGCACCTGGTCCTCACCACGGGCAACAAGAGCGAGATCGCCACCGGGTACTCCACCCTCTACGGCGACTCGGCCGGCGGCTTCGGCCCGATCAAGGACGTGCTCAAGACGCTGGTCTGGGAACTGGCCCGGTGGCGGAACGCGCAGGCGGTGGAGCGCGGCGAGACCCCGCCCATCCCGGATAGCTCCATCACCAAGCCGCCGAGCGCGGAGCTGGCCCCCGGCCAGCTGGACACCGATTCGCTGCCCGACTACGCGGTGCTCGACGCGCTGCTCGACGATTACGTGGAGAAGGACATGGGCGCCGCCGCGCTGATCGCGGCCGACCACGATCCGGCCCTGGTGGACCGGGTGATCCAGCTGGTGGACCGGGCCGAGTACAAGCGGCGGCAGTACCCGCCGGGCCCGAAGATCACCCCGCGTAACTTCGGCCGCGACCGGCGCCTGCCGATCACCAACCGCTGGCGCGAGCCCCGCCCGGACCGGCGTCCCGGCTGAGTCCGGCCGCTGGTCAGCTCAGCATGAGCACCGCGTAGCCGGCCAGCCAGTGCTCCAGCTGGTAGCCGCCGCCGAGCACGTAAGGCAGTACCGCCTTGATGTGCTGGCGGGCCGCGGCCGCCGCGGGCTCGGCCCGGGCGTCACCGGCCGGCAGGCCGCGGGCGATCTGCCTCCAGCACCACGCCCGGGTCGCGTTCAGCCCGTGCAGCCGGCTGCCCTGCTCCTGGTCCTGGTCCTGCTCCTCATCCGCCACGGGATGGCCTGCTACCGCCGGGGTGAACAAGGTCGCCGGCCGGCCCCACTCGAGCCCGGGCAGGAACATGGCCAGCCAGTCGGCGAACTCGCCCGGCGGCAGCACCCGGGCCATCAGCTCCGCCTCGGTCAGGGCCGGCGAGACACAGTCATCACCCGACGGCTCCCAGTCGGCCGGGTACATGCTGTCCGCGCTGAACCACGCCAGGGCGCGTGCCGCGATCGCGTCCCGCAGCGCCGGGTCACCCGCCCGCGCCCGCGCCTCAGCGAAAGGCCAGGCCAGGGACAGCCCGAAGGCGCTGCCCTGCTCCGTTCCGTAGCGCACCGGGTAGGACTGCCCGGGCAGCCAGCCCAGGAACCCGCCGGCCAGGGCCTCGGCCAGCGGGGCCATGGCCTGCGCCCACTTCCGGGCGTCCGGGTTGTCCCAGGTCTGCGTCTCGTGCACGAGGGCGAGCGCCCAGCCCCAGCCCTGCGGGCGCTCCGCCCGGGCGTCGGCACTGCCCGCGAACTCGGCCTCGGCGGCCAGCGCCACCGGGGTGAACTGGGCCCCGAGCGCGGACCGGATCTCGGTCCCGGGTACCGCCCCGGGTACGGTGCGCAGCAGCCGGACGAGGGTCCAGTGCATCTGGATCGAGGAGTGCCAGTCGACGCTGCCGTAGAACACCGGCGTGCGGGCCCGCGGGCGGTAGGGAAAGTCGCCCGGCGCGGTCATCGTGTGCTGCATCGCGGCCGGGAACTCGTGCCTGATGTTGGCGAGTGCCGCCGCCGCGTACCCTGCCGCCTCGGTACTCAGCAGGTCGGCCGACTCCTGCGATAGGTCCACGGTCTGCAAAGCCTCCTGCCGAGAGGTCTGGCGTGCCACGAGATGGATTCCCGGGACCAGGCTCTCCTACCCCTACAGTTCTGCGTACCCCGACACGCAGGTGAGGGTGCCACCGCCGACCCAGATCTGGCCGTCGGCCTCGCGGAAGATGTGCACCCGCCCGGACCGGCCGAGCGCCGTGCCCTGGCTCGCCACATACGGCACGCTGACCCGCCCGGTGTCCAGCAGCCACTGCGCCAGTGAGGCGTTCAGGCTGCCGGTCACCGGGTCCTCGACCGTCGCGCCGCCGCTGGGGAAGAAGGCCCGGACCTCGATGGCCTCCGGTGAGCCGGCCGGGTAGCAGCCCACCACCCCGATGTCCATGTCCACCGCCCCCGGGCTCAGCGCCAGCACGGCCTCCGCGCTGGGCAGCAGCACGGCGACCCACCCGGGCCCGTTGTCCGCCCAGGCGAGGTCGGTGATGCCGGCCCGGCTGATGCCCAGAACCTCGGCGATGTGGCCGGCGACCGCCTCCTCCACCGGCCCGGACCGGATCAGCGGCGGCGCGGCGAAGGCCAGCCCGGCCGGGACCCGGCGTATCTCGATCAGGCCCGCCCCGCATTCCTGCACGAACACCTCGGGGAGGGTCGGCTTCCCGCCGGCCTCCAGCCACGCGTGGCAGGTGCCCAGGGTGGGGTGCCCCGCGAACGGCAGCTCCCGGCTGGGGGTGAAGATACGGACCTGGTAGTCCGCCTGCTCACGGGACGGCGGCAGCACGAACGTGGTCTCGGACAGGTTGGTCCAGTTGGCGAAGCGCTGCATGTCGCCGGTGCTCAGCCCCTCGGAGTCGAGCACGACCGCGACGGGATTGCCCCCGAAGGGCGTAGTGGTGAACACGTCGACCTGGCGGAACCGGCGCTGCATACCTCCGAGTCTCCCACCCCCCGCAACCCCGTTCCGGCTCTGCGCCCGCCCCGCGCCCGCCCCATCCCCGGTCACGGCCTTTCGTGATCATGACTTAGGTGTCGCTGGAACGACACCTAAGTCATGATCACGAAAGGGGACACGGAAGGGGCGGTGCCGGAGGGGCGGGAGTGGCAGGAGAGAGAGGGAGAAGGGAAGGTCAGCGGGGAGTGAGGCCCGCGAGGAGCTCGTCCACCACCCGCCGCGCGTAGCCCGCGGAGATCCCCTCGGGCTGGTGCTTGCCCCGGCCGATGATCGCACCGGTCAGCATGAACAGCGCCACCTCGAGGTCGACGTCCGGCCGCAGTTCCCCGGAGGCCACCCCGCGGCGCAGCACCGAGCGGATCACCTCCCGGCGCGGCTCGACCACGGTCTCGGTGTACCTGGCCATGAGCCGGGGGAACTT
>WNGB01010863.1_pt1 | contig 15504 bp, 17 predicted proteins | sample 5400681 | NCBI WGS metagenome assembly WNGB01 (sample SAMN13153367, study PRJNA577476) | soil metagenome | isolation source: 115 cm soil or saprolite under grassland replicate 2 | place: USA:California | collected 2016-06-15
CCGGCTGCAGAACCTGCCGGAGGACGAGCTGTACGTCGCGGCCAAGGAGCTGCAGGCGCCGTACGAGCTGGTCAAGGAGGTCGCCGAGGCCGGCAAGCTGCCGGTGGTGCTGTTCACCGCGGGCGGCATCGCCACCCCGGCGGACGCGGCGATGATGATGCAGCTCGGCGCCGAGGGCGTGTTCGTCGGTTCTGGCATCTTCAAGTCCGGCAACCCCGCGCAGCGCGCCGAGGCGATCGTGAAGGCGACCACCTTCTACGACGACCCGGACGTGATCGCGAAGGTCTCCCGCGGGCTCGGCGAGGCCATGGTCGGCATCAACGTCGAGGAGATCCCGCAGCCGCACCGGCTCGCCGAGCGCGGCTGGTGACGTGACGGGTCTCGACGACCGGACCGCCCGGGAGCTGCGCGGGCTCGCCCGCGTCCTGGTGCGGTCCGGCTATGCCGGCCGCGACCAGGTACTGGGCGCGCTCGCCGAGGCCGTCCGCGAGGACGCCCCCGGCGCGGACCCGGCCGTGCTGGCCGAGCAGCTGACCGCGGAAGCCGTCGCCGAGCTGCGCACCGACGCCGCCGGCTGGCCGGAGCTGACCGACTGCGACCGGCTGGACGCCGTACTGGCCGGGCTGGAGGCGCGCGGCTTCGTGGTGGTGCGGTACTGCGCCGACCACCACGACGCCCGCCGCGCCCTGGAGGTTGCCCCGGGCAACAGTCGTGGCGTGGTGTTCTTCACCGACACCGACGTCTGGCACGCGGTCGACTTCCACATGCTGGAGCTCAAGGTGTGGCACGCGGACACCGCGAACGTCGCGCCCGGCGACGGGTTGCTCGGCGACGTGCTGGCGCTGCTGCGCGAGCACGGCCTCGCGGCGACCTTCGACGAGGGCAGGATCGAGGTCGGCCTGGACTGGCGACGACGAGGGGAGTGGCTGTGAGCGGAGGCGCGGTGAGCAAGCCGGTGGTCGGGGTGTTCGCGCTGCAGGGCAACGTGCGCGAGCACGTGGCGATGCTGCGCGCGGTCGGCGTCGAGGCGGTGCCGGTACGACGGCCGGCCGAGCTCGCCGCCGTCGACGGGCTGGTGCTGCCCGGCGGCGAGTCGACCACGATGGACAAGCTCGCGCGCGCGTTCGACCTGTTCGAGCCGCTGCGCAAGGCGATCGCGGACGGGCTGCCGGTGTTCGGCACGTGCGCCGGGATGATCATGCTGGCCGACGAGATCACCGGCGGGATCGACGGCCAGGAAACGCTCGGCGGTCTCGACGTCACGGTCCGGCGCAACGCCTTCGGGCGACAGGTGGACTCGTTCGAGGCGGACCTGCGCTTCGCTGCGTTCGACACGCCGTACCACGCGGTGTTCATCCGGGCGCCGTGGGTGGAGCGGGTCGGCCGCGAGGTCGAGGTGCTCGCTACGGTGAGCGGCGGACCTGCCGCGGGTAGGATCGTCGCGGTTCGCCACGATCGGTTGCTGGCCACGTCGTTCCACCCGGAGCTGACCGGCGACGTGCGGTTGCACGGGTACTTCGCCGATCTCGTGCGCGAGCGGTAGACGTCACGAAAGGGTTGGGTCGCACATGTCAGGCCACTCCAAATGGGCCACCACGAAGCACAAGAAGGCCGTCATCGACGCGCGCCGCGGCAAGCTGTTCGCGAAGCTGATCAAGAACATCGAGGTGGCCGCCCGGACCGGCGGCGGCGACCCGGCCGGCAACCCGACCCTGTACGACGCCATCCAGAAGGCGAAGAAGTCGTCGGTCCCGAACGACAACATCGACCGCGCGGTCAAGCGCGGCGCCGGGCTCGAGGCCGGCGGCGCGGAGTGGCAGTCGATCACCTACGAGGGCTACGGCCCGAACGGGGTCGCGCTGCTGATCGAGTGCCTCACCGACAACCGCAACCGGGCCGCGGCCGATGTGCGGACAGCGATGACCCGCAACGGCGGCTCGATGGCCGACCCGGGCAGCGTGTCCTATCTGTTCAACCGCAAGGGTGTCGTGGTGCTGAACAAGGACCAGGACGGCGGGAACCTCACCGAGGATGATGTGATGGAGGCCGCCCTGGAAGCCGGTGCCGAGGAGGTCAACGACCTCGGCGAGTCGTTCGAGGTGATCAGCGCGCCGACCGACCTGGTCCCGGTCCGGACCGCGCTGCAGGAGGCCGGGATCGACTACGAGTCGGCCGAGACGCAGTTCGTCCCGTCGGTGACGGTCGAGCTCGACGCCGACGGCGCCGGCAAGGTCTTCCGCCTGATCGAGGCCCTGGAGGACAGCGACGACGTCCAGGACGTGTTCGCGAACTTCGACGTCTCCGACGAGGTCATGGCCGAGGTCGGCTGAACGTCACCCGATTTGTACTACCGGGTAACGTGACTCGCGGGTAACATCGGTCGCATGGCGACTCGCGTGCAGCAGATGTACGACTCGTTGGCGAAGTACCCGGGCGGGAAGCGGTTGTTCTCGATCGCGTTCGCGCGGAAGGCGCCGTTCTTCCGCACCATCAAGGCGGAGTTCGTCCAGGTGCGGCCGAACTTCGCCTCGCTGCGGCTGCCGAACCGCAAGGCCGTGCACAACCACATCGGCACGGTTCACGCGATCGCGGTCTGCAACGGCCTGGAGGCGGCGATGGGCGCGCTGGCCGAGGTGACCATCCCGGCCGGGAAGCGCTGGCTGCCGAAGGGCATGACGGTGGAGTACCTGGCCAAGTCGAGCAGCGATCTGGTCTGCACCGCCGAGACCGACCCGGCCGACTGGACCGGCGGACCCGACGTACCGGTCCGAGTGCAGGCGGTTCGCGACGACGGCACCGTCGTCGTACAGGGCGTCATCAGCCTGTGGGTCACCGACAAGCCGGCGAAGGACAAGCCGGCGAAGGACAAGCCGGCGAAGGAGAAGCCGGCGGACGCGGCAAAGCAGGCGACAGGCGCCGGGTCGGCGACCTAACGTTCCGGGCATGCCTGACGTTGACGCGGCGCGCCGTGACGCGCTGACCTTCACCGACATCGTGCCGGACCAGCTGGACCGCGTGATCGAGATCCGGGTGCGGTCCTTCGGACACGGCGCGGCCGACGACGCCTGGCGCAAGGCCGCGGTGGAGCTGATCGAGCAGCGCCGGCTGGTCGGCGTGCTGGACGGCGACACCGTGGTGGCCGCCGCCAGGATCCTGGACTTCCAGCACTGGTGGCTCGGCCGGCCGCTGCCGATGGCCGGGATCGCCGGTGTCGTGGTGTCGCCGGAGTACCGCGGCCGCGGGGTCGGCAGCCTGGTGATGCGCGGCGTGCTGGACCGGGCGCGCGAGCTCGGCGCGGCGGTGTCGGCGCTCTACCCGGCGACGGTGCCGGTCTACCGGCACCTCGGCTATGAGTACGGCGGCGGCAGGTACCGGTTCACCTTCCCGGCGGCGGACCTGCGCGCGCTGGGCGGCAAGGATGTCCCGCTGCGGCGCGGCGGGCCGGACGACGCGCAGCTGCTGCTCGACCTGGTCGCGGCGGTGCGCGGTGCCGGGCGGGAGAGCGGCATGCTCGGCTGGCAGGTGGACAAGGTCCGTGATTGGCTGTCGGACGAGAAGTCGTTCTGCTACGTCGGCGAGGATGGGTTCGTGGTGTACGGCTGGGACCACGGCGGCGACCTGCGGGTCGACGAGCTGATGGCCGGCTCCGAGCAGACCCTGCGCGCGCTGTGGGCGACGGTCGGGTCCGGGTCGTCGATCGCGCGCAACGTGCACGCGTACATCGGCCCGCACGACCCGGTGCACCTGCTGCTCGGGCACGAGGCGGACAAGTCGGTGCAGCTGCAGCGCTGGATGTTCCGGCTGGTCGACGCGCCGGCCGCGATCGCCGGCCGCGGTTGGGCGCCGGGCGCGGATCTCGACATTGCGCTGGACGTCGACGACCCCGAGCTCACCGCCAACTCCGGCTCCTGGTCGTTGCGCGTGGCAACGAACGGCTCGGAGCTGGTACGACGTGAGCCCGGCGCCGGCGCGCTGCGGCTGTCCGCACGCGGTCTCGCCGCCCTGTACGCCGGTACGCCGCTCGCGACCCTGCGCCGTACCGGACTGGCCTCGGGCGGGTCGGAGGCCGGCGACGCCCGGGTGGACGCGGCCTTCGCCGGACCGGTGCCGTCATGCTCGACTACTTCTGAGGTCTAGGTGGAGGGACAGCGGATGCCCGAGCTCGAAACCCGGCCCGGCGACGACACCGACGAGGTGCGGGCGGTGGCCCGGCTGCTCACGGACGCCACCGGTGCCGTCACCGCGACCACCCGGGCGGTGCACCGCGCGGTCGCGGACCGGGCGTGGCCGTCGCCCGGCGGGCCGGCGAAGGCTGTGCACGACGCGATCAGCTCGCTCGTCTACACGAGCATCGACACCGGTACGACGGTGGCCGGGGCGATCGCCGACCAGGGGCTGCGGATCACCGGCGCGACCCGGCGGCTGCGCCCGTGGAGCGGAAGCCGGACCGGCCGGAACCTCGCGGGTTTCCTCAACGGCGCCTTCGGCGACCGGCTGTTCACCCAGCACCCGCTGCTGGCCACGCCGATGCGGATCCGGGTCGACGGGCGCGACGTTCCGGCGACCCCCGGACGGCTGGCGGCCGCGTTCCCGGACGCCACGTCGTACGTCGTGGTCTTCCTGCACGGGCTGATCGAGACCGAGGAGTGGTGGGGACCGGCCGGCGAGCACTTCGGGTCGCGGCTGGCGGCGGACGTCGGCTGCACGCCGGTGCTGCTGCGGTACAACACCGGGCGGCACATCTCCGACAACGGCCGCGAGCTCGCGGACCTGGTCGGCGCGCTGGTCGACGGCTGGCCGGTCGACGTCGAGCGGATCGCCATCGTCGGGCACTCGATGGGCGGGCTGGTCGCGCGCAGCGCGGTGCACCAGGCGGACGGTGAGCCGTGGCTGGACCTGGTCCGGCACGTCGTCTGCCTGGGGACGCCGCACGACGGCTCGCCGGTCGAGCGCGGTGCGAACCTGGTCGCCTGGGCGCTGCGGGGGATCGGCGAGACCGCGCCGCTGGGCGCGCTGCTGGACACCCGCAGCGCGGGGATCAAGGACCTCCGGCACGGGTACCTCGACGAGCGCGACTGGGTCGGGATCGACCCCGACGAGCTGCTGACCGACCGCCGGGCGAAGGCGTACCGCACGGCGCCGCGGGCCCGGCAGAGCTTCGCCGCGGCCAGCCTCGGGGCACCCGGCAGCCGGACCGGCCGCTGGGTCGGCGACCTGCTGGTGCTGCCGGACAGCGCGCTGTCCCCGCGGCTGCGGGCGCGGCGGCGGTGGTTCGGCCGGATGCACCACTTCAGGCTGCTGCGCGACGGCCGGGTCTACCGCCAGCTCCGCCGCTGGCTGGACGACGACGCGCGGCTCGGCGAGGGACCGGGCGGTGAGGTTCAGCCGCTGCCGACGCAGAACTCGTTCCCCTCCCGGTCGCAGAGCACCGACCAGCGGGTCCCGTAGTCCTCGTGGTCGGCCAGGCGCCGCGCGCCGAGCCGCAGCAGCCGGTCCACCTCGGCGTCGACGTCCTCGACGAGGAGGTCCAGGTGCAGCCGGTTCTTCGCGCGCTTCGGTTCCGCTACGCGCTGGTAGACGTTGACGCCATCGGGCATGGCCTACACCCAGGCGCTCGAGGACGGCCAGCGCATCGTGCTCGAGCACGGCGGGACGTCGTACGAGCACCACTCCGGCAGCCACGGCGAACCGTTCCTCTGCGAGCATCCGGGTAAGTAACGCCAGGTCGGCGCGTCACGCGCACCCGTCCGGCCGGCTGCCGTTAAGGTGTCGAACACACGTTCGGAGGTGTGATGTGCGGGTGCTTGGTGTCGACCCGGGGCTGACCCGGTGCGGGCTCGGCCTGGTCGACGGGACGGTCGGGCGGCCGCCCGTGCTGGTGGCGGTCGGCGTCGTCCGCACCCCGGCCGAGCTGGACGTCGCCCGCCGGCTGGTGCTGATCGAGGAGACGGTCGACGGCTGGATCACCGAGCACCGACCGGACGCGGTCGCGGTCGAGCGGGTGTTCGCGCAGCACAACGTCCGGACGGTGATGGGTACGGCGCAGGCCGCCGCGGTGGCGATGGTGGTGGCCGCCCGGCGCGGGTTGCCGGTCGCGCTGCACACGCCGAGCGAGGTGAAGGCCGCCGTGACCGGCTCGGGGCGGGCCGACAAGAATCAGGTCACCGCGATGGTGACCCGGATCCTGCGGCTGGCCGAGCGGCCGACGCCGGCCGACGCAGCGGACGCGCTGGCGCTCGCGATCTGCCACGTCTGGCGCGGCGGGGTGGCGGACCGGCTCGAGCAGGCAGTCGCCGCGCAGAAGAAAGCAGTACGACGATGATCGCGTTCGTGCGCGGCCCGGTCGCCGCCGTGCGGGTGAACAGCTGCGACATGCCAGAAGGGCGGCACCGCCTGTGTCGGGTGCCGCCCTCCCTGGGTTGGCGGACAGTCGGTCAGCCCGTGTACGCCCCGACGTACCAGGAGCCCGTGCTGCTGTCCCAGCACTGCTCCGTGGTTTTGCCGTCGGCGTCGGTGGTGTAGACGCGAATCGAGAAACCGTCCGACGTCGTCCACGAGGTTGCGCCCACGACCTCGCCCTGGCCGGAGTACCCGCCCGTGTACCAGCCGCTGCCGCCCTCGTCCCAGCACTTCTCGATGATGCTTCCGTTCGCCTGGGCGGCGTAGATCCGGAGCTTGAGCGTGCCTCCGAAGACCCAGGATGTCGCCGCGACCTGCAGGCCCGGGCTGGAGAACGCCCCGGTGTACCAGTCCTCTCCGTCCCAGCAGCGCTCGAGGAGCTGCCCCTCGCCGTCTCCGGTGTAGACGCGGATGTGGCAGTTTCCGTTAGTGACCCACGAAGTTGCTGCTACTGCTTCCATTCCCATCCCCTTGTCGTTCAGCCGGGTGTGCCGGCATGCCGTCTGCTTCCGTATCGGGCGCGACGTTGCCCACCGGTAGGCAGTGCGCCACCCCTCGAAGCAGTACGGTCAATGTAGACGCGCGATTACTGTGTGTCTATAACTGGTTGCACTTAGTCACGGTCTCTTCTCGCGGACATCGACGGCCGGAAGGGGGCGGCGCGTCGTCCGCCGGCGTTGATCGGGTAGCGATTAGGGTGTCGAACACACGTTCGGCGCGGCGGGGTCGCGAGCCGTTTGGAGCAGGCCATGGCAAGTCAGGGAGGACGACGATGATCGCGTTCGTGCGCGGCCCGGTCGCCGCCATCGGGGTGGACAGCTGCGTTGTCGAGGTCGGGGGAGTGGGCCTGCTGCTGCACTGCCACCCGGGCACGCTGGCCGGGCTGCGGCCCGGGCAGGAGACCACGCTGCACACCTCGATGGTGGTGCGCGAGGACTCGCTGACGCTGTACGCGTTCGCCGACGACGACGAGCGGACGCTGTTCGAGCTGCTGCAGACCGCGTCCGGGGTCGGGCCGCGGTTGGCGCAGGCCGCGCTCGCCGTGCTCAGCCCGGACCAGATCCGGCACGCCGTGGCGACCGAGGATCTGGCCGCGCTGGTGAAGGTGCCCGGCATCGGCAAGAAGGGGGCGCAGCGGATCGTGCTGGAGCTCAAGGACAAGATCGGCGCGCCGTCCAAGACGGTCGCCGGCCGGCCGCTCGCGGTGGCCGGCGCGGCCTGGAGGGACCAGGTGCACGCCGGCCTGGTCGGCCTCGGCTGGTCCGCTCGCGACGCCGAGGAGGCGGTGACAGCGGTCGAGCCGCTGGCTGCTCAGGACACCGACCCGTCCGTCCCCGAGCTGCTGCGCGCCGCCCTGCGCACGCTGTCGAAGGCGTGAGGCCGCGATGAGCTCATCGTCGTACGACGACAACGTGCGGCCGCTCACGTCGAGCGACGCGGACCCCGAGGAACGCACCATCGAGGCCGCGCTGCGGCCGCGTACCCTCGCCGAGTTCGGCGGGCAGCGCCGGGTCAGCGAGCAGCTGGAGCTGGTGCTGCACGCGGCGCGCGGGCGGCAGCGCCCGCCCGACCACGTGCTGCTGTCCGGACCGCCCGGGCTGGGCAAGACGACGCTGGCGATGATCATCGCCGCCGAGATGTCGGCGCCGCTGCGGGTGACCAGCGGACCGGCGATCCAGCATGCCGGCGACCTGGCCGCGATCTTGTCCGGGCTGAACGAGGGCGAGGTGCTGTTCCTCGACGAGATCCACCGGATGTCGCGGCCCGCCGAGGAGATGCTCTACATGGCGATGGAGGACTTCCGGGTCGACGTCATCGTCGGCAAGGGCCCCGGGGCGACCGCGATCCCGCTGGAGATCCCGCCGTTCACCTTGGTCGGCGCGACCACCCGGGCCGGGCTGCTGCCGGGGCCGCTGCGGGACCGGTTCGGGTTCACCGCGCACCTGGAGTTCTACGACGCGGCCGAGCTGGAGCGGATCATCAACCGCTCGGCGACGCTGCTGGAGGTCACCGTCCGGCCGGACGGCGCGAAGGAGATCGCATCCCGCTCGCGCGGCACGCCCCGGATCGCGAACCGGCTGCTGCGCCGGGTGCGGGACTTCGCCGAGGTACGGGCCGACGGGGTGGTGACGCTGGAGCTGGCGCGCTCCGCGCTGGAGCTGTACGAGGTGGACCGGCAGGGGCTGGACCGGCTGGACCGGGCCGTGCTGGACGCGCTGTGCCGGCGGTTCGGCGGCGGTCCGGTGGGGTTGTCCACGCTCGCGGTCGCTGTCGGCGAGGAGCGCGAGACGGTGGAGGAGGTCGCCGAGCCGTTCCTGGTGCGGTCCGGTTACCTGGCCCGGACGCCCCGCGGGCGGGTCGCCACACCGGCCGCCTGGCGGCATCTCGGGCTCACCGTGCCGAAGTCCGCGACCTTCGCCGACACCCTGTTCGACGACTGACGTCTCGATCTCGCGGCGATAGCGCGGGTGCACACGTGGTGCTTGACGCGGGACGTTAGGCTACGCCGGTGGCCGGCCTGCCGGCGGCCGCGCCATGTCCACGACGTACGTTGAACTGTGCGTCGTCTCCTATGAGGGAATGTGTTGAGTCCGATGGTGTTGACCGCTGTGCCGATGGCCTCCTCCGGTGGAGGCTCCGCTGCCACGTTCCTGCTCCCGCTGGTGCTGGTCGTCGGCCTGTTCTGGTTCATGAGCCGTGCGCAGCGCAGGCAGCGCGACCGTCAGCATAAGGTCGTCGCCGGGCTCAAGCCCGGCACCCAGGTGCTGACCGGCAGCGGCCTGGCCGGCACGGTCGAGGCGGTCGAGGACGAGTTCGTCGTGCTCGAGATCGCGCCCGGCGTGTTCGTCCGGTTCGTGCCGCAGGCGATCGGCCGGGTGCTCGACGACCCGGAGACCGCCCTCGGCGGGAACGACGCGGACGGCGCGTCCGTTGACGACGCTGAGGAGGACGCGGACGTCAGCGATGCCGGCACGGACGTGGTGGCCGACGTCGACGAGCCGGACGACAAGCCTCGCAACCCGCCCACGCACACCGAGCACTGAGCCGCCGTAACCGGCTAGAGCCTCCATACAGGCAAGGAAAACGACCGACGTGGCAACGACGACAAGCCGTCCAGGGCGCCCGCTGATCGCGCTGGCGATCCTGCTCGCCCTGCTGTTCGGCACGATGGCCCTGACCAAGCTCTGGAAGCCCAACCTGGGCCTCGACCTTCGCGGCGGTACGACGATCACGCTGACCGCCAAGACCGAGAAGGAGGGCCAGAAGGTCACCCCGGAGAACCTGGCCGAGGCCAAGAACATTATCTCCGAGCGCGTGAACGGCGCGGGCATCAGCGAGGCCGAGGTCACCACCTCGGCCCCGAACCACATCGTCGTGGCGGTGCCCGGCGTGAACCAGGAGAAGCTGGTCCGCCAGGTCGGCGAGACCGCGCAGCTGCGGTTCCGCGTGGTGTACGCCGAGACCGTCGGCACGCCGGTGCCGACGACCACGCCGACGCCCAGCACCACGCCGACCGGCAAGCCCTCGTCGACCCCGTCGTCCACGGCGTCGAGCAAGTCCACGGTCAAGCCGTCCGGGTCGACCTCCTCGGCCACCCCGAGCGGTGGTGGCGCGCCGGCGGCCGCGACGCCGAACCCGGTCACCCTGCAGACCGACCCGAAGGCGGCCACGACGCCGACCGCGACGACGCCGTCGACCACGCCGACCGCCACCCCGACCCAGACCACGCCGCCGGTGACCGGTGACCCGCTGCAGTGGCAGCCGGACGCCGCGACCACGGCCGCGTTCCAGGCCTACACCTGCACGCAGCCGAAGCCGGCCGACATTCCCGAGAAGCCGATGATCACTTGCGACAAGGACGGGCAGTTCAAGTACCTGCTCGGTCCCGCGGTGGTCGAGGGCCGCGACCTGTCGAACGCGTACGCCGGAGTGCCGCAGAACCAGTTCAGCTGGATGGTCTTCCTGGAGTTCAGCAGCCAGGGCGGTAAGAAGTTCGGCACGGCGACGACGTTCCTGTCCCAGAAGCCCGACGGCCAGAACCGGTTCGCGATCGTCCTCGACGGCAAGGTGATGTCGGCGCCGTCGGTGAAGAACCCGATCCTCGACGGCAAAGCGCAGATCGAGGGCCAGTTCTCCGAGAGCGATGCCCGCGACCTGGCCAACGTGCTGAAGTACGGCGCGCTGCCGCTGTCCTTCGAGCCGTCCGAGGTGCAGAACATCTCGCCGCAGCTCGGTGGCGACCAGTTGCACGCCGGCATCCTGGCCGGGCTGATCGGCCTGGCCGTCGTGGTCGCGTACTCCTTCCTCTACTACCGCGGCCTCGGCATCGTCGTCGTCCTGTCGCTGGGCGTCGCCTCCGCGCTGACCTACTCGCTGGTCGTGCTGCTGGGCAAGTGGATCGGCTTCACCCTGACCCTGGCCGGTATCGCCGGCCTGATCGTGGCGATCGGTATCACCGCCGACTCGTTCGTCGTCTACTTCGAACGGTTGCGGGACGAGATCCGCGAAGGCCGCAGCCTGCGCGCCGCGGTGGAGACCGGCTGGGGCCGGGCGCGGCACACGATCATCGCGGCGGACTCGATCACGCTGCTCGCCGCGATCGTGCTGTACGTTCTCGCCGTCGGCGGCGTGAAGGGCTTCGCGTTCGCGCTCGGGCTGACCACGATCATCGACCTGTTCGTGGTGTTCGTCTTCACCAAGCCGTTCATCTCGCTGCTGTCGCGGACGAACTTCTTCGGACACGGTCACCCGCTGTCCGGCCTCGACCCGAAGCACCTCGGTGTCGAACGACTGCCCGGGCAGATGGGCCCGTGGCGCCGACGTGCCCGCACCGCTGGAGGGGAGGCCTGATGTCGAAGCTCGGATCTCTGGGAGCCAAGCTCTACCGCGGCGAGGCGTCGTACAGCTTCATCGGCCACCGCAAGCTGTGGTTCGGTGTCTCGATCACGCTGGTGCTGATCGCGATCGCCTCACTGGCGATCCGCGGCCTGTCGCTCGGCATCGAGTTCAAGGGCGGCGTGGACTTCATCGCCAACGTGAAGGTCACCCACTCGACCGTCGAGGACTTCCGTAGCCTCGTCCGCGACACGCACGTCGAGGGCGCGCAGGAGCCGGTCGTCACCACGATCGGCGACAAGCAGGTCCGGGTGCAGACCAAGCCGCTGGACCAGGACGGCGTCACGAAGGTCCGCACCGCCATCGCGGACAAGTCGGGCGACACCTCGGTCGACTACTCGCAGATCGGCGCGTCCTGGGGTGGTCAGATCACGAACAAGGCGATCACCGCGCTGATCGTGTTCATCGTGATCGTGTTCTTCGTGATCTGGCTGGCGTTCCGGGAACCGAAGATGTCGGCGGCGGCGCTGATCGCCCTGGTGCACGACGTGCTGATCACGATCGGTCTGTACGCGCTGAGCGGGTTCGAGGTGACACCGGCGACCGTCATCGGCGTGCTGACGATCCTCGGCTACTCGCTGTACGACACCGTCGTGGTTTTCGACAAGGTCCGGGAGAACACCCGCGGGATCGCGGCGTCGAACCGGTACACCTACAGCGACGCGGCGAACCTGGCCGTCAACCAGACCATCGTGCGGTCGGTCAACACCACGTTGATCGCGCTGCTGCCGGTCGGCGCGATCCTGTTCGTCGGCGTCTGGGTGCTGGGGTCGGGCCCGCTGAAGGACCTGTCGATGGCACTGTTCGTCGGTATCGCGGTCGGTGCGTACTCGTCGATCTTCATCGCCCCGTCGCTGCTCGCGATCTTCAAGGAGCGCGAGCCCGCGATGCGCGCGCTGAGCCGCCGGGTCCGCGCCCGCGCGGGTGTCCAGGACGCGGTGCCGGCCGCGGCAGGGGCGCCGGCGGCGACCGCGAAGGCGGCCACCGCCGCGGACGGGCCGCAGGACGCTCCGGCCGAGAAGCCGGAGCGCCCGACGGCCGGCAGCATCACGCTGTCCGCGCCGCGGCCGATGAACACCTCGTCCGCGCGACGCCCGCAGCCGAGCCGCAAGCCGCGGTCCAAGCGCGGGAAGTGACGCCGGTCCGATGACGGAGACGCTCGCGGAGGTCCTGAGCACGCGGATCCGGGACGTCCCGGACTATCCGAAGCCGGGGGTGGTGTTCAAGGACATCACCCCGCTGCTCGCCGACCACGGTACCGGTCCGCAAGGAGGGCAAGCTGCCCGCGGCCACCTACCAGGCGTCGTACGAGCTGGAGTACGGCGAGGCCGTCATCGAGGTGCACCGCGACGCCCTCACGCCGGGCGAGCGGGTGCTGATCGTCGACGACGTCCTCGCCACGGGCGGCACCATCGAGGCCTGTAGGACGCTGCTCAAGCGCTGCGGCGCCACCGTCACCGGCACCGCCGTCCTGATCGAGCTGTCCTTCCTCCCCGGCCGCCGGCGCCTCGGCGACCAACCCCTCACCGCCCTCCTCACCATCTGACCGCCGCCCGCCCCCGCCCCCAGGCTGCCCTCCTTCCCCTGCCGATCATCGGCCGGTTTCCGACGGACTGTGGATAAGCGGGAGCGCGCCTACCACCGACGAGGTGGGAGCGGTTCGATTCCCAGCAGCTCTCCCACGGCCAGTTCGAAACCGGCCGATGATCGGCAGGGAAGGAGGGCAGCCTGGGGGGCGGGGGCGGGTGTGCGGGTCCGTGCCCTTTCGGTAACCGACCGATGATCGGCACGGAAGGGGAGGGAAGGGGAGGGCAGCCGCACCGGGAAAGTGAGGTTGTGCACAGGGGGTCACGCGGTGGTTGGGGGGCGCGCTTAGACTGGATGGTCTCCGGTGAAGGGAGACAGCGTGGGTGACGACCCGGCGATGCGATCGGCCGTACCGAACGTCGTACCGGCCGAGCCCCTGCGCGCGCCCGCGTCGCCCCGGTCCGCCCCGGCACCGAAGACCCAGCCGCCCCGCTCGCAGGGTCAGCCTCCACGCCCGCAGGGTCGGCCGCCTCGCGCGCAGGCACAACCGCAGCCCCAGCCACCGGTCCCACCGGCTCAGGTTCCGCCGGCGCAGGCCGCGCCGGCGCCAGGCACGGCGCAGCCTCCGGCCCGGCCGCAGGCGACGCCGCCGGGCACGAAGAGCCAGCCGCCCGCGGCGACGGGGCAGCCTCCGGCCGCGAAGAGCCAGCCGCCCAAGCCCGTGCAGAAGGGACCGCGGCACGCCGCGACATCGTCGCCGGCGGGGCAGAGTCCCCGGATCGCGCCGGCCCGGGTGCGGGCCCGGCTAGCACGTCTCGGCGGCGCCCGGCATCCCAACCGGGCGCCGATGCTCGAACCGCTGTTCCGGGTGGTCCGCGCGACCCACCCGAAGGCCGACCTCGGCATGATCGAGCGCGCCTACCGCACCGCGGAGAAGTTCCACGCCGGCCAGATGCGCAAGAGCGGCGATCCGTACATCACGCACCCGCTCGCCGTCGCCACCATCCTCGCCGAGCTCGGCATGACCGCGCCCACGCTGTGCGCGGCACTGCTGCACGACACTGTCGAGGACACGCCGTACACGCTGGGCGAGCTGACCAAGGACTTCAGCGAAGAGATCGCCATGCTGGTCGACGGCGTGACCAAGCTGGACAAGGTCAAGTACGGCGAGTCGGCGCAGGCCGAGACGATCCGCAAGATGGTCGTCGCGATGGCCAAGGACATCCGGGTGCTGGTGATCAAGCTCGCCGACCGGCTGCACAACATGCGCACGCTCGGGTTCCTGCGGCAGGAGAAGCAGGAGCGGATCGCCCGCGAGACGCTGGAGATCTACGCCCCGCTGGCCCACCGGCTCGGTATGAACACGATCAAGTGGGAGCTCGAGGACCTGTCCTTCTCGACCCTGCACCCGAAGGTGTACGACGAGATCGTCCGGCTGGTCGCCGAGCGCGCGCCGTCGAGGGACGAGTACCTGGCCTCCGTCATCGACCAGGTGCACGAGGACCTGCGCGCGGCCAAGGTGAAGGCGACCGTCACCGGCCGGCCGAAGCACTACTACTCGATCTACCAGAAGATGATCGTCCGCGGCCGCGAGTTCGGCGACATCTACGACCTGGTCGGCATCCGCGTGCTGGTCGAGTCGGTCCGGGACTGCTACGCCGCCCTCGGCATCCTGCACGCGCGGTGGAATCCGGTGCCCGGCCGGTTCAAGGACTACATCGCGATGCCGAAGTTCAACATGTACCAGTCGCTGCACACGACCGTGATCGGCCCGCAGGGCAAGCCGGTGGAGCTGCAGATCCGGTCGTTCGCGATGCACCGCCGGGCGGAGTACGGCATCGCCGCGCACTGGAAGTACAAGGAGGACCCGAGCACCGCGGCGCCCGAAGTGGCCGGCCCGCCGACCACCGAGATCGGTGGCCCGAACGAGATGCCGTGGGTGCGGCAGTTGGTGGACTGGCAGAAGGAGACCTCCGACCCGTCGGAGTTCCTCGACTCGCTGCGGTTCGAGATCAACAACTCCGAGGTCTACGTCTTCACCCCGCGCGGTGACGTGATGTCGCTGCCGACCGGGTCGTCGCCGGTCGACTTCGCGTACGCGATCCACACCGAGGTCGGGCACCGCTGCATCGGCGCCCGGGTCAACGGCCGGCTCGTGCCGCTGGAGAGCACGCTCGAGAACGGTGACGTGGTCGAGGTCTTCACCTCGAAGGCGCAGGGCGCGGGTCCGTCCCGCGACTGGCTGACGTTCGTGAAGAGCCCTCGGGCGCGGAACAAGATCAAGCACTGGTTCTCCAAGGAGCGCCGCGACGAGGCGATCGAGCACGGCAAGGACGCGATCGCCAAGCAGCTCCGCAAGGAGGGCCTGCCGCTGCAGCGCCTGCTCTCGCACGAGACCCTCACCGCCGTGGCGAACTCGCTGCGCTACCCGGACGTCACCGGCCTGTACGCCGCCGTCGGCGAAAGTCACGTGAGCGCGCAGGCCGTCGTACGGCGATTGATCGAGACGTACGGCGGTGAGGAGGGCGCGGCCGAGGACCTGGCCGAGGGCCTGCGGCTGCCCGCCGCTCGGGATCGTAAGAAGCGGACGGCCCGTGGCGATGCTGGTGTCATCGTCAAGGGTGCGACCGACGTGCTGTCGAAGCTGGCGCGATGTTGTACGCCGGTGCCGGGCGACGAGAT
>WNGB01007671.1_pt1 | contig 15502 bp, 14 predicted proteins | sample 5400681 | NCBI WGS metagenome assembly WNGB01 (sample SAMN13153367, study PRJNA577476) | soil metagenome | isolation source: 115 cm soil or saprolite under grassland replicate 2 | place: USA:California | collected 2016-06-15
CGTGACTTGCGCTATACAGTCTGTAGCCATCGAGCCTCCTCGTCGTGGAGTGCGGAAGCGTCTTGTCACCGCTTTTATCGCACCCCTGAGGGGCTCGGTGGCTCTTCTCTTTCATCCTTCGTGAATTATCCAGGCTAGCGCCAGCGATCCGCTCGGTATAGTTGCCCTGGACCACAACGTCGTTCGCCGCGCTACTCTCGGCGGAGATCAGCGTGGTCGCCTGCCCGGAGCCGCTGAACCAATTGCCGGTGATCATCGCCCCTCCGACACTGTGGAGCGCGATCGCCTTGTTCGTCGCGCAAACGGCCCTCTGGTCGGCGCAGATCTCGAAGTGATTCCCCGCGATGTGAGCGCCGGCGACGCTGACCAGCTCGATCCCGAGGGCGGCAGCGCCGCCGGGGTACGCTGTCGACTGTCCCGCGAACGTCTCGATCAGCGAGTTGACGAGATGAAAATCGCTGACCACCTGACCGCTGACCCCAACCACGACTCCCTTTAGGTTCCCGGAGAGGTAGCAGGCATCGCATGTGAACTTGTTGCCCGCCGAGAACTGCACGCCGACCGCGTTCTCCTGCCCGGCGGCGCGCGATTTGATCTGCACGTCGCGGAGCGTCACGTCGAAGATAGCCGATGTCGTGTTCGTGCGGATGGCCGCCGTCGACCACTTGACCACAGGATTAGTCCGAAGCCCGGCCACCAGCACGTGAGAGCCGAGGATCTCGATTCCCACCGCGCCGGTGCCGGTGTTGTTGAACTGGAACTCCTCCAGCCGCACGTTGTCGGTGGTGGCGGTGATCGTCAAGAGCGTTCCCCCGCGGCCCGTCCAACGCAGCTCCGACGAGACCCGGTTCCGCCCGCGGAGGGTCAGACTCCGGTCGATCGAGAGCGCGGTGCCGACTGCGTAGACCCCAGTATGCAGCTCGATCACCTGCCCTGCGCTCACCGCGTTCACGGTGGCCTGGATGGCTGCGCTGTCGTCCGTAGCCCCGTCTCGAACGGCGCCCCACCACTCGGGGTGAAGCACGGGGACAACGTAACTGTTGTCGAAGGCCACGGCGCCCGCACCGGAGAAAATTCGTCTGAGGGGTGCCACCAGGTCGCCCCGAATGGTTACCGTGACACCTCGGTCGATCGAGAGCCGCGTGTCGCCGTCGAAGCGAAGCGTTGCCGTCAGCGTCAGGTTCGAGGTGATGCGGCAGGTGCCCGGTGGGAGATACACTGTGCGAGCACCGGCCGTCGCGTTCGCATAGATGAGCGACGCCGTATCCCCGGCGGTGCCGTCACACTTCGTCCCGGGAGCCATCACTTGCGCCAGCGCGGGCCGCGCGAACGCCGGGTCGAGGGCGAGGAGGACGAGGAACGCCAGGAGGAACCACTCCTGGCGACCCTCTCCTGAGGCTTCGTGCGTAACGGTCAACCGACCCTCCAGCCGGCCGCCTGGCTCGCTCCGACCGCCGAGTCCTCCGGCCGGAACATCCCGTCGCAGCCCATCAACGCGAGTCGTCGGCGCGCTCGCTCCATCACGTCGAGCCGCGGCGCCTGCTCGCAGTGGACAACGACGCGCCGCAATTCGCTCACCAGGTCCTCCCACGAGTCGGATTTCGGGTGGCTCACCAGATTCAGATACGGCGTGTAGAGATCGTCCGCCGCGGTCAGCGGCGTGAAGCCCCGTGCTCCGAAGTAGACAGCTTCGAACATCGCGCTTGAAAACAGCGACACGCACAGGTCAGAAACCAGCCAGCAGAACACCGAATGGCGATACAGCTTGGCACCAGTCGCGGCGAAGATCGGATGCGACAGCTCCGCCGAGGAATGCTTTGGATGAGGGACGTATAGTGTCATCGCGTCAATGCTCGCCCGGAGCTTGCACTGGTTGATCAAGGACAGCAGAAGGCATTCAGCCTTGAATGCCGACGACTCGAAGAAGCTCCGACCGTCCTCGTACGTGCCAAAGAGCGTCACGATCAGCGGGTTGCGTGCGCGCCGAGGCCCCGGACAGATCAACCGATACTCCGCCTCGACGAACGCCTCCACCGTCTGGGTCGGGCCCTCCTCCCGATCGATGAAGTAGTTGTTCAGGTACGAGTTGATGGCGACGCCCCCACCGATCGCTTGTCGCTGGAAGGCGCCGTGCAACGGGAGGTTGGGCACTTGGGGAACAAACACGTATCGCTCCAGGGCGCCGCACTTCTGGCCTTCGGCCAGCAATCCGGTGAAGAACCGCTCGGCCTCCACGGAGCCGACCCCGTGCATGATGTCGTAGATCGGTCCGCACTCCTCCAGGTGGATCAGGTAGGCCCGGAGGAGTTCGGTCAGCGTTGAATTGCTATTGAAGAAGACGCCTTCCGAGATCGACAACCCGTGAAGCGCCTCTCCGTAGGCTGTCGCGATGAACGCGCACACCAAGCGCCGGGCGCTCCCGGGCGGCCGATCGATATCCGAGGCAGAGCCGTCCGCGACGTACCGCAGGTACGTCCTTAACGTCTCACGCGGCCGGGTGCATAGCGCCAGCACGAAAAGCGCGAGCAGGAAGACGCCGTCGACGATCAGGACATTGTCCTGCCAGCACTTGCTCCGACACTTCCAGAATCGGCTCCGCGGGAGTGCGTCGAACAGCAGGATGCACTCGCGCGAGGTCATCCTAGTCGCGATATCCCCGTTCCCAGCATTCCCGAGGACCCTGGCGAGGCGAGAAAGTTCCGCGCGGGCGCTCATTGAACTGTTCAAGGGGAGCCGGTTCGACGCGATTCCGACGATCATGGTGGCGCGGCCACACACGTTCCTGATCCTGTACAGCTTGCGTACCTGCCTGAGCATAGACGGGACCAGGACCAAGGCCTGGACCACGCCCACCAGAGGTCGCGCGAACTTCCGGAGCCGATTTCCGAGGTTGTTGACGACAGGCCATGGCTCGTCGCTCTGCGCGAATGCGGGATCACTCTTTGCCAACGTCGCCGCGAAGCGCCCGAGCCTCGCGAGGTACGCGTTGATGACACGCGCGTCCCCAGCTCTCATCCGTTCGAGGCCCGACCATACTGAGAGCAGGTATCGACTGGCGCTCGGGGCAGTCGGCCAACCGTTCCGTCGCGCCGACCACGAGATTCGGCTCATCCTGCGGATGCCCGAGCACGTTCGGCGGATGAGTCCAGGAACGATGCAAACTCCTCCGGGACATTGTCGTACATGTACAACGCGACCATGATCCGGTGCCCCTCGACGATGGGTAGACCGCGATGGATCAAGGACGTATCCAGAAAGAAGGGGATACCTGCCTTGAGAAGGACGGGCTGACAGACGAACCCGGCGTGCAGAATCGCGTTGATCGTCCTGTCGCGATACCGGTTCCCCCCAGACAGAACTCGGTGAGCCAGCGAAGGCAGTCGAACGAGAGTGGAGTTCGAGGCGGGGATAAAGCCGAACGCACCTTGCGCTTCTCTCTCTACGTCGGTCAGGTACGCGAAGGCTTTGTACTGGGATCCCAGGCTATCCCGGTGCCACCCTCCACCGCTCCCCTTCGGGCATGTCTGCGCATCGATGTAATTCACCATGACGAAGGAGGCCGGCCGACGGCCAGTCCGTTCCTGAAAGCATGCTTCGCCGAAAGATTTGAGTCGCCGCAACACGACGCTCTGGGCCAGGTCCACGCCCCAGTATCGAACGTCGCCCTCGGTGACGTTAACTCGTTTGGCGAGCAGCGTCTTGTCGAGCACCATGGCCACCACCGACGCCACTTCGCCGCGGTCTTTCTCGAGCGATTCACCCATGGCGATATCCGGGAGCGTGTCGCCGGCACAGTCGCGTGACTTCATTGGGCGTGCTTCAGTCACGTGGTGGGAGACGACCGGTCGGCGACGACGTCGCTGTACGCCGGCCCAGGTCCCCCTTGCAAGATATCGAGCACCCGTTGCTGGTGGTCGGACGTCAGCCCTACCGACGACGGCAGGCTCAACGCCTGTTGATTCAAGCGCTCGGCGACCGGACACTTCCTGGAATGGACCCCAGCGTGTGCCGGTGAAAGGTGCAGCGGCTGCCACAGGGGCCGCGCCTCGATGTTCGCTTCCCTGAGCTTGCGGAGCAGCGCGCGGCTGTCCATGCCGTATTGGTTCTCTTGGACGAGCACGGTATAGAGCCAGAACGTGCAGAAGGCCCACGGGGCTTCGCGCGGACCGACCACACCTCTCACCGGGCTGAGCGCGCGGGCATAGGTCTCAGCGAGGCGGCGCTTCACCCTCACGTACTCATCCAGCTTGTCGAGTTGCGCACAGCCGAGCGCTGCCTGGAGGTTGGTCAGGCGATAGTTGTAGCCGATTTCGCCGTGGATGTATTCAATTGAATCGTCTTTGGCCTGCGTCGTGAGGTATTTCGCCCTCTCAGCCCACGACCCGTTATTCGTCACGATCATCCCGCCGCCTCCGGTGGTGATCGTCTTGTTGCCGTTGAAGCTGAGACAGCCTACGTCGCCCAGGATCCCGACGGGCGTGCCGCGGTATGCGGCGCCGAGGCTCTCGGTGGCGTCTTCGATGACCCTCAGGTCGTACTTTCGCGCGACTTCTAGGATCGGCTGCATGTCCACGGGATGACCTAGGATGTGCACTGGCACGATCGCGCTGACATGCCGACCACTCTGTTTGTTGAAGAGGGCGCCTTGCCGCCATTCGCACGCCGTCTCCAGGAACCCGACCACCTTCTCCGGATCCATCTGCCAGTGGACGGGCTCCGCGTCGACAAAGACCGGCCATGCACGCACGTAGCGGATCGCGTTGGCGGGAGCGATGAAACTGAGCGTCGACACTAACACCTCGTCGTCGGGTTGGACGCCCGCTATCAGGAGGGCTACGTGCAACGCGGCGGTCCCATTGACGGTGGCGACCGCGTAGCGGGCGCCCGTGCACGCCGACACCATCCGCTCGAAGCGTTCCACGAACTGGCCCGCTGAAGACACCCAGGCGGTGTCCAGGCATTCCTTGACGTACTCCCATTCGCGCCCCTGGATCGCGGGCGCCGAGAGTGGGACGAACTCCCGGGGGAAGGCGCCCACCTCAGACGACGTAGGCTCCGGAAAGATACGTCTCGGGATGCGCTTGCATCCACTCGATGGTCCGACCCAGCCCGTCCTTCAAGCTCACCGCTGGCTCCCAGTGCAGGAGCTGGCGCGCGAGAGCAGAGTCGGCACGCAGGCGGTCCACCTCACTATCTCGAGGCCGTGCGCGCTCCGGCTCGCTGCTGATCGACATCGGCTGGCCGATGAGGCCTGCGATCAGGTCAACCAGGTCGCCGACGCTGATCTCGCAGCCAGAGCCCAGATTGACAGTCTTGCCGATGGCCTCGGGCACCGTGGCCGCCCGCACAAGGCCTTCTACGGTGTCAGAGACGAACGTCAAGTCCCGGCTCGGATGCAGATTCCCGAGTCGGACGACGCTGCCCGCCAACCCCTGGGCGATGATCGTCGGAACAATCGCGCGAGTCGATTGACGTGGCCCGAACGTGTTAAAGGGACGCACGGTCACCACGGGTAGCCCGAAGGACAGGTGATAAGCCTCCGCCATCTTGTCCGCCCCGATCTTGCTGGCAGCGTAGGGCGACTGGCCCCGCAACGGGTGCGCCTCGTCGATCGGCACGTATTGGGCCGTCCCGTACACCTCGCTAGTCGAGGTGTGGACGACCAGTTCGGCGCCCCCTTCGTGAGCCGCCTGGAGTACGTTCAGCGTCCCTTCCACGTTGGTGCGGACGTAGGAGACGGGCGCCTGATACGAGTACGGGATGGCAATCAGCGCGGCCAGGTGAAAGACCCTCTCCGTCCGCCGGAGCACCCGGCGCACGCTGTCCCGATCGGTGACATCCCCGGCAACGACCTCGATCTCGTTACGGACGGGCGAATGGTTGAGCCACCCCCAGGTGCCCAGAGCGTTATAGTGCACCAGTGCTCGAGTGGTCGCCCCCAGCTCCACGAGGCGTTCGGTGAGATGGCTCCCGATGAACCCTCCCGCTCCAGTAACCAGGACCCGTTTCCCGGTCCAGTTCAATCCATCTTCCCTTTTTGCACATCGGTCTCCGCCCGCCGATAGTCGTCGTGGGCGCCAATGTCCAGCCAGTACTCCCGGATCGGGAAACCGACGACGCGCCGCCCCGCGTCGAGCAGCGCCTGGATGAGATCGGTCATATCGAAATGGCGGCCGTTGGGAACATATGAGTAGACCGACGGCTCAAGCAGGTAAATGCCGGAATTGACCAGAAGGTTGAGGGTGGGTTTCTCGGACAGACGACGGACCTTCGCGCCCTCGCACTCGATGACCCCGTACGGCACTTGTACGTCGTGCCGGCACACCGCCACCGTCATCTCGGCCCGGTTCTCCTGGTGAAACGCGAGCATCGCCCGGAAGTCGACCCCGGTGAGGATGTCGCCGTTGACCACAAGCAGCGGTTCCGGCGGAGCCGGCATCAGACCGAGCCCCCCGCCCGTCCCCAGCGGCTCGTCTTCTCTGACGTAGGTTAACTCGACGCCGAAGGCGTCGCCGTTCCCGAAATGCTCGATGATCTTCTCCGGCTTGTAGTGCGTCATGACGTTGACTCGCCGGATGCCGGCCTGCCTCAGACGCTCGATTATCCGCTCCATTAGCGGCCGTCCGCCCACCGGCAACATCGGCTTGGGGACTTCCTCCGTCAACGGCCGCAGCCGTATCCCCGCCCCACCTGCCATGACTACCGCCTGCAACGGGAGCACTTCGTCAGGCAGAAAGTCGTCCCGGGTCACCAGCCCAGCTACCCGGCCGTCCTCGTCGAGCAGGGGCAGGTGCAGGATCTTGTGCGCTTGGAGGAGACGCAGGCAGGTGCCGCGGTCCGCCCAGGCCGGGGCCGAGATCGGCTTCGCCTGGGGGGACCCGGCCTTTCGCTCGAGAAGGGTCTTCAGCGGCTCTCGAAAGTCGAGGGCGGCAAGAATGGCGCGCCGGATGTCGCCGTCCGTCACAGTCCCGAGCAGTCGGGACGCCTGGTCCACCACCAGGATGATGCCGAGCCGTTGCTGATCCAGCAAGGCCACGGCCTCGGCGATGGTCGAGTCGTCAGTCGTACAGAATTTTGAGAGGTCGGAGTACACGAGAAGTCACTCGCCGGGAGAGTCCAGGAACGTCACGAGACCTGGTGCCGTAGCTTCCACTGCCCGTCGACCTCTTCCCAGAGATGAGGGGACCGGAACTGACTGCAGAGTTCCATGAATCGCTCGGGGCGCATCCCGATATAGTCCATGACTTCCTGGAAGTACCAGACCGGGAACTCTCCGTCGAAGCGGCGAACCAGCGCGACCCCTTCCTCGCGCGTGAGGTGCTTGTTGCGGATCTCCTGGGACGCATCGTAGGTCGCGCGCCCGATCCCAAACTTGATGAAGGTCGTGTAGTAATGCAGACCGTCGATCTTGTCGTCCAGACTGTTGTACTTGCTGTAGGTACCCTCGGTGCGAACTGGATTGGCCTGGAATCCGGTGTGTTCGACCGCGTAGTAGTAGCTCTCCTGAGGCGTCCACTTCAGATAGTACCCGAGGTAGTGCACCTCGATGCTGGCCCGCTCCAGCTCCTTGTGATCCGCCGGCAGGTAGGCGCTGAGCTCGTTGAGGGTGAGGCCGTGCTCTGCTATCAACCGCTCGACCGGCACCCCGCCAAGCGCGAGGGCCGACAGATGCTGCATCGTGTAATAGGACTGTTCCCGCAACGACATCTCGTTGTCGGCAAGCGGGTTCCCGTACTCTGCCTCGTTCTCCCCGAAGAAGACGAGCGGGATCTCGTACCTCACCGCGATCTTCGGCGCCAGGTTCTTCTGTCCCAGGATGAACGTTTGGAATGGGTGCAGCAGATTTTCGATGGCGAGTCTCGTCAGCAGCCGGTGAACCCGACCGTTGGGTTTGAACGAGACGTTGTCGAACCCTCCGCCTTCGATCCAGCTGCGAAAGTTCTTCCAGCCGATCTCCGTGTAGAGGATCGGCGGCCAGGTCACCGTCAGGGGGTGCATGCCGTACTTGTACTTGAGCACGTGCGCCGTGTAGCCGCTGTCCTTGCCCCCGCTCCCTGGCACGACGCAATCGTAGTGGCCGTCGTGGCGACGATGGCGATCGAGCAGACTGAGCAGCTGCTGCTCGCGTTGCCTCCAGTCAGTCCGCTCCTTCTGCTCGGCCACCCGGCACGCGTCGCAGACGCCGTGTTCGTCGAACCGCAGACTGCGGTGGCGATGGTTTTGCGTGTGCCGAAATTCAATCGATGAGGCCGGGCGCTGGTTTGACATCACGCAGCGTCGGCAGAACCGCACCTCTTCAGGCAGACCGTATCTGGCTTCCAGTTTCGGGCGCACGCTGCCTCTCCCCGTGGCACCGGTCGATCCAGGCGGAAAGATCGCGATAAATCCGAAGTCCTTGGGGGCCGCTCCGCTCGGGATGGAACTGGACGCCCACGATGTTTCCCCGTTGGATGGTCGAAGCAAATTCGACCGTGCCGTACTGCGTGACGGACAGCGTCGCGCTCACGTCGGCGGGCTGGCAGTAGAAGGAATGGACGAAGTACATGTACTCGCCGTCGGCGACCCGTTCCAGCAACGTACCCTGCCAGGCCCTTCCCCCATCGCCACCGGGGGAAGTCGCTCGGATCCGATTCCAGCCCACCTGGGGCACCTTCACGCTCCGCATCTTCACCGGCGTCTCCTTCAGCCGGACAACTTGGCCTTCGATCATGCCCAGACCCTGGTGGACCCCGAACTCCTGGCTCTCGGTCATGAGGAGCTGCATGCCCAGGCAGATACCCACGAAGGGCGTCGGGGAAGCCGCGATGTCTCGGAGGGGCTCGACAAGATCCAGAGCGCGCAGGCTCTCCATCGCCACGCCGAACGCGCCCACCCCGGGTAGGATGACCGCGGAGGCGCCCAGCAACTCGTCACGGCCGCTCGTGATGCGGGCCGAAAGACCTACGTGATCGCAGGCATGCTTGACGCTGTACAGGTTGCCCATGCCATAGTCGACGATGGCCACGTGTCCCGACGATCTCCGGTCAGACATGGGCCGCGCCGAGGACGGGAAATCGGCAGGCGATGCCCTTTTCCACCAGGTACGCCTTGATTTCGGGCAGCGAGACGCCCTGAATCTTGGAGAAGCTCCGGGAGTTCCTCAAGAACTCGATGTTCCCTTCGGAGCGGAAGTCCTGCTCGTCAAGCGACTGATCGCCCACGCCGTAATGGAGAAGCGAGGCTAGGCAGACGGCGTCCGCGTGGCCCTCGTTGGCGATCTCAACCACGTGTTCGACTATTCCTGCGCCTCCGCACGCGATGACCGGAATGGACACGGACTCCGCGATCCGGCGCGTCAACTCCAGGTCAAACCCCTTTCCAGTGCCTTCTCGATCGATGGATGTGACGAGCAGTTCGCCCGCCCCCATCTCCGCCGCGCGCGCGGCCCATGCTAAGGCGTCCACGCCGGTCCGCTCGCGCCCGTTGTCGGTGTAGGCTTCGTAGCCCCCCTTGGGCGTTCTGATCGCCTCAATGGAGACCACGATCGTGGAGGAGCCGAATCGACGCGCTGCTTCCGGGATCAGTTCGGGATTATTGATCGCTGCCGTGTTCAGCGAGACCTTGTCGGCGCCCGCCCTCAGGGCCGCTCGGATGTCCTCAAGGGTCCGGATTCCGCCTCCCACCGTCAGCGGAATGAAAATCTCCCGAGCTGTCCGATCTACGATGTCCAGGAGGCTGTTACGCTGATAGAGACTGGCCACGACGTCCATGTAGAGCAGCTCGTCCGCTCCTTGCTCATAGTACCGGCGAGCGAAATGCTCCGGCCGACCCAGGACCCGGAGTCCCTCTAGATGAATCCCCTTGACCAAGTTCGGGCCTTTGACATCGAGCCGCGGGATGACCCGAACGGTCACGTTCGGTCCCGAACGGAGAGGGGACGGGCGGGGACTCCAACGACGACGGACCAGGCCTCGACGTCCTTCAGCACCACCGCTCCCGCTCCTACCACAGCGCCCTCGCCGATGGTGACGCACTGCCGGATCGTTGCCCCGGCGCCCACATGGGCGCCAGCCTCGACGCACACGGTGCTCGCCATCCGCGCTCCGGTAGCCACATGGACGTGGTCGCCGAGAATGCAGTCGTGCTCAACGATTGCACCGGTATTAACGATGACGTTGACTCCCAACACCGCGCGGGCATTGACCACCGCACCAGCCAGGAGCAGCGAGCCCGGTCCCACTCGGGCCGACGGCGAACAGGTCGCTGACGGGTGGCGAACGATCACGGGCGTCAGGCCGGAGGCAAGGCCCCGCTCATAGAGAAGCTGCCGTGGCCGGTTGTCGCCGACCCCGCCGAGCCCCACTATAAAGCACGTCACGCCCTCCTGGAGGAGGCTCGGAAGCAACTCGTCCCCGCCACGAAACGGTACCCCCAGCAGGTCGTGGCCGGCGGGATCGGCATCGCGATCCAGCACAGCGTAGGGTCGGACCGTGCCGGCGGCCAGCAACGCGTCGATGACCACGGCCGCATGGCCCCCACCGCCCAAAATGACACACCGGCTTCCTGGAACCATGGACATCTACCCCTGGCCCCTATTAGGGCGAGGGGGGCTCTCCGCCACCGCCAACCGCTTGCGCACCAGGCGCGAATCCAGCGGGACGGCCTTCAGTCTGGCCACGATCCGGCAGGCGGCATGTCCGTCACCGTAGGGATTTGCCTGACCCTTTAGACGCTCCTTCGTTTCGGGCGCGAGCGCCTTCCGGAGGCCGGCCACGATCTCCTCTTGAGAACACCCGACATCGAGCACGTTCTCCGGACGCATCCGTCCGGCCTGACGAATCCCGATGTTGACCACCGGAAGTTGAAAAGACATGGCTTCGATGATCCCGCTCGAGGAGTTGCCCACCATCACCGCCGCTTGCGCCATGAGGCTGAAGTACCCTTGCGTCCCAAGGTTGTCCACGAGTCGGGCACCGGCGTGCGTCGTCGCGAACTCCCGCATTCTCTTCGCGATGACCCTGCTGTTGGTGTCCGCGTTGGGCATCGTGAACACGATGGGCAGTTCGAAGCCCCGCAGCGCCGCGAGGAGTTCACCGATGTGCCGGTCCGTCTGTTCGTACTCCAGGGTGACAGGATGAAAAGTCACCAGAATGGGAGAACGCTGGAGGGAAAGGCCGATCCGGGTCTCCAGTTCACCGCGCTCCAACAGCTTCACCGCGCGCAGGTTATCCAGGCCCAAGGCCCCGCTGACCGTCACCCGCCACGGCTCCTCTCCCATTCGGATGAGCCGCCGCCCGTACTCGTCCGTCGCGACGAAATGGAGGTGGCTGAGCTTCGTGATCGAGTGCCGCAGGGCGTCATCAAACGCCCCTTCCGTGCTCTCGCCCCCGTGCAGGTGCGCCACCGGAATCTTGAACGGGAGCGCGGCCAGCGCCGCCGCATGCATTTCAAAGCGATCCCCGAGCACCACCAAGACGTCCGGTCGACGGCGGGCATAGACTTGCGCGAAGCCGATTGTACCCAGGCCCATGGATTTCGCGACCGCTGCCGGCGTGTCGGACGACAGCAACATTTCGACTCGATCCTCGACGCGGAATCCGTCGGCCTCGATGTCCCTGACAGTCAGGCCGAACTCCGGAGACAGGTGCATGCCGGTCACCAGCAGGGATAACGCGAAGGAGGGATCGTCCACGACTTCGCGCAGCAACGGGACGAGGAGGCCATAATCGGAACGACTCCCCGTGACGACGCCGATGGCCCTCATGCCATCATGTCGAGTGTCAGCAGGGTTCCCGCCGGAATGTCACGGCTGACGACGCGGCCGAGGAGCTGCGACCTCATCGCCGGAGACAAGCCCGTGCCTGGCCGCTTCACCGCGAGCATCTCCTCCGTAAGCTTGCTCCCGGCCGGGATGTATCGAGCTGCCACTATGCTCTTCCGAGCCACCGCAGCCGTCTCGGCTTCGCTCGGGGCCGGTTCCTTGCGTCCACTGCCGAGCGCTCTCTCCACCGTCCGGATTCCGCTTACCAACGCAGCGAACTCCGACGGCTCCAGAGAGGTCTGGTGGTCAGGGCCGGGAAGGTTTCGGTCCAGCGTCACGTGCTTCTCGAGCACGCAGGCGCCTAAGGCGACGGCGGCCAGCGCAACCTCGATCCCCGTGGTGTGATCCGAATACCCCACGGGCACCCTGAACACCGCCGCCATGGTTTCCATCGCTCGCAAATTGACGTTCGACGGCCGCGCGGGGTAGTTGCTCACGCAATGCAAGAGCACCAGAGCACGGGAGCCCGCATCTCTCACCACCCGTACCGCCGCTTCCACTTCGTCGAGGGTCGACATCCCGGTCGAGATGATCAACGGTTTCCCTTTCCGGGCGACGTGCGCAAGGAACGGGAGATTCGTGATCTCGCCAGACGCGATCTTGAAGACGGCGACGCCCAGCTCGTTAAGCAGGTCCGCACTGTCCTCCCCGAAAGGCGTCGAGATGAACATGATGCCCTGTTGACGACTGTAGGCGAGCAGCTCGTGGTGAGCCTGCGCGGACAGCTCGAGACGCCGCAGCATCTCGAACTGAGATTCCGCGCTCCCCATCGCCTCGACCTGATACCCGGCCTTGGGCGCGTCACACGTGGCGAGCTGCTCGGCCGTGAACGTCTGAAACTTGACGGCGTCCGCGCCAGCCCTCACCGCCGTGTCCACGAGCCGGAACGCCTTCTCCAGTTCCCCGTTGTGGTTGACACCGGCCTCCGCGACGATGAAGCAGGGGTGGCCGGGGCCGATGCCGCGCCCGGCCACGCTGATCGCCTTCACCATGCCGTCCATCCCCCGTCCACCACCAGGTTGTGCCCAGTCACGTATGCCGAGAGGTCGCTGGCGAGAAACGCCGCCGCGCCCTTCAGGTCCTCTTCAATGGCCATCCGGCCTAGCGGAACCCGGGCCACATATTGCGCATGAAACGCATCCGGTTGGTTCCGCCAGACCCCGCCCGGGGAGAGCGCGTTAACGCGAACCCGCGGAGCCAGCAAGGTGGCCAGATATCGCATGAGCTGGAGCAGGCCGCCTTTCGAGGCGCCGTAGCCAACAGGATTCCCCATCGAGGTGCCGGCGTAGAGCCGCATGTCAGGCCCGACGAGGCTATAGGTGGACGCCACCAGGATGACCGACCCCTTTCCGGAGGCGGCGAGCGCCTCGCGGGCTTCCTGGACAATCACGAACGCCGAGGTCAGGTTGACGCGTAGGGCAGCATCCCAAGCGTCGACCGTCTGCTCTTCGAACGGCACCGCCCACCCGGCGATGGTCGTAGCACCGCCGAGGGCCGCACAGTGGATCACGATGTCGAGTCCACTGTACCGTGCAATCAGGTCCCGTACGGCCGCCCGTATGGCCTGCTCGTCGACGAGATCGCAGGAGATCGCCACCGCGCCGCCGGGCCGGAGTCGAGACAGGCTCTGCGCCTGCCGCTCGCACGCGGTGGCATCGAGATCTAGGAGCGCCACCGACGCGCCCAACTCGATCAGCGCCTCGCTCAGCGCCGCCCCAATGTTTCCCGCCCCGCCGGTGACCAGCGCTCTCCGTCCGGTAAGATCCATCAACTCGCTCAGACGCCGCATCGCGTGATTCGCTCGGGTCCGGGGAGGAACGGCCCGGTGGACATCCTGTCAGTGGAGGCCACTGGCCCGCCGACGTGCAAGAAACTCGACAAATTCGAAATCGAGCTCTCGGTCGATGTCCACCGACCGTTCGGGAGGCATGACATGCGCTTTGGTCGTCCCGTCGAAAAGTTCGTCCTTTTCCATGAGGAACGCCCGCCACATCACATACACCGAGGCGTTCATTGCGTAGACTCGAGGGGCATTCTGCCGGCAGGCGATCGGGCGCTCGGGCCTCTTCGAGAGGCGCACGCGGTCGCCCTCGTATTCGACCATGTTGAAGTACGGGTTCTTGGACGCCTCGCAGACCGTGATGACGACGTCAGCCCGCTCCTCGACCAGGATCCGCAGGCAGGCCTGGATGTCGGCCACCTCGCGCAATGGAGCGGTGGGATCCAGATCGACCACAATGTCGCACGTGTACCCCTCTCGGTATTCGAGGGTGCGGACGAGGTGCCTCAGGACCGGCCACTTGGATGCCTGATCGGTCGCGAGCTCCGCCGACCGCAGAAACGGGGCCTCAGCGCCGTACTCGAGAGCTACGTCCCGGATTTCAGGGTCGTCGGTCGACACAACCACTCGATCCAGATCCTTGCACCGTAGGGCCGTTTCAATCGTGTGCGCGATGAGAGGCTTCCCACAGAGCAGACGAATATTCTTCTTCGGAACGCCCTTCGACCCGCCGCGGGCGCAGATTGTACAGAGCGCTCGTTCTCGCCCGCCTCCGCGCACGGTCACAGGACGACGACCCGCCCTTCCCGGGAGGCCCTCTTGGCCGCCAGTGCAATCCGCAGGACCGCAGCCCCTTCTTCCAGGCCGATCATCGGTGCGTTCCCGGTTCGGATGCAGTCGAGAAAGTGGTACGCTTCGTCCATGTACATCTCGTTGCGGTCGTACGCGACCGGTGTCGCCCAGAGCACCCGATTCGGCGCTCCCGGTTTCGAGAGCACCACCTGTCCCTGCTCGTCGTTCCAGACGATCGTTCCGTCCTCTGCAACGATCCGACATCCGCGGGTGGGCGGTCGTTGGACGTAGTCCAGGTGGACCTGTGCGACGACTCCGCATTCGAAACGAAGCAGGATGTCAGCAACGTCCTCGCAGTCGAGGTCAAGCGCGCTCCGCTTGTCCACAAAGGCGGCAACCGCTCGCGCGTCGCCGAATAACCAATACAGGTAATCGAGTTCGTGGATTAGGTCCAGCACGACCCCTCCGCCCTGGGTCTCTCGAGAACTATACGAGGCCCTGTAATCAAGGCCCGGGCGCCAATCCGGCAGGTAGCTCCCGCAGTGAGCCTCGATGGTCAGGACGCGACCGATCGTTTTCTCGTCCAGCGCCAGTTTGACGGCCCGTAACGCCGGATGAAATCTCATTTTGCTCCCGACGAGCGCCACCAGCTTGCGTCGATCCCGCACACGTTCGAGCTCGGCGATGCCCTCCAGGGCATGCGACAGCGGCTTTTCGATCAACAGATGGCATCCGCGCTCGGCGGCCGCCAGGGCCGCCGGCACGTGTTCGTTGGTTGCGTTGGCGATGACGGCGGCGGCCGGCGGACTCTCCAACGCGTCCGCGAGTGCCTTGTAGGTGCGAACCCCTAGCGTGGGCCCGACCTCCGCATTCCGCGTGCACGCCTCTACCATCAGGCCTGGGACAGTCTTGAGATTTCTTAGGTGGCGTTGGCCGATCGAGCCGCCGCCAATGACGAGCAGCTTCACCTTTCAGTCCCTCAGTGAGCAAGCCGGCGTCTCGCGCCGTCTAGAATGTTACCGAGCGAGAATCGTCGCGCCATTTGCGATGTTACTTTCCGCAGCCTATGGAGAACGTCATCGTGAGTGCGCGCGCCAAGGGAGAGTACGTGCAAGCCATCTATCAACGCT
>WNGB01007674.1_pt1 | contig 15501 bp, 23 predicted proteins | sample 5400681 | NCBI WGS metagenome assembly WNGB01 (sample SAMN13153367, study PRJNA577476) | soil metagenome | isolation source: 115 cm soil or saprolite under grassland replicate 2 | place: USA:California | collected 2016-06-15
GGCGACAGAAGGGACGGGGCATGCAGTGGAGCTGGGATACGAGCGATGCGCTGGCCGCCCTACGGACGCTCATGTTAAATCAGGGCTGGGAGCAGTACTGGCAGCGGCGTCAGGTGCTGCCGCTCGTGGCAAGTTGACCAAGCGCTTATTCGCGGTTTCTGGCACGCTATTGGCACGGCGCCTCACGGCTGTGGCAGCTGCGCAGCGATCAGTGTGGCTGCGGCCTGCACTACGTGCGCCGCATGGTTGTCGGGGCCGAACATCCGGGTCGCCACAAACGCGCCGTCCATCAGCAGTAAGAGCTGCGCCGCCAGAAGGTCAGGGTCGCGCGCACCCGCGGCTGCGGCCAGCGCACTCAGCCGCGCCAGCACCGCCTGCTTGTGCGCCAGCGCGACTCGGTGGCCAGGATGCTCCAGCGTTGGGAAGTCGGCCGCCGCATGCTGGAACGTGCAGCCGTAGCAGCTCGGGCTGGCGGCCAGCTGCTGCACCCCTTCAAACAGCGCCGTGAGCTGCTCGCGCGGGTTGCCCTGGCCGAGCGCCGCCTCGAACCATGTCCAGAACTGCTGATTGGCATCCTCCAGGTACGCCACGATCAGGTCGTCCTTGGACCGAAAGTGCCGGTACAGCGTCATCTTGGCCACGTCCGATTCGGCGATGATTGTATCAATCCCGACCGCGCGGAACCCGTCGCGGTAGAAGCGCGTGCTGGCCACCGCAAGGATTTTGTGCCGTGCCGACCGCGGATCGTCTGCCATACTCCCCTCGCTAGCCTGATTCCCCCCTTGACACGAGACAGACCTGTCTCTATAATAGCGGCCGTGAGATAGACAGGTCTGTCTATTAGTATACCACAGCGCTCACACAGGAGGCAAGCCATGCAGTTCGGTATCCTCGGCTCGGGTATCGGCCGGACCATCGGCGCCCGCCTTGTCGAGCTCGGCCACGACGTGACCATCGGCACCCGAGACGTCGCCAGCACCCTGGCCCGCACGGAACCCGATGGCTACGGCAACCCGCCCTTCCGCATCTGGCAGCAGCAGCACCCGCAGGTCCGCCTCGGCACCTTCGCCGACGTCGCGGCCTCTGGCGCGGTCGTCATCAACGCGACGAACGGCGCCGCCTCGCTGGAGGCGCTCAGCCTGGCCGGCGCGGCCAACCTCGATGGCAAGGTGCTGATCGACATCGCCAACCCGCTGGACTTCTCACAGGGCATGCCGCCCTCGCTGTTCGTCTCCAACACCGACTCGCTGGGCGAGCAGATCCAGCGGACCTTCCCCACCGTCAAGGTGGTCAAGACCCTCAATACCATGAACACCTTCCTCATGGCGAACCCACAGCAGCTCGCCCAAGGCGACCATACTGTGTTCGTGAGCGGCAACGACGCGGAAGCCAAGGCGCAGGTCACGGACATCCTGCACGAGTTCGGCTGGGCCGACGTGATCGACCTGGGCGACATCACCACCGCTCGCGGCACCGAGATGCTCGTGCCGATCTGGCTGCGGCTGTGGGGCGCCTTGGGAACCGGGTTGTTCAATGTCAAGGTTGTGCGGTGAAGGAGGAACTATGGAGCCGACAACTTCCTTAGGCCGCAGCACCCTGCATGTTCCCCGCCTTGGCGTGGGGGCGATGACCTGGGGCGATCCGACGGGGTTGGCCCGCCTCTCGCCAGCCAAGCTGGCCTACGGCGGCGCGCACGGGTTCGCTGAAGAGCAGCGCGCGTTCGAGGCGAGCATGGCGGCGGGCGTGACGCTGTTCGATACCGCGGCGATGTATAGCGGCGGCGCCTCTGAACGTCGCCTGGGGGAACTGGCGCGTGGCAAGGATGTGCTGATCGCCACCAAGTTCCCGCCCAGCCCGTTTTCTCAAACGGAAAGTATGCCGAAGGAGCTTGATGCGAGTCTTGCGCGTCTGGGACGGAGTTCGGTGGATTTGTACCAGCATCACTTCCCCTCCAATCGGGTATCCATCCCGAAACTGATGGAGTTGATGGCGGATGCGGTCGAGGCGGGCAAGGTCAAGGCGGTCGGGGTGAGCAACTATTCGGCCGAACAGATGCGGATCGCGCACGCGGCGTTAGTCAGGCGCGGCATTCCGCTGGCCTCCAATCAGGTCGAGTACTCGCTGTTGCACCGCCAGGTGGAAGTGAACGGGGTGCTGGACGCCTGCCGTGAGCTGGGGGTCACGCTCATCGCCTACCAGCCGCTGGCGAGCGGTGCGCTCACCGGCAAGTATGGAACGGGCGCGCGGCCGACGGGGTTGCGACGGTTTATGGGCTATTTTCGCGGGAAAGGCCTGGAGGCGGTCGCGCCAGTGGTGGCGCTGTTGCGTGAGATCGGTGAGCGCTACGCCAAAAGCCCGGCGCAGGTGGCGTTGCGCTGGTTGATTGAAAACGAGAGCGTGCTGCCCATCCCAGGCGCGAAGAATGGCAAGCAGGCAGCTGACAACGCTGGCGCGCTCTCGTTCTCTTGACAGAAGCAGAGATCGAGGCACTCAATCAGGCGACGATGGCCTGGCGAGGTTAGGTGTGTCGTGCGCGCACATAGGAGGAGCAAGATGATCGCTGTGTTTGGCGCGAGTGGGCAGACCGGCGGCGAAGTCACGCGCCAACTGGCCGCCAAAGGCGTGCCCACGCGCGCGCTGGTGCATAATCCGGAGAAAGCCAGGATGCTCGAAGGGCTCAACGTCGAGATCGTCCAGGCTGATCTGACCCAGTCCCAAACACTGGAAGCAGCCCTGACCGGCGCCGACAAGGCCTATTTCGTCACCTCCGGCGAGATCACCACGTTGTCGGAGCGCTTCTATACCGCCGCACAGCGTGCTGGTGTGCGCCAGATCGTCCGGCTCTCCGGCAGCTTCTTGGTCAGCCCAGACGCGCCGGTGCAGTTCGATCGGTGGCACTATCAGGCCGAGCAGGCGCTCGAACGCTCCGGCATCGCCTATACCCACCTGCGGCCCAGCTTCTTCATGCAGAATGTCCTATTCTTTGGGGCGTCCGGCACCCTGGCGCTGCCAATGGCCGATGCGCGCGTCAACCTGGTGGATTACCGCGACATCGCCGCGGTGGCCGTCGCCGCCCTGACGGGCGAGGGCCACAAAGGGCAGACCTACGCGATCACCGGGCCGGAGGCACTGACCTTCAGCGAGGTGGCGGCCCGACTGACCACGGCCTCCGGTCGCCCATTTCGCTATGTGCCGGTGAGCGAGGGAGAGTTCGCGCAGATGATCGTCCAGTGGGGGCTGCCCGCTGCCGTCGCCACGGATCTCGCCAAAGAATACGCGCTGATCGGGGCCGGACACCCCGCCTTTAGCGTTGTGACGGACACCGTGCCGCGCGTCACGGGCCAGGCGGCGCGGAGTGTGGATCGATTCGCCCACGACTACGCGCAGACGCTGGTGGCCCCACCGCAGCAGAGTTAGGATGGAGGGACCTATGATTGTGCGCATCTCACGCGGTCGGTTTGACCCGGCCAAGACTGACGGTGTCGCGGCGACGCTGACCACCACACAAACGCAGCTGATCCCTGCGCTGGAGCGGCTTCCTGGTCTGCTGCACTACTATGTCGGCATCGACCGTGCGTCGGCAACCATGATCAATGTAAGCATCTGGGACAGTGTGGAGCACGCGCAACAGATGAGTGCACTCGCTCCTATGCTCGCGTTACGTGAGCAGTTCGAGACACTTGGGGTGCAATTCGACCCGATCGTCAACTACGAAACGCTGTGGCAGATCGACCCAGCCGGGTAGGAGGACCTGCCACAACGCTGCGTATAGTATCGTCGCCGCCACTGAGTGACGAAACCCGATCGTCACGCCAAAGAGCAGGTTCCGCTTGAAAATCGGCTTACCGCTAAGGAGCTATGACAATGAGCTGGCATCTCTTCGCAGCGGCCGATCCAGAATTAGCCGCATTTGGTAAAGAACGCTTGCATGACAAGGTGGCGTACCTGGCAACGATTCGCACAGATGGCGCACCGCGTTTACACCCGGCCAGGCCGATCGTTACTGATGACCGTCTCTTCATCTTTATGGAACCGACCTCACCCAAAGGGCACGATTTGCGCCGCGATGGCCGTTACGTCCTGCATGGCTCCGTCACCGATCCTGGTGGTGAGCCATGGGAGCTGTACGAGTTCTACGTTGACGGTCGTGCGGCGCTGGTAGAAGACCCAGCCATACGCCAGAGTGCCAATGCTGCCACGTCCTTCCCTCGGGACGCGCACTTCATCCTGTTCGAGCTCAGTGTCGAGAGCGCCTTTTCTACCGTGTATGGAGCCGATGGGCAGCCGGTGCGACGACGCTGGCAAGCTGATTAAAGGAGCCAAACCATGAAAATCGGCTTACAGATCCCCAGCTTTACCTGGCCCGGTGGCGCCGCCGCGCTCGGCGCGCGCCTGGCCGAGATCGGCCGCACGGCGGACGAGGCCGGCTTTGCCAGCCTGTGGGTGATGGATCACCACTTCCAGATCGAGGGGGTCGGCCCCGCGGAGGATCCGATGCTGGAGGCCTACAGCGCGCTCAGTTATCTTGCCGGCTTCACCACACGGGCGCGGCTGGGCGCGATGGTCACCGGCGTGATCTACCGCTATCCCGGCATCCTGGTCAAAACTGTGTCGACGCTCGACGTGCTCTCGGGCGGCCGGGCCTACCTCGGCATCGGCGCGGGCTGGTATGAGCGCGAAGCGCGCGGTCTGGGTGTGCCGTTCCCACCGCTCAAGCAGCGCTTCGAGCAGCTGGAGGAGGCGCTATAGATCGCCAGGCAGATGTGGTCGGGAACGGTCGCGCCCTACGCGGGCACACACTACCAGCTGGCCGAGACCCTCAACGAGCCGCAGCCGCTGAGCAAGCCGCACCCGCCGATCCTGATCGGCGGCGCGGGGGAAAAGAAAACGCTCCGGCTGGTGGCCCAGTATGCCGACGCCTGCAACCTGTTCGCCTTCGCCGGGCCGCAGGCCATCCACCAGAAGCTGGAGGTCCTGAGACGGCACTGCGACGATGTTGGCCGGCCGTACGACGAGATCGAGCGCACGGCGCTGGGCATGGTCAACCTGACACCCGGCGGGATGACGCCCGCCGACCTGATCGCGACCTGCCGCGCGCTGGCGGACGTTGGCATCCAGCACTTCATCTTCAGCCTGCCGAACGTCTACGAGGTGACGCCGCTGGAGGTCATTGGCCGCGAGGTCATCCCCGCTGTCGCCGGGTTCTGAGGCAATCGAGCGACCAGGCCACTCACGGTGATGAACAACATACGCTATGGCCGCCCCGACGCGACTGACGAAGAAGTGATCGCCGCCGCGACGCTGGCCCAGGCGCATGAGTTTATCAGCCGCCTGCCAGAGGGTTACCAAACGATTCTCGCTGAGCGAGGGGCGCGGGCCTGAGTCAGGGACAGCGCCAATTGCTGGCCGTCGCCCGCGTCGTTCTGGCCGACCCGCGCCTGCTCATCCTGGACGAGGCCACCAGCAGCGTGGACACGCGTACCGAACGGCAGATACAGGCGGTGCTGGACGGGCTGATGCGGGGCCGCATCGGCGTTGTCATCGCCCATCGTTTGAGCATGATCCGCCACGCCGACCAGGTGCTGTTCCTGAAAGACGGCCAGATACTGGAACGGGGCACGCATGACGAGCTACTGGCCCTGGGTGGGCAGTACCCCGAGCTTTATACGAGCCAGTTCCAATTGGTTCAGCAGCCAGACTAAAACCTAGGATGCACGAAGCCCCCGTAACACAAGTGACCACACCCCCGCGAAGGCGGCGTCGATGCCAGGATCGGACCACTCCGCCGCGTGGGCCGGGTTGTGGAAACGGGCTGTCGCGTCGAAGACCGCCCGGCCGGCCGCGACGGGGGCGACGGCGGTGAACTCGCCGTGCGCGACCCCGTCGGCGATGATCTGGGCGATCTGCCCCGCGAGGTGGTCGACATGCGCCTGGACCACCGCCCGCGCCTCCGCGGCGAGCGCGAGATAGGTAGCGAACAACTCCGGGTCGTCGTGCGCCAGCCGCCGCTTCGATGCAATCAAAAGGTCGAGCCAGCGCCGCAGGCGCTCGGGTGCGGGGCGGTCCTCGGCCGCTACCGCCGCCAGCGGCGCCGCGATGCGAGCGAGCCAGCGCGCGGTCACGGCGTCACGCAGCGCGGCCTTGCTCGAGAAGTGGCGGTAGACGCTGCCGTGGCTGACGCCGAGCGCCTGAGCGACATCGACGACCGTCGCCTTGGCCGGCCCGAAGCGGCGCAGGACATCCTCCGCTGCGTCGAGGATTCGGTCGGGGGTGAGCGCTGTCTCGGTCATGCCGCGCCACTCCGGCCACGCTCGCTGTCGAGGACAGCCATCTGGGCGCTGGGATAGCGGTCGCCGGCGACCGCTTCGGGCGGCACCGCGCGCTCGATCTGCGCCAGGTCGTCGGCCGTAAGATTGAGTTCGAGCGCGCCCAACGCCTCGGCCAGCCTCTCGCGCCTTCTCGCGCCGACCAGCGGCACGATGTCGTCCCCACGCGATAGCGCCCAGCCGATCGCAACCTGCGCGACCGTCGCTCCCTTCGCCGCTGCGACCGCGCGCAACGCCTCGACCAGCACCAGGTTGCGGTCGAGGTTGGCGCCGCTGAAGCGCGGGAGGTGGTTGCGGAAGTCGGACGCGGCGCGCTCTTTGGACCAGTGGCCGCTGATAAGGCCGCGCGAGAGCACGCCGTAGGCGGTCACGCCGACGCCAAGCTCACGACAGGTCGGCAGGATCTCGGCCTCGATCCCACGCGAGATCAGTGAGTACTCGATCTGCAGGTCGGAGACAGGATGCACGGCATGGGCGCGGCGCAATGTGTCAGCGCCGGCCTCCGAGAGCCCGACATGCCGCACATAGCCCGCCTGAACCATCTCGGCAATCGCACCCACCGTGTCCTCGATCGGCACCGCAGGGTCGACGCGGGCGGGACGGTAGATGTCCACATAGTCCGTCCCGAGGCGGCGCAGCGTGTAGGCCAGGAAGGTCTTCACCGCGGCGGGACGGCCGTCGGTGCCGAGGACCTGGCCTCCGGGGTCGCGCAGCACCCCGAATTTGACGCTGAGCACGACCTGCTCGCGATTGCGGCCCCGCAAGGCCTCGCGCAGCAACAACTCGTTGTGGCCCATACCGTACCAGTCGCCGGTGTCGAGCAGCGTGATTCCGGCGTCCAGTGCGGCATGGATCGTGGCGATACTCTCGGCCTCGTCGGCGGGACCGTAGAGGTCGGACATGCCCATGCAGCCCAGGCCAAGCGCGGAGACGCGCGGGCCGGTGGCACCAAGTGTGCGCGTAAACATACCATCCTCCTCACACGTTCGGATGAGCAGCGAATCTACACATCAGTTCAGATGGGCAGAGTATAAACTATGTGATGACAGATGTCAATAGTTGTCATTCGTCACTTGTTATCCCGCCGCCGGGGGCGAGCCAGCATACACCCATCCATCGCCCCGCTACGCGCACGAATATCCCAGCGCGCACGGCCTAACATGACTATCAGGCGCGCTTCATTCAGCTGGAGTGCTCGGGAATTTTCAAACGCCCTCTGAGGGGCTTCTTTGTGCATTTGCACAACGCTGCAATTGCTGTAAGCGCGAATAAGTTCCGGGACAAGTTCGGCGCGCGATTTCAGCGACGTCGCGACCACACCCTACCACATCTATGGTAGGATGAGGATGGGACAGTCGCCTTCCTCGAGGAGCAGCTGATGAGTCACATCCGGGTGTTGATCTGCCGCGTGGACGATCCCATTGCCGACCAGATGACCGAACTCGCCGCCTTCGACCTGCCAGAAGCTGATATCATGGCTCTCCAGCCTCATACGGCGCTGGATGCGCTGGAAACCATGACCTACACCACCGGCAATGCCATCTTGCGGCGTCTCCTCCAAGCGCAATGGGACACGATTGATGCGCAATTGACTGCACAGCACCGGCAGTCTTTTTCCCCGCCGTCGTCCACGCCGATGGTTATGAGCCTATCACGGTCGCCAGCCGCTTCGGTTCGCTAATGTTAGCGCGGCAGGTGTGCGTGCACCCAGCGACACAAACCCACGTGCTGCCCAGCAATGCCGTGCTCCCCCCACATAATGGCATGATCGTTACGCGTGGCCTCCAGGAGTGGGCCTGTCTGCTGCCACAGGAATTGCCATTCGCATCCGTGGCGCGCTTGCTCGGCTGGCAGGCCCACGAAGCGCAGCTCGTGTCCGATACTACTATCCGGAGTCTTGTCCGAACCCATGGACAGATTGTACGCCAGGCCGAGCAAACCGAGGTCGCAGCATTGCGGCAGCGCGACGATCTGGCGACACTGGCATTGCACCTCGTGCCCCACGAGGAGCCGCGCCTGCGCGCTGGCTGGCCTGCGGAACTGAACGGCGCGGTGGATGCCGCGCTTGAGGCCGAGCAGATATGCCCGCCCAATGGCGTATCGTGGGCCGATTGGCAGCGCGTACTAGCAGCACGGCGTGCCGAGGCGACCTGGTCAGTGGAAGATCTGCGTCACCTGGGGCCAGTGCTGGAGCCCGATCAGGTACTGATCACGGTCGACGAGATTTTGACGCGGCAGCCAGCGCCGCACCGCTTTTGGGAACTGCGCACAGCGCGCATCGTCACGGTGGATGGTTACCGCTATCTGAGTGGCGCGGGGGCGGTGTTCCTGCAGCACCTCCTGGTGGTAGTGCTGCTGGCACTGGAGGGCTGGCGCTCCCTCCTGCTGATTGCCGACGGCGCACGCTGGATTCGGATGTTCTTCACCGAGACCCTGGCGCAGATCCCCACCAAGACTATGATTCTGGATTGGTACCACCTCCATCAGAAATGTACAGAGTTGTGCAGCCGGATCTGCCAAGGCCGGAAAGCCAGAGCGCAACTGCTCGTACGGCTCTACCGCCGGTTGTGGCGCGGTGACGTTGCGGCAGCCATTGGGGTGCTGGAAGTATATCGGCGCCAGGCCAGGAATAGCGAGGTGCTCGATACGCTGATCGCGTACCTTCAGGCACGGCAGCCCTGGATTCCAAACTATCGCCAGCGGCGCATCGCCCAACAGTACATCGGCAGTGGGCATGTGGAGAAGGCGAATGATCTAATCGTCGCGCGGCGGCAGAAAGGACGCGGCATGCAGTGGAGCCTTGAGACGAGTGATGCACTGGCCGCCTTGCGCACACTCATGCTGAATAGGGGCTGGGATCGCTATTGGCAGCAGCGAGAGGTGCTGCCGCTCGTGGCAAGTTAACCCGGAGCTTATTCGCGCTTACAACGTGCGCGCTTTCCCCGCTTCAAGGCCAAAAAACGCGATGTTCCCTCCTTTCGCATTCCCCAGCGTGTCACGCTGGCAGGTGGATACGTTTCCATCCCCAAGATAGGTCGGGTGAAGATCATCCAGCACCGGCCCGCCGAAGGGGCGCTCAAGTCGGCCACCTTTAAGCGGGACGCGGTGGGGCACTGGTGGGTGACGCTGGTCGCGCATATCGACATCCCCGACGTGGCCCTGCCTCCGCCTGATCCCGCCCGCACCCTCGGCATAGATCTCGGCTTGAAAGACTTCACGGTCACCAGCGACAGCGAGCGCATCCCCATCCCGCGCTTCTACCGTCGTGCCGAGCGGAAGCTGCGGCGGTTGGCGCGCGCCTTGAGCCACACCCGCCAAGGGAGCGCGGGGCGAGAACGGGCGCGGAACCGCCTCGCGCGCCAGTATGCGAAGGTCGCAAACCAGCGCCGCGACTTTCTGCATAAGACCAGTACCAGCCTGATGCGGCGGGCTGATGCGATCTGTATCGAGAACTTGGCCGTTCGCGGGCTTGCGAGAACCAAGCTGTCCAAGAGCGTGCTGGATGCCTCCTGGTCGTCGTTCCGGTTCATGCTGACCTACAAAGCCGAATGGTACCGCCGCCATCTAGCAGTGATCGGGCGCTTCTACCCCTCCAGCCGCCTGTGCGAGAGGTGCGGGGCGATCAACGCTGATCTTGTGCTCAAGGATCGGGAGTGGACGTGTGCCTGTGGCGCTGTCCACGATCGCGATTTGAATGCGGCCCACAACATCCGGCACGAAGGTCTCCGACTCTTGCTCGCCGGGGGATCCCCGGAGAGTCAAAACGCATCTGGAGGGGCGATAAGACCGGCAACAGTCGGCACGCCCCGGTGAAGGATGAAGCCCACACCCCTTGAGGGGTGAGAGCAGATCACCCGATCTCATCTGGAAGCCGCTCGATGCGCGGCCGTTCGTTAATGCGGACGTGCTCGTGCCAACGCGCGAGGCGGAAATCTTGGGCCTGCTGGCTGGCCGGCCTGGTTTGCCGCGCAACTGGACGAGCGCCGTGATCAACGGCCGCGGCTGGATTATTCGGCGTCGCGCTGAGGTGCTGGGGCCGGATACGCCGCCGACGCGCGCCGAGGCGCTGGAAATCGAGCAGGCGCTTCGAGTACTGAACGCCGTGGGCTGGTGCCTAAATGACCATGTGACAGCCGCCCGTGACGCGGAAACCGGCCAGGTATTTGTGCTCGATCTGTCGCTCGCTACGCCGCAGCCAGTGAAACATTTCCGCGACGACTGGCGCGCCTGGTGCCGGTGGGTGCGAGCAGTAGGCCACGGCGACCTGGCCGAGCTGCGCGAGGCAGCGTACAGCATCGCCGATGCAATGAGCCTGCTGCGCCATTCTGAACGCCGCGGCCTTTCGCATGTTTATGCGGCGGCCAGCACCAGCCTGCCAGAGCTACCCACATCCGCGATCCTGGTCGGCTGCTCGATGCTCGGCGATGCGCTCGACATTCGCCAGCCGGCGGGCGTTAGGGGCTGGGTGCTCGCGGCCGACGTGCTCGATGCCACCACCTGCGAGCGGCTGGGATTGACGTGGGGATGGTCGCCAATTGAGCCGGAATAGCCTAATACTGTCAGTTGACGGGGTGCTCGGAGCGTGATACGGTATATGTGTCACAAACACAGTTATAAAGCAGTGGAGCACCTATGCCAGCAGACACCATTAGTATCGCCATACCGCCCGAATTGCGCGACCTCATCGCGGAGGCGGCAGACGAGCGTAAAACAACCCAGGACATTACTGCTACCACGCTGCTCCAAGAGCAGATCGCCGAGGCCGAAGCGGCGCATGAGAGCGGTGAGTTGCTGGCAGAACGATACCTCAGCCATCCCCCGGCTAACCTCGATACCTGCGAGTGAGCGGACCACCGTGCATATCGACCGGCAAACCAACGATCGCGCGGCAGAACTGGCGGCGGCGATTGGGCAGGAGATCGGGCAGAATGTTCCAAAGGGCCGGGTTATCCAGGCACTTCTATGGGCGGCGCTTGCCCCAGCTCAGGACACGGATCGGCGCGAGCTACCACAGGCAGCGCCTCCCCGTGACACGATTACGGCGCGGGTTCCCGTCGGCCTCAATTCCGAGTTGATAGATTTAGCGATGCGGCGGGGGATCTCGCGCGAGGCCGTGACAGACGAACTGCTCGATCGTGGTTTTACTGTTCTCGCTGCCGATCCAAGCCTGCTCAACACGCTGACACAGCAGCGCACCGAGCCGAGTACCAACACAACGGCCACCCTCCAGGTGCCACGGCGGCATGATCTGCCGCTCCAGCAGCTTGCCGCACGAGCATTCAACGGTGTGAAATCGCGGGCGCTCCAGGCAGTGCTGCGCTATGGCCTCGATCGCACGGAGAAGCCGGAGATGGATACGCCAGATCGTCAAGTGACGATCGACGGCCGGCTGTATGCGCGTGTGGCGCAGGTCTCATTGGAGAAGCGTGTCGAACGCGGGCGCACCGTGTCAATCCGTGAGTTTGTCGAGTCGGCTGTGGAGAAAGAAGTGGAGCGAGAGGAAGCGCGGCTCAGTGAGCAGCCCAAAGCGCGGCGTAGAGCCAAATAGCGCAGGCAGCAGGAGAGACACACATCTATGGTACAACAGCCCGATCCCATGCTCGACGCGATTCTGGAGCGCCTGGCTGCCAAGCTCGCCGCAGCCGATTCGTCGCGTGACCTGGCACAGCATATCAACCGCGCGCAGGTGGCCCGCGATCTGGCGCTGGTGCGACTGGCCGCCGGACGCGAAACAGCGATCGGATTCACGCCACAAGACCGGCGCGAGACGGCAGAGGCAGTCCAGCGCATCAATGAAATAATCTTCGACGGCCCGGACGCGCCCGACCCGGAAAGTATTCACGTCGAGCCTATGACGATCTCGCTTGAGCGCAGTGTGGCGGAGTTGTCCGAACTCGCTGGCCGCTGGCTTGAGCGCACCGATTAGTGCAGATCTGTAGGAGAGGCAACGATGAGCCACACCGCGAAGCAATCACATCTTGCCCCGCAGCAGCAGCGCACGCTAGAAAGCCTTCAGGCCGCGCTACGCCACGCCGGTAAGACAATTGACCAGGCGCGGCGCCGGGCTATTCTGCAAGCCACCGAGGCTGGTCTCAACGAGATTATTCCTGTGCTCGCAATTGGCCAGGACTTTGAACATGAGTTGATTGAACTGCTCGCGGCGCTGGCGAAGCTCGACGGTGATCTGGCCTGGCAGCACTGGCATCGGCACCGTGACGCGATGGACTTCACCACGCAGGCCAGCACACTCATCGAAATCGTGCCCCATCTCCAGAGCGCCGAGGTTGTCGCCGCAGCTCTGGAGCTGGCGCGCAATTTCCCAATCGAGCCGTTGCGGCCCGCGCTTGTTGCTGCTATCGCAGACACACGCGGCGCTGACGAGCGCGCCACGCTCTATGATGAGGCACGCCAGATTGCTACCGACATCGCAGATCCGTCACTGAGAGCCGCAGGCACGGCCTACCTACTTTCGTACCTTCCTCGTAGTGAGCGCCAGGCGCTCGCCAAGCGCACCCTCGCCGACCTGGCCGCGGCCGATCTGCCTGATCACCTACGCGAACCGTTGCAGGCACAGATCAACCGCGCACTAGCCGCCGGAGAACGGGCTGAGTAGCAAGGAGGCAATGGTGAGTTGGCGCGCACTCCGCGAACGCATCACGCAGTTGTTTCGAGATCCGCCCTGGTCAGATTTCATGTCTGTACCAAAACCCGATGCCTCTGCCTCAGATGATGTGATAGATGAGTATTTCACACGATCGGGCGAGCAGGCCCAAAAAGACCTTCGGCAAATGGGCATCAAAAATGATGACCTTATTGAGATTAAGGTGATGCGGGCAATGATATGGGACGCGGTGCCACCGGAGGAGCACGACGCGCTTGCCCAACGCATCCGAGAGATGCGCCGCGACCACTACCGACTTTCACCAGCCGAGTTTCGGGCAAAATATCAGGAATATATCGACGACACGGATGAGCCGCAGGACTAAGACCCTGTTGCGATGGGCTAGAAAGGCGCTCTGATGCTGCGAGTCTATTACTCCGACGAGGAAGGTTATTACGAAGTTTGGCACAACGGCAAGAAGCAGCATTTTTATGATAGCCGTGACATTGCAGCGACGGCCGCGCTTCTCGGCGTGGGAGTTGAATGCCGGGGAGACGAGGAAACGCTTATCAATCACTGCACCCTGCTGCGCGTTCCTGTCAGCGATTTTGCCAGTGACCAAACCGCATAACAAGGGGTGTGAGTAGCAATGGAACAGAAAGTCCGGTTAACCGAAAACGTGTAGCCCCGCGCCTTGCATTCCCCTCGTCGCTCACGAATCTACCGCCCGACCTCGATTCTCTCTAACACACTTTCTTCCGGCGTGCGCAACGGCCGATACCCTCCCTGCTGAATGACCTCCGGCAGCGCAAAGGTGTAGCGACCAAGAAAGTTCAGATGTTCGTATCCCAACGGCGACAAGCGCGCGATGTCCTCATCCTTGGCGTGAAACCCTTCGACGTGCAGTTGCGTCAGCGCCTGGTCCATGTAGATCGTATTCCACAGCACAATGATGTTCACCACCAGCCCCAGCGCACTCAACTGATCTTCTTGGCCTTCGCGATAGCGCTGCCGAACCTCCCCACGCTGCCCATGGAAGACCGCACGCGAGAGACTGTGCCGTCCTTCGCCGCGGTTGAGCTGGTTGAGCACGCGTCGTCGATAGCCCTCGTCGCTCACAAATTCTAAAAGGTACACCGTCTTGATAATACGGCCTAATTCCCCCAAGGCCCGCGCCAGTTTGGTTGGCCGATCGCCGCGTTGCAGGGTGCGGACCAGCGACTCGACGTGAAACACGCCCATGGCCAGCGAGCCTACCAGGCGCAGGATTTCATCCCACTGCTCGGCAATCAGACCCAGATTGATTTTGTGCCGCGCCAAGCCATTGAGGGGTCCGTAGTCGGCGGTCGGGTCGATGCGTCAAAAGCGCGCACCACCCACATCACTGAGCCACGGGCTGAACTGGAAGCCCAAGACCCAGAACAAGGCGAACATGACATCGGAGTAGGCCCCGGTGTCGGTCATGATCTCCTTGGGCTGGAGGTTGGTCTGCTGGCCCAACAGCAGGCTGAGCAAGATCAGACTGTCGCGCAGCGTCCCCGCCGCGACAATCCCATTGAGCCCAGTGAACTGATCGGACACCAGATTGTAGAAGGTAATCCCCCGCCCGCGCGGAAAAACTTGGCATTGGTACCAGCGTTGATGGTGCGCACCGGCACCACAAAGCGCAAACCGTCCGCCGAGGCCACCTCCCCGCCACCCCAGCGCTGGGCCGGGGCATTGCCGCTCTGGGCATCGACGAGGCGCACATTGGCGCGGCTCAAGGTTTCGGCCCGCATGTAGTTCTGCTGCACCCACGCCAGCCGATCGGGGTCAAGGCCCGCACGTTAGGATTGACCAGCGGCGCCAGCCCGATGTTGCAGGCTTCGGCCAGCAAGACCGCACAGATGCTGATATGCAAATCGTCAGCACGGGCTTCCGCCTCGCTGATATGCGTGAACTCATTGGCAAACCCAGTGCGTCGGTGGATTTCCAACAAGACCTCAGGAAGATCCGCCTGCGGCACGAGGTTCGCGACCCTGGTGCGTAACGTGCGCAAGCTGGTCGGCTCCTCGATCTTTTCCAAGGGTGAGAGCTTCAATTCCGCTTTGCCATCGACGGTCTCGATTTGCACGGCGGTATTTTCGGAGAGCGTTTCAGCAGTCGAGCGATAGACCGCGTCGAGCCGCTCAGCAGGGGTCGCCAATTCGTCGGCGACGTTGGTGGTTCGGCCAAGCATCCGACACACCTGGGGTCGCGCCGCTTCCCATGCGGCGCCTTCCAGCAATCCAAGCCGTGGATCAGCGTAGCGAACGCTTGGGGTCACGAAGACTTCCCGTCGGCGGAGCGCATCCTTGACCCTATCGAACACACAGTAGGTGTAGGCCATGCGATCGACGGTATTCATGGCCGTGATGGCATAGCGCTGCCAGAGGCGGTTGATCACTTTGCGGGGCGCCTGCTGCATGGAGGGGCGCGCTTTGGGCTCGATGCGTTGCAGAAACTCGTAGGCATCGAGAATCGCCCGCCCGGCCGGGAGCGCCCCAAAGTGCAGGGTCCGCAAGAGGGTCGGCCGTATCCGGCTGACTCGGCGAT
>WNGB01018606.1_pt1 | contig 15501 bp, 13 predicted proteins | sample 5400681 | NCBI WGS metagenome assembly WNGB01 (sample SAMN13153367, study PRJNA577476) | soil metagenome | isolation source: 115 cm soil or saprolite under grassland replicate 2 | place: USA:California | collected 2016-06-15
GCAGCCCCGACCACGGTGCTCGCCCAGGCGAAGCCCGGCGCCGTACCGACTCTGGATAAGGTTCTCGAGGCTTCGGGGATCAGCGTGAGCGGTTATATCGATACGGGCTACACGCACGCAGACAGGAACGTTGAAGGCGGGTTTTCGACCCGGGTGTTCGATTCGCAGAACAACTCGTTCGTATTGCATCAGCTTGGAGTCAGTATTTCCAAACAGCCGAAAGCAGGCTTTGGAGGTGTGGTCAATTTCACTACGGGGAAGGACGCTCCGGTAATCAATTCGGTCAATCCCAATGACCCGCCTGCGTCCCAGTTCGACCTCACCCAAGCCTACGCGCAATACGCGCGCGGCCCGCTCACCCTGATCGCCGGCAAGTTCGTCACGCTTCAGGGAACTGAGGTGATCTGGAGTCCTTCAAACCTCAACGCCTCCCGCTCGATCTTGTTCGGTGCCATACCGTTCACCCACACCGGCGTGCGTGGGAGCTGGGCGCTGAACGACCAGGTCAGCTTCTACGCCGGCCTCAACAACGGCTGGGATCAGCTTACCGACTCGAACAGGCCCAAGACGGTCGAGCTCGGTGTCTCCCTCAATCCCATCAAACCGCTGAGCATTACCGTCACGGACTACATGGGCAAGGAGAGCTCGACTCCCACCGCTCCCACCGTTGCCACCACCGCCTTGCTAGGAGACTTCAAACGAAACAGCCTTAACGCTGTCGCGTCATACAGCATCAGCGATCCTCTCAGCGTGGGCGCGGAATATCTGACCGTCAGCCAGGAGATCCCCGGCGGCGCCAAGCCAAAGTACAACGGCTTCGCGCTCTACGGCAGCTACATGTTCACGCCGAAGTACCGCGGCGTTCTGCGGTACGAGTCCTTCAACGACAAGGATGGCATGCACTTCGGTATTGGTATCGGTACTGGTGGCGAGAAGTTTAAGGAAGTGACCGTGACCGGTTCCTACCTGGTAGCGGACAACTTTGAAATGCGGGCAGAAGTGCGCCGGGATACCGCGAGTAAAACCTCGGCGTTTACAGACTTCGCCGGCCAGCCCAGCAAGAGCCTGATGACGCTCGCGCTGCAAGGCCTATACAAGTTCTAGGCGCCCGAATCCACTCAACCTTAACTTAGAGGGAGGTAGCAACTCCATGAAACTCGTCACAGCAATCATCAAGCCGTTCAAGCTTGACGAGGTACGGGAAGCCCTGTCCGCCATCGGCGTGCAGGGCATTACCGTCACCGAAGTCACGAAAAATCGGCCAACACGGGAAAGATCGGCGACGGCAAGATCTTCGTCTTCGATCTGAAGCAAGTGATCCGCATCCGCACCGGCGAAACCGGCGCGGAAGCCCTTTAGGGAGAGCCATGATGAAAAAGTTATTAGCGATTCTTGCCGTACTCGGCGCCACAGGCTGGTGCGCGCCGGCCATGGCCCAGGACAAGCCGGCCGCTGCGCCTGCTGCACCCGCGGCGGCTCCTGCGGCCCCGGCACCCGCAGCCGCTCCCGCGGCTCCGCCGGCGCCGACCAAACCCGAGCTTGTCGACGGCGCGAAGATCAACTCCGGTGACACGGCGTGGATGCTCTCGTCGACAGCGCTGGTGCTGCTGATGACCATCCCCGGGCTCGCGCTGTTCTACGGCGGGATGGTGCGCAAGAAGAACGTGCTCGCCACGGTGATGCAGAGCTTCGCCATCACCTGCCTGGTCACGGTGCTTTGGGTCATCGTCGGTTACAGCCTGGCTTTCACGCCGGGGAACGCGTACTTCGGCAGCTTCGACCGGTTGTTCCTCTCCGGAATGGCCTACATGAAGGAAGCCAACAAAGTTACGGTCAGCCATCTCGGGGTCACGATACCCGAGTCGGTCTACATGACGTTCCAGATGACCTTCGCGATCATCACGCCCGCCCTGATCGCCGGCGCCTTCGCCGACCGCATGAAATTCTCGGCGATGCTCTGGTTCATGGGCCTGTGGTCGGTGCTGATCTACTCGCCGATCGCGCACATGATGTGGGAAGGGACGAGCGGGAAGTGGGCCACGGCGGGGATCCTCGACTTCGCCGGCGGCACGGTGGTTCACATCAATGCCGGAATCGCGGGACTCGTGTGCGCACTCGTGCTCGGGAAGCGCGTCGGCTACGGTAAGGAAGCGATGCCGCCGCATAACCTGGCGCTCACGGTAACGGGCGCGGCATTGCTGTGGGTGGGCTGGTTCGGCTTCAACGCGGGTTCAGCGGTCGCCGCCGACGGCCGCGCCGGCATGGCGATGGTCGTAACCCAGCTCGCCACGGCTGTAGCCGCCTTGTCATGGATGTTCACCGAGTGGCTGGTCAAGGGCAAACCTTCGGTGCTCGGCATCGCATCGGGCGCGGTGGCGGGCCTGGTTGCGATCACTCCGGCTTCCGGCTTTGTCGGTGTCACGGGCGCTTTCGTCATCGGTATCGCGGCCGGAGTGCTCTGCTTCCTCGCGGCGACGTCGGTGAAGAAGATGCTCGGCTACGACGATTCGCTGGATGCGTTCGGTGTGCACTGCATCGGCGGGATCGTCGGCGCGCTCCTCACCGGCGTGTTCAACGTCAAGGAAATCAGCGGCGCCGACGCCAGCCTCCTGACCCAGACTTACGGCGTGGTCACTACCTTGCTCGTCAGCGGCATCGGCAGCTTCATCATCCTCAAAGTGATCGACATGGTGATCGGCTTGCGCGTCACCGAGGACGAGGAGCGGGAAGGTCTCGACATCAGCCTGCACGGCGAGCAGGTGGCGTGAGGGAAGCGGCGAGGTCTATCCGCTGCTGGGATTAGAACACTGGCATAAGCAAGAGAAAGCCCGAAAGGGCTTTATGGGGCGGGCGCCTTCGGGCGCCCGTTTTTTTGGCAATGCCCCGGCCCGGCCGCCCGCAGGGATATCCGTTCATGCGAAAATATGCGCCCTTGCAGGCGACTGCCGGGTGCCCGCCACAGAGACCTGGAGAACAGCGATATGAAAATGGAATACGTCATCGGCAGCTGGAATATTCCCTCGCTCCCCATCGTCGGCTCGAACGCGCGCTTTCCCGTGCGCCGCATCTTCTGCGTCGGCCGCAATTACGTCGAGCATCAGAAGGAAATGGGGGGCGACGGCCGCGAGCAGCCGTTCTTCTTCGCGAAGTCGGCGCACGATCTCGTTCCCGAGGGCGGTCCGGTCCACTACCCGCCGATGACGACCAACTTCCACTGGGAGACCGAGCTGGTCGCGGTGATCGGCACCGGCGGCTACAAGATTTCCTCGAACAAGGCCGACGACCACATCTGGGGTTATGCGGTCGGGCTCGATATGACCCGGCGCGATCTCCAGCAAGTGGGCAAGGACAAGGGCCGGCCCTGGACGTTCGGCAAGGATTTCGACCAGTCCGCCCCGGTCGGACCGATCAGCCCCGCTTCGAAGATCGGGCACCCGAAAAAGGGCAAGCTGTGGCTCAAGGTAAACGGAGAATTTCGCCAGAACTCGGACATCGACCAGATGATCTGGAGCGTGCCCGAACAGATCGCGTTTCTCACGCAGTACTACACGCTCGAGGCTGGGGACCTCGTCATGACCGGCACGCCGGCCGGGGTCGGCGCAGCCAAACCGGGCGATGAGCTCGTCGCCGGAATCGACGGCCTGGGTGAGCTGCGGGTGCGAATCCTGCCGCCGCGATGATCGGCCGACTCCCCGAACAGGAGGTCCACGTGAGCATCAAACGCCATCCGGCCGGAAAGCTGTTCAGCGCCGCTGCCGAATACAACGGAGTCGTTTATGTGGCGGGCCAGGTCGCCGACGACCTCGCCCAGGGCATCAGGGGCCAAACCGAGCAGGTGCTGAAGAAGATCGATGCCGTGCTTGCCGCCGCCGGTACCCACAAGTCCAAGATCCTCTCGGCCAACGTGTGGGTCACCGACATCCGCAACCGCGACGAAATGAACGCGGCGTGGACGGCATGGGTCGATCCCGCCAATCTGCCGGCGCGCGCCACGGTCGAGGCGAAGCTCGCCGATTCCCGGATGCTCGTCGAGATCATGGTGACGTGCGCCAAGTAATCGCGAGCTCGCGCCGTCATTTGCGCCAGAACGCGGGAGTGGCGACGACGAAAAGCGTAAACAGCTCCAAGCGCCCGATCAGCATGGCGACCGTGCACACCCACGTCTGGAAATCGTTCAGCGCGGCGTAGTTGCTTGCCGGCCCGACCTGGTTCAGCCCGGGGCCGGTGTTGCAGATGCAGGCGATCACGGCGGAAAAAGCAGTGATGATATCGAGTCCCGAGGCCGCCAGAAGCATCGTCATCGCGATCACCGAGCCGCCCCAGATCAGCATGAACGCCAGCACCGCGAAGATGATGTTGTTTTCCACTCTTTGTCCGGAGAGCTTCACCGGCAGATACGCGCGCGGATGGATGATGGACATCAATTCCCGAAGCGCCTGGCGAACCATCAGCTCGGCGCGGATCATCTTGATGCCGCTGCCGGTCGACCCGGAACAGGTGGCAAAGCAGCACAGGAAAAGCATCCACACCGGAGCGAAAACGGGCCATTGGTTGAAATCCGTCGTGGCAAAACCGGTGGTCGTCGCGATCGACACGACGTTGAACGCGCTGTAGCGAAGCGCCGTCCAGAAGGACGGATAAACGTGGTTGGCGAGAAGGAAATACGCGATGCCGAGCACCGAGACTGCGAGCAAGGCGACATAGGCGCCCGCCTCGGGATCGTTTCGGTAGGGGACGAAGCCCAGCTTGCGGAAGGCGAGGAAGTGGGTGCCGAAATTGATGCCCGCGGCGGCCATGAAAAAGACCGCCGCCGCCTCGACCGCGGGAGAATTGAAAAAGCCGAAGCTCGCGTCGTGCGACGAGAATCCGCCGAGGCTCAAGGTGGAGAACGAATGGACTATGGCGTCGAACCAGGTCATGCCGACCGTCTTGAACACCAAAGCGCAGGCAAGCGTCATGATCGCGTACACCAGCCACAGGCCTTTGGCCGTCTCGGTGATGCGCGGAGTGAGCTTGGTATGCTTCATGGGCCCCGGGGTTTCCGCCCTCATGATCTGGCTGCCGCCGACGCCGAGCAGCGGCAGGATCGCCACCGCAAGAACGATGATGCCCATGCCGCCCAGCCACTGCAGCTCGCAGCGCCAGAAATTGATCGACGGCGGCAGCCGGTCGAGCCCCGACAATACGGTCGAGCCCGTGGTGGTGAGCGCCGCCACCGTTTCGAAGTACGCGTCGGTGAAGCTGAGGTCGGAGGCGTGAACCAGCAAAGGCACCGTGGCGAATGCGGGCAGCACCGTCCACACCAGCGCCACCAGGAGAAAGCCGTCGCGCGGCTGCAGCTCGGCGCGGCCCGCGAGGGTCGCAATCCATAGCACCGCCCCGCTTGCAAAGGTAACCAGCACGGCGACCTCGTAGGCGTCGCGCGCCGCATCGCCGTAAATGACCGATACCAGCAGGGGCAGCAGCATGGCGAGCGCAAAGATGACGATCACGACGCTCAGCAGGTTGAGAACCGGAACGAGCCTCGCCATGGCGCGCTGGAATCCGCTTCAGACGAAGCCGACGCTGACCTCGAACAGTTTCTCCACCTTGGGCAGGAGCTTCTTGTCGGTGACGAACACGATCACGTGGTCCTCGGACTGCACTACGGTGTCGTGATGGGCCATGATCACCTTTTCACCGCGCACGATCGCCGCGATCGCCGCTCCTCTCGGGAGATCGACCTCCTCGATCTTGCGGCCTACGCAGCGGCACGAATCGCGGTCCCCGTGCACCACGGCCTCGAGCGCCTCGGCCGCGCCGCGGCGCAGGCTGTGCACCTGGGTGACGTGGCCGCGCCGCACGTGGGCGAGCAGCGTGCCGATGGTCGCCTGCGCCGGCGAGATCGCGATATCGATCTGCCCGGCCTGCAGCAGATCGACGTAGGAGCGCCGGTTGATGAGCGCCACCACGCGGCGCGCGCCCATGCGTTTGGCGAGCAGGCACGACATGATGTTGTTCTCGTCGTCGTTGGTGACCGCCACGAAGAGATCCATGTCCGAGACGTTTTCCGCCTCGAGGAGCCCTTCGTCGGTGACGTCGCCCTGTAGCACGAGCGCGCGGTCCAGGCGCGTGGAGAGTATCTCGCAGCGCCTCTTGTCGTATTCGATGATCTTGACCGCGTAGTCGCGCTCGATCGCGCGCGCGAGGCGCAATCCGATGTTGCCTCCCCCGGCGATCATGACCCTGCTCACCGGCTTGTCCACGCGCCTCAGCTCGTGCATGACCCGACGGATGTCTTGCGTCGCGGCAAGGCAGAATACCTCGTCTCCGGCCTGGACCACGGTGTCGCCCTCGGGCAGGATCGGGCTGTCGCCGCGGAATATGGCGGCGATGCGCGTGTCCACCGAAGGGATGTGCTTCTTCAGGTCCTTCAACGGATGACCGACGAGCGGGCCGCCCTGGAAAGCGCGCACCGCGACCAGGCTCGCCTTGCCGTGGGCGAACTCGAGCACCTGCAGCGCTTCGGGAAACTCGACGAGCTTGGCGATATAGTCGGTAAGGATCTGCTCGGGACAGATGGCAAGATCCACGCCGAAGCAGTCCGGACCGAGCACGCGCTCGTTGGCGAGGTAATCGGTGGCCCGCAGGCGCACGACGCGCGTGGGCACGTTGAACAATTGCTGCGCCAGCTTGCACGCCACCAGATTCGTCTCGTCGCTTTGCGTCACCGCGATCATGAGGTCGCAGTCCTCGATACCCGCCTCCACCAGCACCGAGGGGCTTCGGACGCGAGGCTTTCGGCGACGGTCGAGCCGACCTGGCCCGCGCCGAGAATCACGATTTTCACGGCGGGAATCCGCGCAAAAAAGGACGCATTCTATTCCGAATCGTGGTCTCTGCCCAAGCTCCGACTCAGTCCTCTTTTCTTCCTGTGAATATGCCGAGCGCCTTGAGCTTCCGGTATAAATGGGTGCGCTCGAGGCCGCTGCGCTCGGCGACGCGCGCGATGGATCCGTTCGCCTGCGCGAGGTGATGCTCGAAGTAGTTGCGCTCGAAAGCCTCGCGCGCCTCTCGCAAAGGCAGATCGAGCGACAGGCCCACCCCGGCTGCGCGGCGCGCGAACTGCGGCACCACCCGTTCGGCGTCGCCCGCGCCGATCTCCTCCTCGAGGCTGGTGAGCGCCAGGGTGCGCACCGCGGCGGCGAGGTCCTCGAGGTTGCCGGGCCAGGAGAAATAGCGCAGCACGTTGAGGGCTCCGGTGGAGAAGTTTCGCGGCGGACAAAAGCGTGTTTCCACCAGCTGCGCAAGCATCAGGCTCGCGATTTCCGGGATGTCCTCCGGATGCTCGCGCAAGGCCGGAAGCGCGATGACGATTCCGGCGAGCCCCTGCATCAGCGCCGGGTCGAAGCCCTGCGACTCCACCAGGCGTTTCGGCTCCTCCGCCGTGAAGGACACGAGCCGCATGTTGATCTTTTCCGCGCGAGCGGTGAAGAACGCCAGGTGCTTTTGCTGGTTCTTTGACAGCGCCGCCAGCTCCTCGACGAACAGCACGCCGCCGGCAGCCTGCTGGAGCAAGTCCTGGGAAGCGTCGTTGAGCGCCTGCGCCGCGTCGATCCACGGCGTATTGGGCTGTTGAAGATAGCGCGCATAGAGCTCCGGCATCACGCCCTTCTCGCCGCGCATCAATACCGCCGTGCCCGCGGCGGAGATTCGCGCGAGGCGTTTTTTCAGCTCGGTGAGGCGCGCCGAGCGGCCGAAGTTGGCGATGCTGAGAGGCGGGACCGCGCGCGATTCGCCCGCCCGCAGCGCGCGCTTGACGGTCGCAAGCAGCTTTTGCAGCGCGATCGGCTTTTCCAGGAAATCCATCGCGCCGATGCGCGTCGCCTCCACCGCGGTATCGATGGTGCCGTGGCCCGACATCATGATGACCGGCATGTTGAGCTGGCCGCCGCTGGCCCATTCCTTCAGGAGCGTGATTCCGTCCGCGTCGGGCATCCAGATGTCGAGCAGCACGAGATCGGGCCGCCCCCGCGAGCGCAACGAGCGCGCCGCGGTGGCATTCTCGGCGAGCTGCACCGAATGGCCCTCGTCGGAAAGGATTTCCGACAGCAGCTCGCGGATTCCGACTTCGTCGTCAACGACCAGTATCTGCGCCATGACCGATTCAGGCCGCAAGCGGAAACGAGATGCGCACCGCTGCGCCGCGACCGCCTTCCCTCTCCGTGCGGTTCTCTATCCGGATGGTGCCGTGGTGCTCGTCGATGATCCGCTTCACGATCGCGAGCCCGAGTCCGGTCCCCTTGGGCTTGGTGGTGACGTAGGGCTCGAACGCGCCGTCGATGATCGCCTCGGGAAACCCGCAGCCGTTGTCGCTGATCCGCAGCCACACCTGGCCGCCTGAATGCTCGGTCGATACTTCGATCTTCGGATCGCCGCTGCCGGAAAGCGCGTCCTGGGCGTTCTGAAGCAGATTGTGGATCACCTGCCGCAGACGGTCGGGGTCGCCGCGCACCGCGGGGATACCCTTCTGCAGGTCCGCTTGAATCCGGGTTCCGGACTGCTCGTACAAGGCGAGCACCTCAGCGACCAGCCGGTTCAGATCCAGCCCGTCGAGCTGCGGCGGGGGCGTGCGGGCGTAGTCGCGGAAGCCATCGACCATGTTCTTCAACGCAGTCACCTGCGCGACGATCGTCTCGGTGGCGCGGTCGAGAGCCTGCGCCTCTTCGAGGGAAAGCTTGTCGGTGAGCTTCGCCTGCAGGCGCTCCGCTGCGAGCTGGATCGGTGTGAGGGGATTCTTGATCTCGTGGGCGAGTCTGCGCGCGACCTCGCCCCAGGCGGTTGCGCGCTGAGCCGCAATCAATTGCGTGACGTCGTCGAACACCACGACGTAGCCGCCGCCGCTCGCCCCGGGAAGGGGGGAGCCGCGCACCAGAATCACCGCTCCACGGTCGCGCATCTCGATCTGCTGCTGCCATTCGGCGCTGCTGTGCTGCCGGAATTCTTCCCGCAGCATGCGTGCAAACTCGGCGAGCGCGGGCCAATCCTCGAGCCTTACTCCGATGAGGGGCGCGAGATTCTCCTGCAATATGCCTCCCGCCCCGCTGTTTGCGATTCGCAGGACGAGTCCGTGATCGAAAACGAGCACTCCCGCCGATAGATTGGCAAGGACGCTTTCCAGATACCCCTTGGCGGTCTCGAGCTGCGCCTGGTTGCGTTGGGCGGCACGGCGCGCCTCGCCCAGCTGCTGAGTCATGCTGTTGAACGACTGGGTGAGGATGCCCAGCTCGTCGCGGCTCGTGACCGGTGCGCGGCGTGAAAAATCGCCCCGCGCCACCGCCTGCGTGCCCTCGGCGAGCACGGCGAGCGGCTGCGACAGGCGCCGCGACAACAGGAACGCGAGCGCGATCGCGGAAAGCAGCGCGAGCAGCAGCGTCAGGGTCAGCGTGAGAATGTAGATCTCCTTCAGCCCCTGGCGAGACAGCGACAGTTCCTTGTAGGCGCGATATACGCTCTGGACCGATTCGCCTTGTTCGGCGAGCGCCTGAGGCACCCAGTGCGTAAGCTGCAGCAGGCGCGGCCCTCCGGCGAGCTTCGGCCCGTCCAGCGGCACGATCACGCGCAGCAAAAGTCCTTTGTCCCCGACGGGCTCGACCGCGCTATAGCCGCGCACCTGCCGCCCTTCGCGCAGCGCCAGCGCAGCCGGGGAGGGCGGTACGAGTCTTGCGGTCTCGCGGGTCGCGCTCGCCAGAACTTCTCCCCGCTCGTTCAGCAGCAATGCTTCTTCGACGTAGGCCTGCTCGCGCAAGCGGGCAAGCGCGGCGGGTTGTTGGCGTGTCGGGTCCTCGGAGAGGTCGAGCGCCATCACATGGGCCTTGAGCAGCAGCTCGTTCAGCATGACGTCGAGCGCCGCGCGGCCGAGATTGAGTCCGCCCTCGAGCGCGCGCTCGACGCGCACGTCGAACCACGACTCGATGCTCTTCGCGAGAAACTGCAGCGACACGGTATAGACGAGGAGCCCGGGAACGACGCCCACCAGGGCAAACATGACGAGCACCCGGAAAGTGAGCAGCGAGCCGAACACCTTTGCCCGGCGCTGTCGCGCCAGGATCGCGAGCTGGTATGCCACAAGCCCGAGGAGCGCGAGGGCGATCGCCGCGTTCAGGCCGAGCAGCAGTGGATAGTGCTCGGCAAAGAGCGGCGAGTTGGCTGTCGCCGCGGCGAGCAGGAACAGCAGGATGCCGCCGAGCGCGGCGCTGCCGACCAGAACGTAGGTCATCGGGCCTCGCGCACCGGCGCAAGCGGCGTGAACGGAAATCGCTTCCAGTCGGAGGCAAGCGTCCACTCGCGGTTGGTGACCGCGCTCACGCGGAACGGCGTCGGCAGTTGAGCCGGGTCCAGGCGCATGCGCACCGAAGCGATGTATTTTCGGCCGTTGTCGACCCGATCCTGTCCCAGCACCGGCCAGCCGTGAACCGTGCCGAGCGCTTGAAGCGCCTCGGCGAGCGTGGGGAAATTCTGATGGAGCGTCCCGCTGGAGAGCCGGTACTGTTGCGCCAACGGGAGATAGGCAAGCCGCAGCTCCAGCTTTTCGGAAGCGGACTTTTCATCAAACCAGTACCAGCGCGGCCGCGTCAGCTCGAATTCCACGAGGAAACCGAGCGACACGCCATTTTTCAGGGCCTCCAGCAGCGGAGCTGTCAGATCCAGGTGAAAATCCGCGTACAGGGAGTATCGCGTCTCCGCGAGTTCCAATCCGACATTATTCACCTGGATGGGCTGGGCGAGCGCCGACGCCGCGAAGGCAAGCGCGGCGGCGAATCGACGAAAGCTTGCGGTCATGTAGGCGGCCGGCCTTTTGTCAGCAAAGCGTAGAAGAAGCCGTCGCTATAGGCGCCCGGCAGGATCTGCCCGTCGTCAAGCCCTGGAATCGGGAGCAGCTCGGCTTCCGGGTGCCGCGTGAGAAACGCGCGCACTTGCCCCCCGTTTTCCTCCGGAAACACCGAGCATGTCGCGTACAACAATTTACCATCGGCCGTGAGCACCCGCCACAACGCCTCGAGCAGCTGCGCCTGAGTGCCGGCGAACTCGGACGCGTCGGCCCTCCGGCGCAGCCACCGGACGTCGGGATGGCGTCGCACCACGCCCGACGCCGAGCAGGGCGCATCCAGGAGAATCCGATCGAACGTCCTGCCTTCGCTGAAGCTCTCCGGATCGCGGCAATCGCCGACCACGATTTTTGCAGTGAGCCCCAGCCGGGAAAGATTTTCGGCGATACGCCGCGCCCGCTCTCCGTCCGCGTCCACCGCAAGCAACTCGCACTGGGCGAGCTCGAGCAGGTGGCCGGTTTTTCCGCCCGGCGCGGCACAGGCATCGAGGACGCGCATCCCGTCGCGAACATCCAGAAGCGGTGCCGCCCGCTGCGCGCCCGCGTCCTGCACGGAGACCTCGCCGGCGGCGAATCCGGGGAGCCGCTCGACCCGGCAAGGTTTCTCGAGCAGCACCGCTTCCTCGCCCAGCGCCCGGGCGGGAATCGCGGCCCGGTCGAGTTTCTCCAGATACGCGCTCGCCGGCAGCCGTCGCCGGTTGACCCGGAGCACCATGGGCGGATGCCGGTTCGACTCCAAGAGCGCAGCCTCCCATCCGTGAGGATGCGCCGCGCGCAGCGCGTCGATCCACCACTGCGGGTGGCGATAGCGGCCGGGCTCGGTCGCCTCGATTTCCGGGAGCAGTTGGTGCATGCGGCGCTGGAAGTTGCGCAGCACGGCGTTGACCAGTCCCTTCGCGCGCGAGTGCCCGAGCAAGACGGCCGCCTCGACCGCCTGATGCACCACTGCATGCGCGGCCTGCGGCCGCGCCGCGAGCTCCGCGAACGCCGCGAGAAGCAACCCGCGCAATCGAGAATCGGCGAGAGGCCGCTCCAGTAGCCGGTCGAGCGCCACGTCGACCACACCGTAACCGCGCAATGCGTTGTAGCAAAGATCCTGCGCCGCAGCGATGACCGCTTGCCATGGGGCCCGGTGTTTCAGGTCGCCGAGTGCCGTGTTCAGGCTCTCCCCGTCGAGCACGCGCCCGACGACCTCGGCGGCGGCAACGAAGGCCTGTGCAAGGGAAGGACCGGCGGAAACGGCGGAGAGGGGCATGCTGCTCAAGGTCACGGGCGTTACCGCGCATTATAGGCAGGGCGCCGTAGCCCGTGCCACGCGCTCAGACTTCGAAGCGCTCGCCCGCCGAAAGCGGAAATCCTCTGAGAAACTCGGCCGCCGCGAGCCGCTTTCCACCGGAACGCTGCAACTCGGCGATAAGGAGGGCGCCTTCTCCGCAGGCAACGAGCACGCCGCTTGGGCGTACGTTCAGCACTTCACCCGGTATCCCTCGCCCCGGGGCGGCAGCGCACCGCCAGATCTTCAGCTCCACTCCGCGCAAGCGCACGCGCACGCCGGGCGCCGGATCGAAGGCGCGAACGCGGCGGCTGACCGCGACCGCGCTCTCACGCCAGTCCAGGCGCGACTCGCGCTGGTCGAGCTTCACTGCATGCGTCACCCCTTCGGCGGGCTGGGGGCGGGGTCTGAGCCGGTCCGCTTCGAGCTCGCTCAAGGCGCGCACGATGAGCTTCGCGCCAAGCCCTGCAAGCCGGTCGTGCAGGGCACCCGCGGTGTCGTCCTCCAGGATCGGAATCGCCTCCTGCAGCAGCACCGGCCCCGTGTCGAGCCCCACGTCCATCTGCATGATGGATACACCGGTTTCTCGATCCCCCGCGAGAAGCGCCCGCTGTATGGGTGCCGCGCCGCGCCAGCGCGGCAAGAGGGATGCGTGAATGTTGACCGCACCGTAGCGGGGGATTTCGAGCACCGCCTGCGGCAGAATCAGCCCATAGGCGACGACGACCATGATGTCCGGCCTTCTGTCTTTCAGCTTCTCGTGTAATCGCGTGTCCCTGAGGTCGGCGGGCTGGTCAACCTCGATTCCGCGTGAGATCGCGAGTCGCTTCACCGGCGAAGCAGCCGGTTCGAGACCGCGACCCGCAGGCCGGTCCGGCTGGGTCAGCACGCCGCTCACGCGGTGGCGAGATTCCAAAAGCGCCTCAAGGCAACGCGCCGCAAATTCGGGCGTGCCGGCGAAAACGATTTTCACGGGCGCAACCCCCATTGCCGACCAGGCGAAGCGTTTCGCCCTTCGCGTAATAACGAACCGAAAGAGCCGCCTCTCAGGCCGTCTTGCGCAGTTGTTTTTGAAGTTTCGCCTTGATGCGCTGCTGCTTGAGGCGCGACAGATAGTCCACGAAAACTTTGCCCTCGAGGTGATCCATTTCGTGCTGGATGCAGATCGCGAGCAGCTTCCCGGCGGTAAGGGTGAAGGATTTCCCTTCCACGCCAAGCGCGCGCACCGTTACGAGCTCTGCGCGCTCAACCGGCTCGTAGATTCCCGGAACCGAGAGACATCCTTCCTCGCAGTACTGGGTACCTTCCCGCGCAACGATTTCCGGGTTGATCAGCACCAGCAGCTGGTCGCGGGTTTCCGAAGCGTCGATGACGATGACTCGCTTGTGTACGTCGACCTGCGTCGCCGCGAGGCCGACCCCGGGTGCGGCGTACATCGTTTCGGCCATGTCGCGCACCAGTGCGCGAACCGATTCGTCGACCTCGAGTACCCGGGCGGCCTTCTTGTAGAGCCTCGGATCGGGGTAGCGGAGGATGTTCAGCAACGCCATAAATACTTGCAAATAGAAAGAATTAGCGGCAGAATTTAATGCGGACTGTAAAAAGCGCACCTCAATAGCCAATATTGGGACTAAGGCGGGTCAATCCAGACGAAGACGAGGCGGACATGCAAAAGTCTATCACAGCTCTCCGCGCGCTCGTCCTTGCGGGCGCGGCTTCGCTGGCCCTCGCACAAGGCGAGCTGACGCTGCGAGACAACGCCCCGGACCGCCACGTCGTACAGAGGGGCGATACGCTCTGGAGCATCGCCACGAAATTCCTCAAAGACCCGTGGCGCTGGCCCGAGATCTGGCGCATGAATCAAGAGCAGATCCGCAATCCCCACCTCATTTCTCCCGGCGACGTGCTGGTCCTCGACCGGAGCGTGTCTCCGCCGCAATTGCGCCTGGGGGAGGACAGCGGCGCTGCTCGTCCCCCCGCCGGTTCGGTGAAGCTCTCGCCGCGCATCTACGGCGAGCCGCTGGCCAAGGAAGCGATACCCGCAATTCCGCTCAAGGCGATCGAGCCGTTCCTGACGCAACCGCTCCTCATCGAGGAAGGCGGCCTTGACAAGGCCCCGCGCATCATCGCCACGGAAGAGAACCGGGTGAACGTCGGAGCGGGCAACGTGGCCTACGTCAGCGGTTTCGGCGGCGCCGACATTCCGGTCTGGCAGGTCTACCGGGCCGGCCGGCCGCTCGTCGATCCGGACAGCCGCAGGACGCTCGGTTTTGAAGCCGTGTTCCTCGGCACCGCGCGCGTGACGCAAAGCGGCGAGCCCGCCACGGTGCAGATCCTCGATTCCAAAAAGGAGATCTCCGCGGGGGACAGGCTCATTCCAGCGCCCCCGCCCACCATCGCCCAGTACGTGCCCCGTGCGCCGGCCTCCGCGGTCAACGGCCGAATCATGGGACTCTATGACGCCCTCGCTACCAGCGTGGGCGGGCGCGACTCGATCATCTCAATCAACAGGGGCAGCCGCGACGGCTTGGAGCCCGGGAACGTGCTCGCCGTCTACCGTAACGTCGTGATCTACAACCAGCGGGACTATTTGAAATCGCGCGACCGCTCCCCAGCCATTCAGCTTCCCCCCGAGCGCTACGGCTTGGTATTCATCTTCCGCACTTTTAACTCGGTCTCCTATGCCTTGGTCATGGAAAGTTCGCGGCCGATCCAGCCGGGGGACATCGTGCTGAACCCCTGAGCGCGCTTGGGTCCGCGGTACTGTCGCCGAGGCACTCGCCCATGAGCGACGCGGGTGAACTGGCCGCTTGGATCGAGTTAAGCCTCGTTCCCGGACTCGGTGACCAGAGATTCCGATCCCTGCTTTCGACCTTCGGTCTGCCGACCCGGATACTGAGCGCCACGGGATCGCAGCTCGGTCGAGTGGTACCCGAGGCGCTTGCGGCGCGCATCCTCGAGCGCAACAAGGGCCCCGAAGTCGAAAAAACGCTCCAATGGGCGGCCCAAGCCGGCCACGCGCTGCTCACGCTCGCCGATACCGAATACCCCAAGCAGCTCCTGGAAATCCCGGACCCGCCGGCCCTGCTCTATGTCACCGGCGACGTGAAGCTTCTTTCCTCCTCCGCTCTCGCAGTGGTCGGCAGCCGAAACGCCACGCCCCAGGGAATGAAAAACGCGCAGAGCTTCGCCCGCACCTTGAGCGAGGCCGGACTCGCCATCGTGAGCGGCCTTGCTCTGGGCGTGGACAGCGCAGCGCACCGCGGCGGGTTGGAAGGACGCGGCTCGACCATCGCGGTCCTGGGGACCGGAATCGACATCGTGTATCCCAGGCGCAACCAAGCGCTTGCGGAGGAAATCG
>WNGB01007676.1_pt1 | contig 15500 bp, 10 predicted proteins | sample 5400681 | NCBI WGS metagenome assembly WNGB01 (sample SAMN13153367, study PRJNA577476) | soil metagenome | isolation source: 115 cm soil or saprolite under grassland replicate 2 | place: USA:California | collected 2016-06-15
CCCACCGCGAACGTGCGCATCCTGCGGACACCACGGGACCTGCGCCCCTCCGGTCACACCTGCTGCCGCCAACGCGCTGACTCCACCACCGGCCCAACTGCGGCATAGGACGCGTCTCGCGTAGGTCGCGGAGTCGGACTGCCACGAGGCACTGCAGAGCGGTCCGCCTCTCGGCGTCTCCGCAGGACCCTCTCCGCTGCTCGGCGTCGGAGGCTCGCGCACCGTCCTAGCTGGCACTGGCCCCTGCATGACCCGCGCGTCGCCGGTGTCTTGCCGGCTGCCAGAATCGGCCGGTGTTCTCCGAGGACGTGGTCGGCCCCTTGGCCGCCGAAGGCGATGACGCGTCAGAAGGCATCCGGGGCAAGCAGGTGTCCCCTGACGGGTGGACCCGGGCCCGCCGCGTGGGAGCCGACCGGAGCCAGCGCCGGCAGCCACGGATGGTCTACCGGGTCGCGTACCTGCCGGCGGCGGAGTACGCGGCGGCGTGGGACCGCCAACTGCTGGACGCCACCATGTACCGCCTCCATGAGGACTACCGCCGGGAACTGGAGCAGACGCTGCAGGCGGTCACCGCTGGGCCGGACGCCTCGGCGTACGTGGTCCCCCTCGATGTGGACGGGCTGCTGGGTTACGCCCAGCGCGAAGGCAAGGACCCGGCCAGCCGGCAGACCCGGCTGGACTACAACGACAGTCTCCAAGGCGCCGGCCGGGACGTGCCGTGGCCGCCATCGCGCAACGCGCCATGCTGGTGCGGCTCGACCCGCAAGTACAAGAAGTGCTGCGGCGAGCCGGGTTTCCTCGCCGTCGTACCGCCTGATCCGGCGTCGCTAGTGCTGAAGATCGGGCTTGATCAGATCCAGCCGCCGGTGTGGCGGCGCATCGCGGCGCCGTCGAACACACCGCTTGACCAGCTGCACCGGATGATCCAAGCGGCCATGGGCTGGCACGGCACGCACCTGTACGCGTTCGAGACCGACGCCGGTACGATCGTCGACCCGCGATCCGAGGCGCCCGGGATCGCCGCGGACGGCGAACGCCTGGTTTCGGTCGCCACCGAGCCGGGCCAGCGGTTCTCCTACCTGTACGACTTCGGCGACGACTGGTGGCACACCGTTACCTTGGAAGAGGTCCGGGCAGCCGGTGGCGAGAACACCTTCCGGATTCTCGGCGGCGCCGGGGCGTGTCCACCCGAGGACTGCGGCGGACCCGGCGGATACCTTCACCTACTGCGGGCGTTGACCGACCCGGCCGACCCCGACCACGTCGAGGCGGTCGAGCGGCTCGGCGAGGACTACGATCCCGCCCGGTACGAACCGCGCTGACATCAAGGAGCAACCCGCAGTGAGTGTCGGACAGATCTACCAGCTCAAGATCCAGCTGAAGGGCAGCAAGCCGCCCATCTGGCGCCGGATCCAGGTACCCGGCCGGGTGAGCCTAGCCGAGCTGCACCCGATCATCCTGGCCGCGATGGGCTGGTACGGCGGCCACCTGTATGCCTTCTGGGTCGGCCAGTCGCAGTACGGCAGCCCCGACCCCGAGCTGGACATGGGTGACGCGCGGCGGCTGACCCTCTCAGCAGCGGCCCGGACCGGAGCGCCGCTGTCCTACGACTACGACTTCGGCGACGACTGGCAGCATCACATCAGCGTGGAGAAGATCCTCCCAGCCGAACCCGGGGTCGCCTACCCTCGCTGCCTGACCGGCAGGCGGGCCTGCCCTCCGGAAGACTGCGGCGGGATCTACGGTTTCTACGAACTACTGGATGCCGCCGCCGACCCGGTCCACCCCGAGCACGAATGGGCGCAGGAGGTCCTGCCGCCCGGCCACGACCCAGCCCATTTCGATCTGGACTGGACAAACCAGAGGCTGAGCAACCCCGCCCACCATCTGGTGATGCTCGACCTGCCATGACCGCGATCCCCCACCCACGGGTGACCGCAGCGGGCCACCAGCGCGCCGGGTCGCGGCAGGTGGCAGCGTCGAGGGACGTGCCGCTCACCTGGCGGCCGGCAGCCGGTGAGGGGACCAGCGTCAGCCCGGCGGTCCGCCCCGCTGGTTCGGCGCCGCCAAGGCCAGCCGGCCGGACATCTCCGAACGAGCCCGACGACATCCTCCGCGACGAACTCGGGCGCCGACCTCGTCACCACCTACGCCGACTTACCGCTCGGCGCCGTCGACGCCACCGTCATCGCCCTCGCCGAACGCCTGGCCATCACCGAGATCGCCACCCTCGACACCGCCACTTCGCCGCCGTCCGCCCCGCCACACCAACGCCGCCCTGTCCCTCCGCTCAGAATGACCGACTGACTGACGGCGGATGACGGCTAGCTACTTCCTCCCGAAAAAGTCTGGCGGGTTTCCCTTGTGGCGCAAGGGAAACCCGCGGCGTGCCTCCCCAGATGCGGCCCGAATGACGAGATCATGGTCGAGGACCCTTACGGATGAAGGGGAATCGGCCCTGACGCTGGCGACCAGGAACCTGCAGCCCACGCTGTGGGAGACGATCCTGCCGCCCGGCTACGAGCGGCTGCCCCGCGAGCTGGCGGAGGTGGACGCGCTGCTGGACGACCCGGTGTTCTTCGAGCCGTACCGGGCGCACTTCTCGGCGCTGGCTGGTCGGCCGTCGATCCCGATCGAGACCTACCTGCGGCTGATGCACTTGAAGTACCGGTACCGGCTGGGTTAGGAGACGCTGTGCCGGGAGGTGGCCGACTCGATCTCCTGGATGAGGTTCTGCCGGATCCCGCTGGGGACCCGCGTGCCGCACCCGTCCACCCTGGAGAAGATCACCACCCGGTGCGGCCCGGACGTCATCGAGCAGCTGAACCGGGCGCTGCTGGTCAAGGCCGACCGGGCGAAGGTGCTCAAGACCGACAACCCCCGTGTCCCCGCAGTACTCGCGGATTCGGGTCAGAGCGTCGCCGCCGACAGATTGCCGCCAGACTTCGGACAGCAGGCTGACAACTGTGCCCTCGACCGCGCGGGGTCAACCAGAATGGGCAGATGGCCTGGCAGATGGCCAGGCAGCCGGTCCGAAACCCTCGACGGTCGGCACATGACCGCACCGCTCGTGACTTCCGCTTCCGCCCATGGGGGTGTTTATGGCGTCGGGGTGTTTATGGCGTCCGCGGGCGGGAAGGCGCGCGTATCGTCGCGTTCCCGGGTGGTGACCGGAAGTCGACCCAATGGTGTGGGCGGTTGTGCGGCCAGTGACAGGTGCCGGGTCTGAGGTCGCGGAGGGAGCTGGTATGGCAGGGCGGGAGATGGCCCCGCGTCGGTCGGCGCGGGATCTGTTCGGGGCCGAGCTTCGGTCCTGGCGGCGCCGCAACGGCGTGTCGCATGCGTCGCTGGCACAGTCGGTGCACTGCAGCGCGTCGCAGATCGGCAGGATCGAACAGTCCGACCGGTGGCCATCCAAGGACCTGGCGGTGGCGTGCGACACCGCGCTGGGCACCGGCGGTGCGTTGGCCCGGCTGTGGCCGGCTGTGGAGGAACAGCGTCGCCAGGAAGCGGCCGACCAGCCGGCACGCCACACCGCCGACAAGTCGGCGGGTGATCGTGATCGTCCGGACCAGCACCCGGCCGGCGACCCAACCAGTGACGTGGGTGTGGTGGGCGTGCCTGCCGGCGACGCGCCTGCCTGGACCGGGGCGTGGCCTCAGCACCCGGGCCTCGCGGCGGCGATGGGGATCGCCTACCGTCGAGAAGGCGGCGCGTGGCCCTACCCGGACAATGCATACAGCGCCGAGGACCAGGCCGGGGTACACGCTGGCGTAAAACACGAGGTGATCATGACCGCGCACGGCAGCAGCGAGCACGCCGAACACGCAGAACGGCGTGACATCGGCGAGGCGACCCTGGAACAGCTCCGCGCCGAGATCACCCGCCTGTCGCGCGAGTTCGTCACCGGGCAGCCGTTCGTGATGTTCCGCGAGTTGCGGCGGGTTCGGGACCGCATCCACGCCGCGTTGGACCGGCGGCTGTGGCCTCCGGATGAGAGTGAGCTGTACTTCCTGCTCGGTTGCCTCAGCGACCTGATGGCCTGCGCCGCCAAGGGTCTGGGATGTCCGCAGGCTGCCCAGGAGTTGCTACGCGCGGGCTGGGCCTACGCGGTGATCATCGATCACCGTCCGCTGATGGCGCACCTGCGACTTGAGCAAGCCCACCATGCCTACTGGAACCGGCAACCCCGTCAGTCCCGCAGTCTGGCTGTCAACGGCCTGGAGTACGTCGCCGACGGCCAGGACGCCGCGGCCCTGTACCTCGTCCAAGCCCGGGCGACAGCAAGCCTGGGAGACGCCGAAACCGCACGCCGGGCGATCGCCGCCGCGCACGAGGCCCGCGAACGCGAACACCACGATGACCTACTGGAGATCGGCGGCGAGTTCGGTCTGTCCCGGGCCAGCCAGCACTACCTGGCTGGCTCCACCCTCGCCGAGATCCCCGACGCCGCGGGTGAGGCAATCACCGAACTTGAACACGCCACCGAGATGTACGCCGCCGGACCCGAACCCGGCGAGGACCATCACTACGCCTTCAAGGCGCTCGCCCACATCGACCTAGCTGCCACGCAACTACGCAACGGCGCCCTCGACGCCGCGGCTATCGCCTTGGAGCCGGTTCTGGCCCTTCCAACGGCCCAGCGTATCGATGAGGTCACACAGCGGCTTGGCTACGTGCGCCGCGAACTGGCCGCCCCCGCCTATCGCGGTCAGATGTCGGTCGCTGATCTGGATGAACGCATCGAGGACTTCGCCCGCCAGACTGTGACCGCCGACCTCGCCGACCTGACCGGAAGCAGCCGCTAGGGACTCGGTCGGGCACACGGCGGCCAGCCTACGGGTCGCGCGCCACAACGGACCGACCCGCGGACAAGCCGTCGGGCGCCGTTCGTCGTACCGGGACGGTCATCGGGCGAGTCAACCGGCATTCGATGTTCGGCGGCTCGGTGTGCATCTGTGGCGTGCGTTGAGATTTGGCCGCGCCGGGTGCCGCGCCGGCTGCGGCCGATTCAGCGCGGGGTGCCCGGGCGTAGACCGCTGCCCTCTTGGTCGATTGCGGCCCCGTGGTGGTGTTGTCGGGGTTTTGGCGGTGGATTGTCGGTGGCGTTCTCTCGTTTCTTGTCCCGTTATGGGGGTGAATACGTTCTGAGGTTCGCTCCCGGTGAGCGTCTGCTTGCGCTGGGTGGTGGAGGGAGGCGGTTGTGAGGGTGGTCGGTGTTGCTGCTCGGCGGAGTCGGCGCCGCCGGCGGGCCGGGGGTTGGCAGTGGTGAGGGCGCCGGCGGCATACACATGCCTGGCCGAGGACTACGACCGGCTGCTCGGGCCGTTGGCGGAGAAGACCTGGCGCCTGGGTGTGCTGGCGGAGGTTGCGGGCCTGGATCTGGCGGCCGGGGCGACGGTGGTGGATCTGGGTGCGGGCACCGGCATCGGTGGCCGGCTGATGCCCACGGCGGTCGCCGAGGCGTACCGCATCGGTGTGGACGGCGCGGCCGCGATGCTGGAGCGGGCCTGCGTCTGGTATGAGCGGACCGTCCTTGCCGACGTGCGGGAGCTGCCGGTGGAGACGGCGTCGGCGGCACTGGTGGTGGCCGGTTTCGACACCCTGAACTACCTCGACGCCGTTGGGCTGGCCCGTTGTCTGCGCGGGGTCAGCCGCTGCCTTGCCCCGGGCGGGTGGCTCGTTTTCGACTACTCCTCGCCTGAGCTGCTACGCGGCGCGTGGCGGGACCGCGGCCAGGTGGAGGAGCTACCCGGCGGGAGCATGTCCTGGCGGCACCGGTTCGAGCCCGTCGGGCAACGGTGCGTGAGCACGGTGGAGCGACGCGACGGGGCGGGGGAGCTGCTGTGGCGGGAGCGCCACGTGCAGTACGCGTTGGACGTCTACGACCTGCACGTGGCCGCGGTGGTCGCGGGGTTGCGGGTGGAGCGGGTCCGGGACCTGCATCGTGAGCAGTTCAGCCCGGCCGCCCACACGCACGTGTGGACGCTGCACAAGGAGCTGAGGTAGGTGCATGCCGCGTTGGCCGAGGCGCTGCGCCGCCGCGGTGGGGTGAGGGTGTTGGACCTGTCCGTCGCCGAGTTCAACCGCGCCGACGTGCTGCCCACGTTCTTGCAGTCCGAAGTGGACGTGCACGGCAGCCATGGCCTGTTCTACTGGCTGCGCGCCAGGGGCCGCGGCACGTTCGTCACGAGCAACGACGCGGGCATGATGCTGACCTGGCGGCCGGATGTGAGGCGGCTGGCGGCGGTACGTCCGGTCGGCGACCTCGACGCCGTCGTGGCGTTGCTGGAGGCGGCGGCGGCCCACGCACCGGCCGATGTGGCGTTCGTGGTGCGCTACTGCGCCGAGGATGTCGCCGCCCGGCTGCGTGAGCGCGGCTGGACCGGCATGCGGGGCCGCTGGCGGCCGGACGCGCCCGCTGATGATGAGACCTTTCCGGAGGTGATCCTCACCGCGCCGGTCATGGATCTGCCGGGTGGGCAGGGGTACCGGCCGGTACGGGAGGCGGTGTCCCGCCACCACGGCCGCTACGCCTACCGGGCCTCGGCGAGACCGCTGGGTATCGGCGAGGCCCGGTTCATCCGGCGCGAGGCCGCCCGGGCCGGCGGCTACGACGAGCACGAAGCCGGTTTCACCGCCGCGGTCCTGACCAGCCTCGACGTGGCCCGCCACGACTGGCTCACCTACCACTACCTGAGCCGGGGCCAACGCCTGGCCGGGTTCGCGATCACGGCGAACATCACCGGGATCGCCCACGGCTACTACCTGGCCACCCTCGGCGTGCCGCGGCTGACCACCTTCTTCTTGTGGCACATCTACCTGCAGCAGCGCCGCAGCGGCGCGTTCGCCCTCAACCTCGGCGGCTCGGAGACCGCGTCCCTGCACGAGTTCAAAACCCGCACCTTTCCCGAGCACGTCCTGCAACAGACCACCGTGCTGCAACCCCCCGACCTCCCCTCCGACGACGGCAGGTGAACGAGCGTGAACGTCACCTACACCATCCACAACGACGACATCGCCCAACCGCGGCGGGTCTGCCAGAGCATGCTCACCCCCGATGAGGAGGCCACGTTCCTTGCCGATGGCGTGGTCGTCCCGCACCAGCGCCTCGACGCTGACGCGGTTGACGCGCTGCGGGACGCCGTCGACGGGCTCCGCGCCGACCGGCCCCCGCGCCAGCAGGCGGCCGGCGATGCTGACTTCGCGGGTGAGTACATCCGTGACCCGCACAGGCAGGACCCGCGGATCCTCACCGTGCCGCTGCTGGACTTCCCGCTGGCGGACACCGCCCGGTGTCTGCTCGGACCGCGAGTGCTGCTACGTAACTCCAACATCCGCCGCACACTGCCCGGCACCGGCCACGCCACGATCTGGCACACCGACTACCGGCCGCACACCACGCCGACGCCGCGGCTGCCCGCCGCGCCCGCGGTGATCACGATCCTGGTCTACCTCGACCCGGCCGACGCCGAGTCCGGCCCGCTGTTCCTCGTGCCGGGCAGCCACGCCCGCGCGCAGCAACCGCCGCGCAGCCACGACGAGGTTCCCGGCCAGGCCGCCGTCCACCTCGACCCGGGCCAGGTCGTGTTGATCAACGCCGCGCTGTGGCACAGGGGCGGCCCCAACCACAGCCCGGACCGGGTCCGCCGCCTGGTGAGTCTGCAACTGTCCAGCGTCTACATGAGCCCGTTCAACTTCGAGGTTGACCTGCCCTCCCCGGCCTACCAGCGACTGCTGGAACAGGCACGAGCCCGCGGCGACGAACCGCTGCTGGAACTACTCGGCCTCGGCGGGGTAAACCCCTCCAGCGCCCACTACTGATCTGACGGCCCGCCACCGACCCGCGCCGGTCGATGAGACCTGGAGGACTCCACAGATGATCGACTTTCGGGCGGTCGTGTAGGTCCACCAGGCCAGGATCGGCCATGCCCGCGCCCTGTTCGGCACGTTGACGCAGGCCAGTCGCGTGGTACGACGCCGGGACGGTTCGTCTCGATCGAGGTCTACCAGGACCAGGCCGCGGTGGACCGGCAGGGGTGCTGCCCGAACTGGCGACGGTCACGGCCGCCTTCGATGACCTCCTGACCGACGGCCCGCAGGGAACGATCTTCCATGTAGGCAGCGCCGAACCATGGCCTGCCACCTGACCGGCAACGGACCATGCGGTCTTTCTTGTCAACACACCTCACCGGGCGCTGTTACGATCCGGGTCGGGCCGTGACTGGCGCGCTGGGATGGAACAACCATCGGGAAGCGGCCCTCTCGCCTGTGACAAGTGTGCCGTGCGCCTGGGCCTCCCCATCTCCTCGAGGAGGACCCATCATGCCCACAGCATCCGCGGAGTCGGTGGCCTTCAGCGCCGGTCTGGACGTGGTGCGGGCGGTCGAGCCGCGTATCGCCGATGCCATCGCCGGTGAACTGGCCGCGCAGCGCGGGTCTTTGAAGCTGATCGCGAGTGAGAACTACGCCTCCCCGGCCACGTTGCTGGCGATGGGGAACTGGCTCAGCGACAAGTACGCCGAGGGCACCATCGGGCGTCGGTTCTACGCCGGCTGCCAGCACGTGGACACCGTCGAGGCCATCGCGGCCGAACATGCCCGCGAGCTGTTCGGCGTCCCGCACGCCTACGTTCAGCCGCACTCCGGCATCGACGCCAACCTGGTCGCGTTCTGGGCGATCCTCGCTCACCGGGTCGAGGCCCCGGCGTTGCGCCGCGCGCAGGTCCGGCACGTCAACGACCTCACCGAGGGCGACTGGGCCGCGCTGCGGCACGAACTGGGCGACCAGCGGATGCTCGGCATGGCCCTGGACGCCGGCGGCCACCTCACCCACGGGTTCCGACCCAACATCTCCGGCAAGATGTTCCAGCAACAAAGCTACGGTACCGACCCGGGCACCGGCCTGCTCGACTACGACGCCCTACGCCGCACCGCGAAGGAGTTCCGCCCACTCATCCTGGTTGGCGGGTACTCCGCCTACCCCCGGCGGGTCAACTTCGCGCTCATGCGCGAGATCGCCGAGGAGGTCGGCGCGACCCTGCTGGTTGACATGGCGCACTTCGCCGGCCTGGTCGGCGGGAAGGTCCTCACCGGCGACTACGACCCCGTGCCGCACGCCCACATCCTGACCACCACCACCCACAAGACACTGCGAGGTCCCCGGGGTGGGATGGTGCTGTGCCACGGCGAACTCGCCGAACACGTCGACCGCGGCTGCCCCATGGTGCTGGGCGGTCCGCTGCCGCACGTGATGGCAGCCAAGGCCGTCGCCCTGGCCGAGGCCCGCACCGCCGCGTTCCGCGACTACGCCCGACGGGTCGTCGACAACGCCGCCGCGCTGGCCGAGGGACTCCTGCGCCGCGGCGCCCGCCTGGTCACCGGCGGCACCGACAACCACCTGATCCTCCTCGACGTCTCCACCCGAGGCATCTCCGGCCGGCAAGCCGAAGCCGCCCTCCTCCAAGCCGGGATCGTCACCAACCGCAACGCCATCCCCCAAGACCCCCACGGCGCCTGGTACACCTCCGGCATCCGCATCGGCACACCAGCACTGACCACCCGCGGACTCGGCCCCACCGAAATGGACCACATCGCCGAACTCATCACCACCGTGCTGGCCAGCACCCAACCTGGCACCGACAGCGCCGGCAAGCCGTCGAAAGCCAGGTACGTCCTCGACGCCGCCGTCGCCGCCAAGGTCGCAGAACAGGCGGCCGACATGCTCGCCGCCTACCCCCTCTACCCGACCATCACCCTGACATAAAGGTTGCCCATGCCGGCAGCACCCGAACCGGCGAACCAACACCGATAACCGGCGCGACCCGGGCCGACCGCACCCAACCGCAATAGGAGCCCGGGTCCGACCCGTGACGCGGGTAATCGGGTGGGCCCGTGATTGGCCAACCAGCCGGGCCAAACCTGTATCGCTCGGCGGGCGGTGTGGCCGGCGGACACGGGACCCGCGCTGCTGCCATGCCGGGCCGGCGCGGGTCCCGCTTTCATACCGCCGTCCCGTCCACATGGTCGGGAAGGTTCGGACCGTGGGTGGGTCGGTATGGGACCTTCCCGCCGCATTGGTGGGTGTGTTACCTCCGCTGCGGGTATGGACGATCCGCGGGCCACACGGGCCCGCACCGCATCGGTGGTCGGCTCGTTCGCAGCGTAGGGCCGGGCTGTGGTGGTGAGCCCGGCAGTGGTGGGTGGGTCACCGTTGGCGGTGGTGGGGTTGGACACCACCACCGGTGTCCCGCCGTTGATCACCGAGGTTGCGGTGTATCACCTGGCGGGTGGGGTGGCCACGGCTGGCCCGTTGGTCTGGCCGGTGGCGGTGGACGCGCCGATGTCGGAGATTCCGCATCGGTGCCGGCCGAACATGCGGCTTGCGCCGCCGTGGTCGCAGGTGACCAGGTACCTGGTGGTCGTGCTGGCCCGGCGGGCGCTGGTGGTGCACGACGAGTCTCGTTTGACCGTGTTGCGCCGGCATCTGCCGGAGTGGGAACCGGACCGGGTGCTGCATAGCCGCGATCTCGCCGAACGGGTGTGGCCGGGTCTGTATAGCTACGACCTGGGACCGGTCACCGCAGCGGTCGGGATCCACCAGATCCCCGAGATCGCCCCCGGGCGGTGGCCGAGGCGAACGCGGTGGTGATGCTGCTGGCCACTTTGGCCGCGGAGGCTGTCCGGCACGGCGAACGGGCGGCATCAGCCCGGCGTGATCCGCGATGAGGCAGGCCTGGTCGACCTGTGGCGGGAGGCTGGTGAACGTTGACGGGCCGCGGTCGGCGCTGGCGGTGGCGGCCACGCTGGAGACACCACCCGGCTCGGGCCGTCGACGCCGAGACCAGCCAGACCGCCGTGGTCCGCCTCGACGGCGGCGTGCTCACCGCGGGCCGCTCGCGTGCCGGACCGGTCCCGGCTCCGGCGCTGCCGCTGGCCCGGCCTGCGCCCCGGCCCCGGGCGGGGCTGCCCTACCTGCACGGGGTTCCGGCACGCCGCCGGCGTGCGAGCCGGCGGGAAGGAGTAGATCCACGATGTTGTGCGCTCACCAGCCGCCGTGTCCGGCCTTCGCGGCATCGGATCGTCTGGCTGCGCACGTCCTCGCTGCGCATCCGGAGCAGGGTTGGAGCCTGCTGTGCAACGGCGTCGTCGTTTTCGATGACCTGGGAGAATTGCACCCTGACGGTCGGGTCGTCGCGCCGCGGCCCTCGGCCCCACACCTGGCCGGCCTGTCAGCGCGATGACCTTGCCCGACACCAACCCGAGCGGCGCGTCAGCGCCGCCGTACCGGGGTCGCGGCGGACCAGCCGATGAGCTGACCCGGCTGATGGACTGGCTCGCCGGCCAGATCCGCCGACCGGCACCGGAGGACCCGCTCCGCCGACTGACCACCGTGGCGGCCACGCTGTACAACGCCATCGCGGCGGCCCTCGACGCGCATCCGATCACCTGGATGCCGGACGGCCGGGCGTTCTGCGCCCGCTGCCTCGACGAACCACCGCACCTACCCGATGCCTGGCCGTGCGGCACGCTGCGCGCGGTCGGCGTTGCGCTGCTCCAACACTGGCGGCCTGAGCGATGACACCACCACCACCACCGGAACCTCGAAGCACAAGCGGATCCCTGGGCGGCGCTGCCAGCTGACGTGGTTAGTTATGCTGGCACCGTCTCGATATGTCATCTATTTGGCAAGTGCAGTCCGCGTTGGACATCCGCTCCATCAGCGTCCTCGCGGCCTCCGAGGTTGCCGCGCTGGTGCGGACCCGTTGCACACGCGAAACAGAACCGGCGGGAGTAGCGTGGGCCCCGGCGAGATACGCGCCGGATGAGGGGCTGGGGAAGCGTGGCGGACGGGGCGGACGGCATTCGGCCTGGACTCGAAGACGTCGTGCGGACGCGACTGGAGCAACTGACGCCGGGCGCTCGGGCGTGGGGCGTCGCCGGCGCGGGCGCCGTGGATATCGTGGCGACGAAATGGATCGGCGGGAACGCATTAATCGTCACATACCAAGACTTGCAAGGTCACACCGGTCAGGCGGTGGTGCGACGGGAGCAGGAGCCGCGGATTCGGCTGGAGAGCGCGACCCGGGTACACGCATTCGATGGCGATGCGGAGTCGTGGCGGCTGGCGGCGGAAGCGCTGCGGATCAAGTACGCGGCGCTGTTCGATCCGATGCTGGCCGTGGCATCGAGCAATATGCAGCCGCTGCCGCACCAGATCAAGGCCGTCTACGGGGAGATGCTGCCACGCACCCCGTTGCGCTTCCTGCTGGCTGACGACCCCGGCGCCGGGAAGACGATCATGGCTGGGCTCTACATCAAGGAGCTCATGCTGCGTGGTGACCTGGCCAGGTGCCTGATCGTCGCCCCGGGGAGCCTGGTGGAGCAGTGGCAGGAGGAGCTGTTCGAGAAGTTCGGCCTGCGGTTCGAGCTGCTCACCCGTACGATGATCGATGCCACCCTCGACGCGAACATATTCGTCGAGCATCCGTTGTTGATCGCCAGGATGGACCAGTTGTCGCGGTCGGAGGGGCTCCGGGAGAAGCTGGCGCAGTCCGACTGGGACCTGGTGGTCGTTGACGAGGCGCACCGCATGTCGGCGCACTACTACGGCAACGAGCTCAAGCGCACCAGGCGCTACGAACTCGGCCAGGCGCTCGGTCTGGTCACCCGGCACCTGCTGCTCATGACCGCGACCCCGCACGCCGGCAAGCAGGAGGATTTCCAACTGTTCCTGGCGCTGCTGGACGGCGACCGGTTCGAGGGGAGGTACCGCGACGGCGTCCATTCGGTCGATCCGGGCGACCTGATGCGGCGGATGGTCAAGGAAGAGCTGCTGACGATGGACGGCCGCCCGCTGTTCCCGGAGCGGCTGGCGTACACCGTTCCGTACCACCTGTCCGAGCGCGAGCAGGACCTGTATGAGGCGGTCACGCAGTACGTGCGGGAGGAGATGGGCCGCGCCGACGACCTGAAGCGTGCCGGCGAGGGGCGCCGCGGCAACACCGTCGGCTTCGCGCTGACCGTGCTGCAGCGACGATTGGCGTCCAGCCCCGAGGCGATCTGGCGCAGTCTCGAACGCCGCCGCCGCAGGCTCGAAAAGCGCCGCCGCGAGATCACGAACGTCGGGTTCGCTGACGAACGCGACCTGCGCGGGCGGCTGGACCAACTGCTCGGGCGGATCGCGGACGACGATGACTTCCAGGCCGGCCTCGATGACCGGCTCGACGACCTCGCCAGCGATGAGTTGGAGGGCCTGGAGGAGGACGTGGTCGACCTGGCCACCACGGCGCGCACCGTTGCCGAGTTGGACAACGAGATCAAGATCCTCAGCGATCTGGAGGAGCTCGCCAGCCGGGTACGGCAGTCGGGCACCGACCGGAAGTGGTCCGAGCTGCGCGCGCTGCTCAACGACAGCGATCTGATGCGGGACGCCGGCGGCGCCCTCCGCAAGATCATCATCTTCACCGAGCACAAGGACACCCTCAACTACCTGGTCGACCAGATCCGGTCGCTGCTGGGCCGCGACGAGGCGGTCGTCTCGATCCACGGCGGCGTCCGGCGGGAGGAACGGCGTAAGAACCAGCAACTGTTCACCCAGGACAAGGACGTGCGCGTCCTGGTCGCTACCGATGCCGCGGGTGAGGGCCTGAACCTGCAGCGCGCCCACCTGATGGTCAACTACGACCTGCCGTGGAACCCGAACCGGATCGAGCAGCGGTTCGGGCGCATCCACCGGATCGGCCAGGACGAGGTATGCCACCTGTGGAACCTGGTTGCCGCGAACACCCGCGAGGGCGACGTGTTCGTCCGCCTGCTGGAGAAGGTGGAGGAGCAGCGTGCCGCCTACTCCGGCAAGGTGTTCGACGTCCTCGGCGAGGCGTTCGAGGACCAGCCGCTGCGGGTGCTGCTGCTGGACGCGATCCGCTACGGCGACCAGCCCGACGTCAAGGCCCGGCTGCACACCGTCATCGACGCCACGATCGGCGAGGGCCTGTCGTCGCTGATCGCCGAGCGCGCCCTGCACCGGGACGTCCTGGCGGCCGCCGAGGTCGAGCAGATCCGCCGCCGGATGGAGGAGGCGCAGGCGCGACGGCTGCAGCCACACTTCATCGAGTCGTTCTTCCTGACCGCGTTCGCCCACCTCGGTGGACGGATCAGCCGGCGCGAGGCCGGCCGGTACGAGATCACCAACGTCCCCCAGATGGTGCGCGACCGGGACCGGCAGATCGGCAGCGGAGCCCCGGTGCTGGCGAGGTACGAGCGGGTCGCCTTCGATCGGGAGCCCATCCACCGCGGCGGGCACGTGCGTGCCGAGTTGCTGGCACCCGGCCACCCGCTACTCGACGCGGTCCTCGACCTGACGATCGAGCAGCGGCGGGAGACCCTGAAGCAGGGGGCCGTCCTGGTCGACCGCAGCGACCCGGGCGAGACTCCCCGGATGCTGGTCGCGCTCATCCAGTCCATCACCGACGGGAACGAGCCGGCCCGCACGGTGTCCAAGCGCTTCGAGTTCGTCGAGCTCACTCCCGACGGGACTGCGCGCGCCGCCGGCCCGGCCCCCTACCTCGACTACGAACCTCTCGAACCCGACGAGGAGGCGGCCGCGGCCCAGGCGGCCGGCCAGCCGTGGCTCGCCGCGGGCATCGACGACATCGCCACCGGGTGGGCGGTCGAGCACGCACTCGGCCCGCACCTGCACGCGGTCGAGTTGCAGGTCCTGCCGGCCGTCGAACGCACCCGCGGCCAGGTCCGGCAGCGGCTCACCGCCGAGATCAACCGGTGGGACGCCCGGCATGCCGACCTGCTCGACCAGCGCGCCGCCGGGCGTGACCTGAAGAAGAACACGCCGGAGATCGCCCACCGCCGTGCCCGCGACCTCGAACGCCGGCTCGAACGTCGGGAGTCCGAGCTGAACGCCGACGGCCGGCTCACCGCGCTGCCGCCATTCGTCGCGGGTGGCGCGCTCGTGCTCCCGCAGGGTCTGCTCGACCGCCTCGCCGGCCGGCGCACCGAGCCGGCCGCCAGCTACGCCCGCGAGACCGCCCGGATCGAACGCCGCGCCGTCGATGCCGTCCTCGCGGCCGAACGCGCCCTGGGCCGGGTACCGGAGGAGATGCCGCACAGCCATCCCGGATACGACGTGCGCTCCACCGCACCCGACGGCCAGGTCGTGCGCATCGAGGTCAAGGGCCGTATCGCGGGCGCCGACGACTTCACCATCACCCGCAACGAGGTCCTCACCGCGAAGAACCTCGGCGACGACTACCGGCTCGCGCTGGTCGCCGTGAGCGCGGACCCGGGGGCGGACGACCTGCGCTACCTGACCCGGCCGTTCGATGCCACCAACACCGACGACTTCCGCATCACCCGCTTCACCCTGAGCTGGCCCCGGACCTGGGCCGAGGGCGGCCCACCGCGATGACCCGGCTCTGCGACGTAGATCAGGAGGGGTACCCGAGGTGACCGAGCAGCGCCGCCGCAAGCTGATCGAGGTCGCGC
>WNGB01007681.1_pt1 | contig 15492 bp, 16 predicted proteins | sample 5400681 | NCBI WGS metagenome assembly WNGB01 (sample SAMN13153367, study PRJNA577476) | soil metagenome | isolation source: 115 cm soil or saprolite under grassland replicate 2 | place: USA:California | collected 2016-06-15
AGTTCTCGAAGGAGGAGCGCGAGCACGGCGCCTCGCTCGTCGACGCCGCGCTGGCCGGGGCGCGGGTCCGGCTGCGCCCCATCCTCATGACCGCGTTCGCGTTCATCCTCGGCGTCCTGCCCCTCGTGATCTCGAAGGGGGCCGGCGCGCACTCGCGGCAGATCCTGGGCACGACGGTCATCGGCGGCATGCTCGCGGCGACGCTCGTCGCCATCTTCATCATCCCCGTCACGTTCTACGTGAGTGAGCGGTTCCGCCGCACGCCGGCGCCCACGGCCCCACCCGAGGCGGCGCTGGCGCCGATCCACGGCGGTTCGGCCGACGGTCCGACGGCCGACGGACGGCACTCGTGAGGCGCTCTGCGAGCGGACGGATCGTCGGCGGCATCGTCGCGGCCGCGGTCCTCAGCGGCTGCGCGCTCGGACCGGACTACAAGCGCCCGCCGGTGGTCGAGCCGGCGACGTTTCGCGGCCAGGCCACGGTGGAGGCCTCGTCGCTCGCCGACGCGCCCTGGTGGGACGTCTTCCAGGATCCCATGTTGAAGTACCTGATCGAGGAAGCCTTGCGCCGCAACTACGACATCAAGATCGCGACCGCGCGCGTGCAGGAGGCCCGGGCCCTTCTCGGCGTCGCGCGCGCCGACTTCTACCCGTCGCTCGATTACGGGGCGGGCGCCGCGCGGAGCAACGCCAGGGCCGGCGCCCTCGGATTGCCCGGCGGGCAGGCCCCGACCACGAGCAGCCTGTTTTACGGCACGCTCAACGCGTCGTGGGAGCTCGACATCTGGGGCCGCATCCGTCGCTCGAACGAGGCCGCGCTGGCTTCCCTGCTGGCCACCGAGGACGGCCGGCGCGGCGTGTGGCTGTCGCTGGTCAGCGATCTCGCGCAGGCGTATTTCGAGCTGCTGGCGCTCGACGTGCGCCTGCAGATCGCGCGGGACAGCACGGAGGCCTACCAGCGCACGTACAACCTGTTCCTCGATCGCTTCCAGCAGGGCGCCGCCTCGAAGCTCGAGACGGCGCGGGCCCAGGGGGCCCTCGGCGAAGCCCAGGCGACCATCCCGCAGCTCGAGAGCGACATCGTCGCCAAGGAGAATCAGATCGGCGTTCTCCTCGGCCAGCCCCCCGGGCCGATTCCCCGCGGCACGCCGATGTACGACCAGCCCGTGGTGCCGGCGGTGCCGGCCGGGTTGCCCTCGGCGCTGCTCGAGCGCCGTCCCGACCTCCGCCAGGCCGAGCAGCAGCTCGTCGCCGCCAATGCGCGCATCGGCATCGCCAAGGCCGAGTTCTTCCCGAAGCTGAGCCTGACCGCGCTCTTCGGCACCGCCAGCCCCGAGATCTCCGCTCTCACGGGGGGCAGCGCCACGATCTGGGCGGTCGCCGGGATGGTCAGTGGCCCGCTCTTCAACGCGGGCCGGACCCTCGGGTACTACCGGGCGTCCATCGCCCAGTGGGAGCAGGCAAAGCTCCAGTACGAGTACGCGGTGCTCAACGCGCTCCGGGAGGTCTCGGACGCCCTCACCGCGCTCGGCAAGCTGAGCGAGGCCGAGACGGGGCAGGACAGCGCCGTGAAGGCGCTCGCCGAGGCCGTCGAGCGGGCGATGGATCGCTATCAACACGGGCTCGCCAGCTACTTCGAGGTGCTCGAGGCTCAGCAGCAGCTCTTTCCCGCGCAGAACACGCTGGCCCAGATCCGCCGCAACCGGCTGCTGACCCACGTCCGGCTCTACAGGGCGCTCGGGGGCGGCTGGAGCCTCACCGACGCGCAGTGGAACGACGGGGAGAAAGCAACGCCCAGATGACATCGCTCGGCCCCGTCGTGGAGCGCTTCGCCGAAGTCAACGCCGTTCGGTTGCACTACCGGATCACTGGCAAGGGCAGCCCCGTGGTCCTGCGGCACGGTTATACCCAGGTGATTCCGGCCATCACTGACTTCGTCGGCCGAGCCGTTCCCGCGCCAGCCGTCGCTTCTTGACGGCGACCCGAAGCAGGTGGGCCAGCCGCCGCTGCGCGTCGACCCAGGCCTGTGTCCCGAATTCGCGAAGGACCTTGTCTTGCGCCCGGGCCCAGAGAGGCCCCGCGACGCCCAGGGCGCGCCTCCCCCTCGCGGTGAGCCGCATCGCCTTGATCCGCCCGTCGGGGTGCGAGGCACGCTCGATGACCCCATCGCGCTCCAGGAGGTTGAGGCTGCGCGTCAGGGTCGTCTGGTCGATGGCGAGGGCGTCCTCGAGCTGCTTCAGGCTCGCCTCGCCCAGGCGCGCGATGCTCGCGAGAATGCTGAATTGCGTCACCCGGAGGCCGCTCGGCCGCAGGACATCGTCGTAGAGCTGCGTCACCGCGCGGGTGACCATGCGCAGCGTGTTGCAGACACAGGGCGACAGCCGCTCGCGGTCCGGTCCGGTCGTCGGAGGGTCGACTCGTGGCATGGACGTCAGGGTAGCAGATATCTTCCAATACATGCGCCTACATTGATCTGCGAATCTCGACGCCTCCGGCCGGCATCCTAGCGAGCAAGGAGGAGCCGAGCCATGAGCCGCAATCAGGATCACGGAATGGTCGACACGACCCAACTCACCGAGCAGAATTTCGACGAGACGCTGGTGGCCACCCCGGGGCTCGTGATGGTCGACTTCTGGGCCGAGTGGTGCGGCCCGTGCCGGGCGATCGCGCCGGTCCTCGAGGAGGTGGCCGAGGCCTCGGACGGGGTGACGCTGATGAAGGTCAACATCGACGAGCACCCCGGGCTGGCGGCCCGCTACGAGATCCGGTCGATCCCCACGATCCTGTTCGTCAAGGAGGGCGCGGTCGTCGACCGGATCATCGGCGCGGCGCCCAGGGCCGTGGTGCAGGGCATCGTGAACGCGCGACTGTCCTAGCATGCGCATCGCGGTGCTCGGATCGGGCGGGATCGGTGGGTACTACGGCGCGCTCCTCGCCAAGGGGGGCCACGACGTCGCGTTCATCGCGCGCGGCGCGCATCTGGAGGCGATGCAACGACGTGGCCTCACGGTGCGAACCCCGGAGGGGGAGTCCACGTTCCCCGTCACCGCAGTCGCCGACACGAAGAGCGCCGGTCCCGTCGATCTCGTCCTCTTCTGCGTGAAGTCGTACGATACGGAGGCGGCGGCGCGCGCGCTGGAGCCGCTGATGGGCCCGGATACGTCGGTGCTCACGTTCCAGAACGGGATCGACAACGGCGACGCGATCGCGTCCGTCGTCGGTGCCGAGGCCGTCGTCGCCGGCGCCGTCTACGTCGCCCTCCAGCTCGTCGGGCCCGGGGTGATTCTTCGCACCGGCGGCTCCGGCAAGGTCGTCCTCGGCGAGCTCGGCGGAGAGACGACCGACCGCATCCAGCGCATCGCCGGCGCATTCCAGCGGAGCGGGATCCTTCCCGAGGTCTCTTCCGACATCCGGCGCGTGCTGTGGGGGAAGTTCCTGTTCATCACCGGCGTCGGCGGCATCACGGCGCTCGCCCGATCCGGCATCGGCGCCCTCCTGGCCAGTCCCGAAGGCCGCACGCTCCTCACCGCGTCGTGCGCGGAGATCGTGGCCGTCGCCGAGGCGACCGGGGCCCCCCTTCACAAAGACGCCGTGGACTCCGTCATCGAGCAGGCCGCGACGCTACCGCCGCAGTGGCGATCATCGATGGCCCGCGACCTCGAGGACGGGCGTCGGCTCGAGGTGGAGGCGCTGAGCGGGGCGGTCGTCCGGCGAGGCCTCGCCCATCGCATCCCGACACCGGTCCATCAGACGATCACGGCCTGCCTGTCGGTGCATCAGCCATCCGCGTCGACGGAGCCCCAGGCGCAGGCGCCCTCGGCCATTCCGGCCTGAGCGGGAACCTTCCCTCTCTCAGGGCGTGCGCAGCGCGGTGGTCACGGGCACACGCGCGGCGCGAATGGCCGGCGGCAGGCCGCCGGCCGCGCCGATGGCGAGCGCCCACAGGAAGCCCTGGGCCAGGAGCGCAGGGGTGACGCGAAAATCGAAGGCGACCTGCGAGAAGGTGCTGAAGTTGAGCGTCGACAGCGTGGCGCCGTCGTAGTACGCCCACGCCAGCCCGCCGCCGATCGTCCCGCCCAGGAGGGCCAGCAGGAGCGCCTCGATCATGACCGAGACGACCACCGGGGCTCCGCCGAAGCCGATCGCGCGGAGGGTGGCGATCTCGACCTGCCGGCTCGCGATCGCCGAGTACATGCAGTTGAGCGCGCCGAAGAGCGCGCCGACGGCCATGAACGCGGCCACCGTGTAGCCGAGCACGCCGATCAGGTTGGCCAGGATCGTCGCCTGCTTGGCGTAGTACTCGGGCTCGCGAAGGACGTTGACGGCGAGGCGGCGATCGCGGCGCACGAGCTCGCGGAGAGCCTCCACTCCCGCGTCGGTTCCGTCGGCCAGCGTGGCGGTGACCGACTGGTACGTCTCGCGACGGAACGCCGGCATGGCCACCTCGGCGTCCGCCCAGATCTCGGACTCGTGGACGTCCCCGCCGCTCTCGAAGGTGCCGACCACGACCCAGTCGCTGTCGCGGAACGCGATGCGCGAGCCGACCTCGAGCCCCGCGAACTGCCGGGCCGCCTTCCGCCCGACCACGACCTCGCGCACGCCGCGCGCGAAGCGCCGGCCCTCCACGATGCGGATCTCGTCACGGATGGCGAATGCCGCTGGCTGCACCCCGCGGAACGGCACGTTGTTGGGCTCGGGGCTCGCTCGTCCGGGCAGCTCCACCATCACGTTCACCTCGGCGGAGGCGAGCGGGCGGCTCTGGGCGTCCCGCCGCACGCCGGGCAGGTTCAGCAGCAGCGTCACCTGCTCTCGCGGGATCCCGCTGGAGAGCTCGGAGTCCGAGCCCGCGCGGAGCACGATGACGCGATCGAGCCGTCCGGTGGCGGCCAACGTGTGACGGAATCCCTCGGCCATGGCGAGGACGGCCACCAGCACGCCGACGACGCCGGCGATGCCGATCACGATCACCAGCGACGTGCCGAGCCGCTGCGGGATCGTCAGGAGATTCACCGCCGTGACGTGGGCGATCCGGGTCAGGCTCCGCATCCGGCGCTACCGGTGGCCGGCCAGGGCGTCCACGATGCGCAGGCGACTCACGCGGAGCGCGGGCGGGAGGCCGATGGCGAAACCCAGGACGAGGGCGAGACCGAGGCCGCCGACCCAGGTGAGCGGGCTCATGAAGAGCGGCGGAAAGCGCCCCCCGGTGGCGCCGTTCACCGCGGGCATCACCGTGGCGGCGAGCCCCATGCCGAGCCCGGCGCCGAGGACGATCAGGGCCAGGGCCTCGGCGAGCACGAGGGTCGTGACCTTCACGTCGGAGAAGCCGAGCGTCTTCAGGATCGCCAGCTCGGGGATCCGCTCGCGGATCGACTGCATCATGGTGTTGCCGGTGAGGAGCAGGATCGTGAAGAACACGGCGAGCAGGATCCGCCTCACCAGCGCGCCGATGTCGCCGATCTGTCTGGCGAAGCCGATGGCGAACTCCTTCTCGGGCTGCGTCTTGGTCTCGTCCGGCGAGTTCGCGAAGAGACGGTCGATGGCGGCCGCGATCGGCCGCGCCTCGGCCGGATCGGCGATCCGGACGATGTACCAGCCCGTCTTGCCCTTTCCGAACTGGCGTGCCTCGTCGAAGTAGGCCGCGTTGATCAGCACGAGGTCGGTGTTGCCGCGCACCGCCGGGTCCTCGGCATCGAGGATGCCGACCAGGTCGAACTCCCACGTGAGGCTGCCGTCCGCCTTCGTGTGGATCTCCGACGCGATCGGAAGCCGCTGCCCGAGCTTCCAGCCATAGCGGTGCACGAGCCGCCGCCCGGCCACCGCGCCGGTACGCGTCCCCGTGAACGCCTCCCGCTGCTCGGGGCGGATCTCGAACTCCGGGTACATGTCGAGATAGCGCTTCGGGTCGACCGCGAAGACGGGGAAGGCGTTGCTCTCGTTCTGGTACCTGGCGCCGAACCAGTCGGCGGAAGCGGCCCCGACCACGCCCGGCACCTGCTCGATCCGGCGGAGGTGGCCCATCGGCAGCGGCTCGATGATCGAGTAGCGCGCCGTGGTGAGCAGTCGCTTGGCGTCGGCCGTGTCCGCGCCCGACTCGAAGGCGATGGTCACCGCCTGCAGGAGCCCGAAGAGGAGGAAGGCCACCACGACCGACAGGAGGGTGAGCACGGTGCGGGTCTTCTTGCGGAAGATCCCGGCCCAGACGAGCGGGACATATCTCATGGGCGCGGGCTCAGGGCGCGCCGTGCTCGGGCGCCAGTGTGCCCTTGTCCAGGTGGAGGCGGCGACTCGCGTACTCGGCGGCCTTGGGATCGTGGGTCACCATGACGATGGTCTTGCCGTGGTCGCGGTTCAGCGTCCGCAGCAGCTCGAGGATCTCGGCGGCGGTCCCACGGTCGAGATCGCCCGTGGGCTCGTCGCAGACCAGCAGCGTCGGATCCGAGACGATCGCGCGCGCGATGGCGACGCGCTGCTCTTGCCCGCCCGACAGCTCGCGCGGCCGATGGCGCGCGCGGTCGAGGAGCCCGACCAGCGCCAGCGCGATGCGGGCGCGTCGCCGCCGCTCCGAGGCGGGGAGATCCGTCAGGAGCAGCGGCAGCTCGACGTTCATCTGGGCGGAGAGCACCGGCAGCAGGTTGTAGAACTGGAACACGAACCCGACGCTCGCCGCCCGCCACGCGGCGAGGGCGCCGCCGCCGAGCCGGTCGATGCGCTCGCCGTCCACGACGATGGCGCCGCCCGTCGGCCGATCCAGGCCGCCGATCAGGTTGAGCAATGTGGTCTTGCCCGAGCCGGACGGGCCCATGAGGGCCATGAACTCGCCGCGCTCGATGTCGAGGTCCACGCCATGGAGCACCTCGATCGTCTCGCCGCCGCGGCGGTAGACCTTCCTGACGCCGCGGATCTCGACCAGCGCGCTCATGGGTCCGACCGCGTCACCGGCCGCTGTCGGCGAGGCGAACCGCGTCGCCATCGGCGAGGGACGGCGGTGGCGACAGGACGACCCGCTCGCCGTCCCGCAGGCCGCTCAGCACCTGGCGCTGACCGGCCGACTCGCCGCCGAGGGTGACGGGGCGACGCTGGACCCGCTCGTTGGCATAGACGAAGACGATGCCCTGGCCGCCCTCGGGGCGAATCGCGCTCGCCGGCACGAGCACGGCGGCCGGCCCCTGCGCGGCGCGGGCCGGTTGTGCGCCCAGGAACGCGACGCGCACCCCCATGTCGGGGACGATGCGCGGATCCTTCTGCTTGATCGCAATGCGCACCTTCACCGTCGCCTTGCCGCGGTCGGCGGTCGGGATGATGGCGATGACGGAGCCGGGGATCTTCCAGTCGGGGTAGGCGTTGAGCGTGGCCTCGACGGGCTGGCCGGGCGTCACCCGGTTGATGAACGCCTCGTTGACGTCCACCTGGATCTCCAGCGAGTCCATGTCGACCACCGTGCCGATGCCCGTGCGCGTGAAGCCGCCCCCGGCCGAGATCGGCGAGATCATCTCGCCGGGCTGCGCGGCCTTGGCCACCACGATGCCCGCGAAGGGCGCCCGGATCACGGTGTTGTCGAGGTTGACCTCGGCGACGCGCACCGACTGCTCGGCCACCTTGATGCGCTCCTGCGCGTTCAGGAGCCGGGCGCGCAGGCTGTCGCGCTGCGCGAGGGCGGCATCGAGCGACTGGGCGGCGACGAGCTCGCGCTCGTAGAGCCGGCGGTGACGGTCGTAGTCCCGCTCGGTCTGCTCGAGCAGCGCGCGGATCTCACCGAGCGCGGAACGGGCCGCTGCCAGCTCGGCCCCCGCCAGCACGAGCTGGGCCCGGGCCTCGGAGTCGTCGAGCCGGGCGAGGACGGCGCCCTCTTCGACGCGCATCCCCTCCTCGATCAGGACCTCCACGACCTTGCCCGTGATCTTGGCGGAGACCGTGGCCTGCCGCCTCGCGGTGACGTAGCCGCTCGCGTCGAGCACCGAGGAGGCGACCGCCGCGTCGGTGGTGGCGCGGGCCACCGCCGTCCGGACCGTGGGCCGGCCGGGCTGGGCCATGGTGTACCAGACCGCGCCGCCGCCGGCGAGCACCGCCACCGCGATCAGCGCGAGGAGACCACGGCGCCGGCGCCGGCGGCGGGGACGGCGATCGATGCGCAGCTCGTCGAGCAGGGCGCGCGTCTCGAGGTTCTCAGGCATCCAGTCAGTGTGCCATACGCGGCCGGGTCTGAAGCCGGCTATCCCCGTGCCGGCAGCTCCACGATGCCGCTGCCGGCGATCGACAGCTCGCCGTCCTGCTGGCGAGCCTCCTGCGCGATCTCGACGAGGTGCCGGCCGTTCTCGACGAACTTGCGCACGACCGTGCCGTCGATCCGGAGCGTGTCGCCCTCGGGGTTGTGGCGGCGGATCTTCGACTGCGCGCGACGCAGGAGCCCGTCGTCGCCCATCCAGTTCGTGAGGTGGTGCGTCAGCCAGGAGCACCGCTCGGGGCCGTAGTCGTACGCGCCCGGCGCGCCGACCATCGTCGCGAACTCGTCCTCCCAGTGCACGCGCTCGGGGCAGTCGGGGATACCGAAGCGGTTCTTGATGCCGAGCCCGGCGTGGCGGTGGATCATCTTCCACGCGAGCTTGTTCGCGCGGATGTAGAGCCCGCCCCAGCCCTGCGCGTACGCGATGAAGCCGGTCACCGTCATCGGGCCCTTCGCCATCGTCGGCAGCCGCTCGCCCTCGCGGACGTCTTCCCAGTGGCGCGGGGTCGCGCCGCGCACCTCCTCGTTCGCGTACAGCCGGTACGTCTCGGCGAGCTCCTCGTCCGTATACCGCTTCGGCGCCCTCGCCTTCACCCCCCTGTACTTCGTGCCTTCCTCGCGCGCCAGGTCGCGATCGGTGCGGAAGCACCAGCTCTCGGCGTCGGCGACGAGCTCGCCGCGCTGGTTGTGGAAGTCGACGTGGTAGACCTGCTGGATCGAGCGGCCGGCGAACGTGGTCTGGCGCTCGATCAGCTCCGTCAGCCACGCCTCCGTCATGATCGCGTCGTTGCGGCGCACCGGCAGGTGCCAGCGCCAGTCCGCGCCCGCCCACATCGCGTGCACGCCCGGCAGCCCGCCGACGTAGCCCGAGATGATCCGGCTCGTGGCGAAGAGGAAGCTCGGCGGCGCGATGATCCCACCCCAGCGGGTGCGGGCCGCGTACCCGGGATCGCACCAGAGCGGGTTGTCGTCGCCGATGCCGTGCGCGTAGTGGCGGATGCCGTCGCGCGTCGCCTCGTGGCACCACGGCTCCAGCGTGTCGGTGATCTTGACGCCGATGCGCTTGCGCAGGTCCTCGAGGCCCTGCTCGGTGATCTTCGGAAACAGCGCCGTCTTGTCCTCACGTGGCATGCGTCGTCGTCTCCTGGCCGGCGGCCGATGGCGCCGCGAGCTCCGCGTCGCGCAGGGCCTTCCGGTTGACCTTGCCCGCCGGCGTCTTGGGCAGCCCGGACACGAACGCGACGTGGCGGGGGTACTCGTGCCGGCTGAGCCGGGCGCGCGTGAACTCCTGCAGCTCGCGCGCGAACGCCTCGTCGCCGCGGCGCGGGCTCACGATGAACGCCTTCACGACCTGGCCGCGCAGCGCGTCGGCGACGCCGATCACGGCGGCCTCGCTCACGTCGGCGTGCTCGAGCAAGACGTCCTCGATCTCGACGGCGCTCATGGTCCAGCCCGCGGAGATGATCACGTCGTCCGCGCGGCCCGCGTGGTAGTAGTAGCCCTCCGCGTCGACCCAGCCGCGGTCCTTCGTCGCGAACCACTCGCCGCGCCGCCACACCTTGATCTCGCCGATCTGATCATGGGCGCACGGCTGACCGTCCGCTCCCTGCACCTCCACGCGCACCCCCGGCACCGGCTTGCCGAGCGCGCCCGGCTTGACCACGTGGTCCGGCGCTCCCGGATAATCGGCGAGGATCACCCCGACCTCCGTCGTGCCGTACATGCTGCACACCGGCACGCGCAGGGTGTCCTCGACGAACACCCGCGTGGCGCTGTCGATCGGCTCACCGGTGAACGACAGCTTGCGGATCGCGTAGCGATAGCTCGCGACCCGGCCCGAGCTCTTCATCATCCGGTAATGCGTGGCGGCCGCGGAGAGGTTGGTGATGCCGTAATCCTGAAGTCCCTGAAGGAGACGGATCGCGTCGAACTTCCCGGCCATCGTGCCCGTCGTCACGCCGAGAGCCAGCGGCGCGAGCGTGCCGTGCCACAGGCCGTGCCCCCACGCGGGCGAGGACGGACAGAAGAAGACGTCGCCGGGCCGGAGGCCGGTGCCGTACAGCGCGGCGACCATCAGGACGACGATGGCGCGATGCGTGTGGCGGACGGCGGCCGGCAGCTCGCGCGTGGTGCCCGAGGTGTACTGGAAGACGGCGAGGTCGTCGGGCGCGCTGTCCACCGTCCAGCGCGCCGGGTGCCGCGCGATCTCCGCCAGCAGCGCGTCGTCCGCCACCACGAGGTCGACGCCGGCGAAGCCGCGCGCGGTGTCCGCCTTCTCGGCGTTCGTCAGAAGCAGCCGCGGCGTGCAGTCCTCGACCCGCAGCCGCACACCGTCGGGGCCGAAGAGCGTGAAGAGCGGCACGGCGATGGCGCCGCGCTTGATGGCGCCGAACAGGCCGGCGTAGAACGCGAGCGACGGGTCGAGCATGATCGCCACGCGGTCGCCGGGCGCGACGCCGCGGGCCGCGAGCCAGTGAGCGAACCGCGAGGACCACGCGGAGAGCTCGGCGAAGGTGAGGGCCTCGTCGCGGCCGTCCGCGTGGGCGACGCGCACCGCGACGTGCCCGGTGTCCGCCCAGCGGTCGACGCACTCGTGGGCGATGTTCAGCGCCCGCCGGTCGCCGTCGAACAGCTCCCACAGCGCCGCGGACGAGAAGTGGCGGTGCGCGTCCGCGTAGCTCGTATACTCCGTCAGCCTGGCCATGGCACCCGTTCCCCTCGCCCACGGCGGCGGGCTCATCGTGTCGTTGTCCTGAACACCCAATCTAGCAGGTCGGACCGACGGGCGGCCGCCTCTTGTCGCCGCCGTCCCGCCCATCGGTCGGCCAGTTATATGCATCCACATATTGTTGGAGGGGGGCGTCGTCATCCGCGGCTGAAACTCCGTGCCGTCGACCGACATCCCAAGAGTCAGCAGGAGCCAGACGGAGGAGACGACACATGGCTCAACGTGCCCGGATTCCGGACAGGGATCGCAAGGCTGCCTACGCCGACGATGCATGACGTCATCGGCGGACAACCGAGGAGGTAGACATGGGTAAGCTCGAAGGAAAGACTGCCCTCGTGACGGGTGGCAATAGCGGGATCGGCCTGGCGACGGCGAAGGAGTTCGTGAACGAAGGCGCCCACGTCTTCATCACGGGGCGCCGTGACGCGGAGCTGGCGGCGGCGGTCAAGGAGATCGGACGACACGTCACCGGCGTCCAGGGCGACGTGGCGAACCTCGGCGATCTCGATCGCCTCTTCGCACGGATCAAGCGGGAGAAGGGCAGGCTCGATATCGTGTTCGCGAACGCCGGGGTTGCGACGTACGCTCCCCTCGGCAAGATCACCGAGGAGCACTATGACGCGATCTTCGGCATCAACGTGAAGGGCCTTCTCTTCACGGTGCAGAAGGCGCTTCCCCTGATGCCGGACGGTGCCTCGATCATCCTGAATGCCTCCATCGTCGCCAGCAAGGGGTTCTCGTCGAACAGTGTGTATAGCGCCACCAAAGCCGCCGTCCGTTCCTTCGCGCGGACATGGACGACGGACTTGAAGGCTCGCCGCATTCGTGTGAACGCCGTGAGCCCTGGCTCCATCGACACGCCCGGGCTGAACGACCTGCTGGCGTCCTCGGAAAATGGCCAGCAACGCGCGAAGATGATTTCCAACAGCATCCCGCTCGGCCGCTTCGGTACCCCCGCCGAGATCGCCAAGGCCGTGGTGTTTCTCGCGTCCGACGACAGCAGCTACGTCACGGGGACGGAATTGTTCGTGGACGGCGGCTTTGCCCAGGTCTAGCGACCCATGACGGGGGGCCGAGGCAGGAAAGGCGTCAAGGACATGCTCCAGCGGAGCGTCCTCGCGTTCATTCCACGCCGCCAGCGGTCATCGACATCCAGGCTCACTTTCTCCTTCCCGGCGCGTCGCGCGCGACGCCTGGATCTAATCTTGTGATGACCGCGTCGGCCACCGTGTTTCCCGGTCAATGGTTGCGATCGAACCCTCCTGACGTAGGGTCCCAGCTACACCGTGGCGGTGCTCGTCGTGAACGGAGAACACCGGTTGTCAAATCTTCAGCGAGCGGCGTGGTCGAGAGAGCCGAACGAGGGCGTGAACCATGGCCTGGAGATCGAGGATCCGGCAGTGGGTCGGGACGGCGATCGTCGTTGCGCTCGCCGGCGGCCTGTTCTGGATGGTGGCGAAGCACGCCGAGAGGGCCGGCGTTTCGCCCGCGGCGGCGCTGGGTGAGGCCATGAGCAAGGCGGCGCACCAGCGCCAGCTCACTCCGTGAGGCCTCTCCGAGAAGGAACACCCGGCGGCCTGTAACGCTCGTCCCGCCGGGCACAGCCAACGGCTTCGGAGTCACCGAGGGCGTCAGAGGGGCAGCCTTGGTGCCGCTGGCAACGATCCTGCTGGTTACATGTCTTCCCTCTCGGCATCAGGAGGAACAATGGTATGAGGATCGCTCAGGTCGCCCCACTGACGGAGAGCATTCCACCCGCGCGCTATGGTGGGACGGAGCGGGTCGTCTCGTATATCACCGAAGAGCTGGTGCGCCTCGGACACGACGTCACGCTCTTCGCGAGCGGCGACTCCACGACGGCCGGCACGCTCGAATCCGTCTGCCCCCGGGCGCTGCGCTCCGACGCGGGGATCCTGAATCGCGATGCGCCGTTGATTCACCAGCTCGAGCGCGCCTTCGGATCGGCGCCGCGGTTCGACGTGATTCATTCGCACGTCGACTTCCTGGGATTTCCGCTGGCCCGGCGCTGCGGCACGCCGATGCTGACGACACTCCACGGAAGACTCGATCTGCCCGAGCTCTGGCCCGTGTTCCGTGAGTTCGCGGAGACCGGGCTGGTCTCGATCTCGGACACGCAGCGTGGACCCATTCTCGACGCCAACTGGCTCGCCACCATTCACCATGGCCTGCCGGCCGACCTGTATGCGTTCCACCCCGGCCGCGGCGCGTACCTGGCCTTCGTCGGGCGACTGGCGGCGGAGAAGCGGCCGGACCACGCGATCGAGCTGGCAAAGCGCGTGGGCATGCCGCTCCGCATAGCGGCCAAGGTGGACCCGGCGGACCGCGCCTACTTCGCGACGGTCGTCGAGCCGCTGCTCTCGCATCCACTGGTGGAATTCGTTGGCGAGATCACGGATGCCGAGAAGGACGACTTCCTCGGCAACGCCTGCGCCCTCGTGGCGCCGTACGACTGGCCCGAGCCGTTCGGTCTCGTGCTGATCGAGGCGCTGGCCTGCGGGACACCGGTCATCGCGTATCAACGTGGATCGATCCCGGAAATCATCGAAGACGGCGTCACGGGATTCGTCTGCGAGACGCTCGAGGAGATGACCGCGAGCGTCTCCCGCCTCCCACTGATCGACCGTCGCCGATGCCGCGAGAGCTTCGCCCGGCGCTTCACCGTCGAGCGAATGGTGCAGGACTATCTGCGTGTCTACCGCGCACTGGTCGGACACCCCGCTAGACAGCTCGTGGAGTTCGCGTGACATCGGTCGGACTCCTGAAGACGGGCGGTGCGTATCTCGATCGACTGCCGAAGGAGTCGGTGATGATCCGGGTCGACGCTCGTGTTCGGCCTCGGTGGCCCGCTCGTCGCCATGGTGGGCACCAACATCGGCGCCGGCCAGCGCGACCGCACGCTGCGCGCGGCCTGGATCGGCGCCGGGATCGCGGCGGGTCTCACCGAGGTCATCGGGCTCTCGGCGGCCGCGTTCCCCCACGCCTGGCTCTCGCTGTTCGACACCGACCCGGCAATGCTCGACGCCGGCTCGCGCTCCATGCCGGGAAACACTACCGGAGAACTTCAATCTGCGCGTGGGATCGGATAGCATTGGCGGTACGAGCTCAGAGGAGGCCTCCATGATGAACGACGCGAGCACGCCGATCGGACAGCCGGCAGCCGTGAACCCCCCGGGCAAGCTGGCGTACGCGACGCCGACCACGGCCCCCCTGGTGGCGGGCCGGCGCTCCTTCTTTAAGTACCGCGACCTCGGCGTCACGGCCGCGAGCAGCGGGAAGATCCGCGCCCAGGTAACGATCGGGGCCGAGGGGATGACGCAGCCGACGGGGTGGCACTACCACGTCTGCGAGGGCCAGTTCGTGTACATGCTCAGTGGATGGGTTGACCTGGAGTTCGAGGACGGCCAGAAACTGCGTATCCAGTCGGGCGAGTCGCTCTACATCCCGGGCGGCATGCGGCACAACGAGACGGCGGCGTCAAGAGACCTGGAGCTCCTGGAGCTCTCCGTTCCCGCGGACATGGGCACCGTGGCCTGCGATCCGCCCGAGGGGTGGTCCAAGAGCGCGTGACGCCGCTCGGACGGCGATCCCGCTCAAGGCATTGGGTGAAGTCTGGGTGGTCACGGCGACGCGTTCCCACCTGCCCTCACCTCCAGCGGTATTAGACCTACCCGTCGATCGCGAGATCAGAAATAACCCTGCCCCGACGACGACGGCCCCGATGGCTCGCGAGACGCGCTCACCGGCCGGTGCGAGGCGCTCGACGGTGATGGCCGCCGCCACGACAGCCATCGAAGGTCCATGACCCCGATGACCAAAAGGATCGCCATCAGACCGGCACAGCAACGGCTGCGCGACGCCCAGCGGAAAAGCGGCCCTTCCGAACACGGTCCAGACGAAGAAGTAACCCGCGCCCACGAGCACAGTCAGCCGACCCAGCCGCGTCTCGCCTGCCCTGCCAACGGCCTGGCGGTAGCGCCATAGCATGGGGACCAGGGACGGCAGCATCATCGCCAACCCCATCGCCGACATGGACGCGCACCAGACGATCGTTACCGCCGTGCTGGCAGCGAAGAGCAGCGCCGAGATACCAAAACCCACGACGTCGCTCAGCGCTTGTCGTACTCGTCGTGGCGGCGCCACCAGACGCCCGTCTCGTTCCGCCCCTTGGGTGCGCGGTCGAGCCACTGGTACATGCCCCAGAGGCCGTCCAGTCCGCGCGCATAGGTGGAATAGGCGTGGTAGACGATGCCGTCCTCGAGCGCGAACGCGCTCATGCCCGGCCTCTCACGCGTGTACGTGGCCACGTCGGTTCCGGACATGACGGCGAACGTCGTGGCTCCGTCGGGTGTCGAGCGCGAGGGTATCTCGTGCTCCTCGCCGCCGCGTAACTGCAACGCCGCCTCGTGCCGATAGTTGTATTCGATGCCCCCCTCGTGCTGCTGCTCCTCGGTGAACCCGACGCCGAAGTCGACGTTGAAGTCGCCGCCGAACGAGGACGCCCAGGGAAACGTCCACCCCATCCG
>WNGB01010177.1_pt1 | contig 15490 bp, 13 predicted proteins | sample 5400681 | NCBI WGS metagenome assembly WNGB01 (sample SAMN13153367, study PRJNA577476) | soil metagenome | isolation source: 115 cm soil or saprolite under grassland replicate 2 | place: USA:California | collected 2016-06-15
ACAGTCCTCGATGAGATACTCATGGGTGCCGTCGGCGAAGGTCTCGATGACACCGGGCAGCGCGGGGTGCTGGGCCTTCTCCAGCAGCGCCAACTCCCACCCGACGCTCGGCCAGGTCGCGGTGCCGCCGGTATCGACCTTCGCCACCGGCATCGGTTCGTCGAAGGCGGGCATGAAGTCGGCTTCGGTGTCGATGGCGGCGACGGGCACGTCCTCGTCGAGAAGAAGCGCCTCGGCCATCATCTCCGGCAGGTTGCCGCGGAGGATGATCACCGGCTGGCCGGTGCTGTGGTCGAGGCCACGGAAACGCACCACGCCGGGGCGCTCGCCGATCTGTTCTTGAATCTCGTAGCGATCCTTGATGCGGACGACGACTTCATGCCCGCCTTCGACGAACCGATGCCGGTGGCGAAGGTCGATACCGGCGGCGCCCCGACCTGGCCGAGCGTCGGGTGGGAGTTGGCGCTGCTGGAGAAGGCCCAGCACCCCGCGCTGCCCGGTGTCATCGAGACCTTCGCCGACGGCACCCATGAGTATCTCATCGAGGACTGTCCGCAGGGCCGCAGCCTCTGGGACGCCTGGGACGATCCCGACAACGACACCGCCATCCGCTACGGCTGGCTTGTGCAGGTCGCCCAGGGGCTGCACGCTCTCCACCAGGCCGGCGCCCTCGTCGAGGGAGTCCGCCCGGACATCATCACGGTGACTGATTCCGGCCAGGCGATCCTCTCGGACCTCTCCGACCTGCTGCCGCTGCCGATTCCGCCCGGGACGCCGCTGCGTGCGAACCTCTACACCGCTCCGGAATTGATCCTGAACCCCGACCAGGCCGACGCCCGCGCCGACCTCTACAGTTTCGGGGCGATGATTTACAGCCTGGAGTACCTCCATCACGCCCTGGAAGAGAAGGACTTCGAGCGGCAGTTCTCGCCTAATCTCATCACCGACCGTTTCCCCGACGTACACCCGGGCTTTTTCCGGCTCGTCTGTAAGACCTTCACACGCGATCTCAATACGCGCTTTCCAACGGACGAGGCCAGCAAGAAGGATGCGACGGGCTTCACCGAGTTGATCGACACGTTGGAAGTCTGTCGTCGAAGTTTCGACAACTGCCGATTGGACATCGCTGCCTGGACGACGACCGGCATGGTGCGCACGGGCAACGAGGACGCCTTCGGACTCATGCATGCGGTCGAGTCGAGGCAGGATGACCTGTCGGAGTATGCGATCGTCTTGCTGTGCGACGGCATGGGCGGCTACGAGGCGGGCGAGGTCGCGGCGCAGATGTGCGTCGCGGCCCTACGGACTTACCTGCTGCAGCAACCGATGTTCGCGGCTCTCGCCGGGAAGGAGCCGCCGGAGCCTGGCGTCTTCGACGAGGCGAAATGTCGGGAAATCTTGAAGGACTCGCTGAAGCACGCGAACAAGGAGGTTTACACCGCGGCACGGACGCCGGGGAAGGGCCGCCGCGGCATGGGTTGCACGGCGGAGGCGGTGTACGTCGATGCCCGCAACGTCGTCGTTGGCCACGTCGGCGACAGTCGCACATACCATCTGAGCCACGGGCGGCTCAAGCAGCTCACGCGCGACCAGACTCTGGTGAATCGGCTGGTCGAACTCGGGCAGCTGACCGCCGAGGAGGCGGAGGAGCACCCGCGCAAGAACGAACTGCAACAGGCCATCGGCGGTCAGCCCGACGTGCAGCCGGGGCAGTATTCCGCGAAGCTGACGCGCGGCGACTGGGTACTGGTCTGTTCCGACGGCTTGACGAACCACGTCCCGACCGCGGACCTGGAGAAGATGCTGACGCGCGAGACCGCGAACTCCGCGGAAGAAGCGGCGCGGCGGCTCTTGAACTTGGTCAACCTGCGCGGGGCGACGGACAACGCGACGATTGTGGTGATTCGCGTGATGTGAGCGGCTTGGACCGTTTTCGCCGCGCGGCAGTAACCGGCTCGCTCGGGGTGGTTCGCCGAAGTTTGGCGGAAGATTTCAGGGACAGCATGAGCACGCAGAACGCTTCCGAACGCAGCGCCAGCCGGATTGGCATCTTGACCTGGGTGGCTGTTGCCGTCGCCCTGTGTGCTGTGGCCGGCAGTCTGTATTTTAGCGCGGGCCTGGGTCTGAAGGCTTGCCCGCTGTGCATTTACCAGCGCTCATTCGTTCTCGGTGTCTTCGGGCTCATGCTCGTGGGGCTGGGGTGCGACGCACGGCCCGGCTTGCTCAGTCTCCTGGCGCTGCCGATGGCCTCCGCTGCCCTGACGGTGGCAGTCTTTCATGTCAGCCTGGAACTGCGTGGCATCCTGGAGTGTCCTGCGGGGATACTTCGGATCGGTTCGGTGCCGCAGCAAGCCTGCGCTATTCTCGCGGTGCTGTTCTTGGTTCTGGTTCTGGATGCCTCGGGTGTCGGCGCGGGCAAGCGGCTTCGCCTGCCGCTGCCCGGGGGTGCGCTCCTTCTCGGCCTGCTCCTCGGCGTCGCGTCCATTGCGTCGGCGCCGCCGCTTCCGAAGGTTCCGTCCGGCGGGTGGGAGTTGCCCGTTGACCGGGACGGTTGCCGCCCGCCCGCCTGAATAGTTCCGCACAAACCCCAAAGTGGTGAACGAGCGGCGGGGTTTATCCCCGCCGCCTAGGCGGCGGGGATAAACCCCGCCGCTCGTCTGATTTAGCTCCGGGAAACGACAACGGGCCGGCGCAGCGACGCACCGGCCCGCGACCTCACGATGGCCGCCTCAATCGATCTCAGGCATCCGAATTGTCTTCTTCCGATTCCGGCTCTCGCTCTCCGCGGGAGGGGGTCGGTCGTTGGTGCTCTCCCAACTGGAGGCGGGCACCTCGCGCGGCGCATCTTCCTGGGACGGCCGCACGATGACGGTTCCCCTCTTGCTGCGACTCACCGCCCCGGCGCCTGTGGCCTCGACCCCATTGGGAACGCTCAAGCGCAGGCTGAGCTTGGCCGCCTTGAGGTCCACCTCCTGGCCGTCGCGATGGCATTTCAGTTCGGCGCGGCCTTCGAGGACGACCTGGTCCTTCTGCCAGGCGATGGTGAGTTGATCGCACGAGCCTTGCAATCCCTCGCTGGAGACACTGACGTTGCCGGCGGCGAGGATGCTGCCGCGCGGCGCTTGCAGTTCGAGCTTATCGCAGCTGACGCGGAACTGGACGTCCTTGCCGCTCTGGGCCGTCATGAGGGTGCGGCCCTTCACGATCTCGACGCGCAACACCCACGGACAGGTGGTCAACTCCGTCAGGGGCGGTTCCTGCGTCTGGGGAGCCGCTGTTGGCGGGGGCGGCGTGGTGCTCCCCTGATTGGCCGGTAGCAGCCCAGGTGGTGCGCTCTGCGGAGCGGGTTGTGGGGGTGGGCTTGGGGCTGGCGCGGCACCCGGGACTATCGCGGGAGGCCCCTTCGGCTCGGCCGCTGGTGTCCCGACGGGAGAAGCCACGCCCGGCAGCGGCGGAGTACCGGCCTGGACAACCATGAGTTCCTGCCCGCCCGCGCGCGCCCAACCATTCGGCTGCGGCGCCTTGGGATCGACAGGCATCGGCTTGAGGCGTTCCTCGGGAACCTTCTCGCTGGCTGCGACGGGAACCACCTCGCGGGGGACGTCGCGCGAAAGGTACGGTGATCGCTTCGCGGGAGGCAGCGCGACGGGAACTGGGTCGATCAGGCTGATCGGCAACTCCTTCGGCTGCTCCTTCGCTTGTGGCACCGGAATCGCGACGGGGAGCATCTCCGGCAATGGGGCCGGACCCTTCTCGAAATCCGGCAAAACCGGCAGCCCCTTTTCTGCTAATGGCATTACGCTTGGTGGTGGGGGCGGCGCCGACGGCCCCTCCGCGACCACCTTCTGCTCCGCCGGCGGGTTCGCCGGGGCGGAACTGCCCTTCAGAAAGCCCTGATAGCAGATCACAATCCCGACCTGCGCCAGGCTTAACACGCCTATCACACTCCAGCGTCGTTTCCAGTTCATGGGTCATCCCTCCCTCTGTGTCCGGTGCGGTTCCGGCAAACGGGGGGACGATATCACAGGCCGCCGGGGCATGTCTGCGCCGATCTGTCACTCCCCGCAAGCCCACGGGTTGCCACCCGTGGGCTTCTCGGTGTACGATAACCACTCGGCAAGCCTCCGAGGACGCGAGCATGGGCGACAAGCAACAACTCCGGGCCGGCGCGGCGACCGCGACGATCACTCCGAATCTCGGGGTGTCGCTGTGCGGCTCGATGGAGGATCGCCGCGCGACGCACATTCACGACGACCTGTTCGCGCGCTGTCTCGTCCTCGACAACGGCGCGACGCGCCTGGCCCTCGTTGTGCTCGACCTGATCGCCGCCCGCAAGGAATGGCTCGGCGAGATCAAGCATCAGGTTCACGGCTTTACCGGGATTCCCCAGAGCAACATCCTCATCAGCTGCACGCACACGCACAGCGCCATCACCCCCGTCGAGGTCTTCCAGAGCAATCCCGACACGGCCTATCTCAAATGGGCCGCCCCGCGCATCGCCGATTGCGTCCGGGTCGCGGTCAATCGTCTGCAACCGGCCCGGATCGGCTGGGCGATCGGCCGCGAGGATCGCGTCGTCTTCAATCGCCGCTACATCATGGCTGCGGGCAGCCGAATCCCGAGCCCCTTCCCCGGCACCAACGACCGCGTACAGACCAATCCGCCCGCTCTCGACAAGGGCATCGTCCGCGCCGCCGGCCCCATCGACCCGGATGTTGCGGTACTCGCGGTCCAGAAGGCGGCCAACCCCGACGGCCAACCCCTCGCCGTTTACGCGAGTTACGCCCTCCACTACGTCGGCGGTAATCCGCCGACGGACATTTCGGCCGACTATTTCAGCGTCGTCGCGGATCTGCTGCACGAGAAGACCGGCGGCCAGCGCCGTGACCCGCGGCAACCGTTCGTCGGCATGCTCGCGAATGGCTGCTTCGGCGACATCAACAACATCGACGTTCGCCGGCCGCTGCGGCAGCCCTACGAGTATCATCAGATGTACGCCGTTGCCGAGACGGTCGCGAGCGCGATTCACGACGCCTGGCGCGGCATCCGCTACCGCAATCACCTGCCCCTCGCCGCCCAAGAAACGACGGTCGAACTCGACGTGCGCCGCCCCTCCCCCGCCGAGGTGGCGCGAGCGAGGGAGACGCTGCAACGTGCCCCGCAGGGACCGCTCCGCACCCTTGCGGACATCTACGCTCGCGAAACGGTGCAACTCGCCGACTGGCCAGCGCGGTTCCGCACTCCCGTGCAGGCGTTTCGCATCGGCGACCTGGCGCTCTGCGCCTTGCCCGGCGAGCCCTTCTGCCAAATTGGCCTGAACATCAAGGCGAAAAGCCCGTTCAAGACGACGATGCTGATCGGCATGGCGAACGACTACGCCGGCTACATCCCCACCGAGGAGCAGCACACCCTCGGCGGCTACGAAACCTGGCGGGCGAAGTCGAGCTTCCTCGAAGTGAAGGCGGCAACGCTGCTCCAGGAGGCCGCTCTCGGGCTGCTCGGCAAACTCGGCACCGCCCCCGCGCCCGGTTGACCCTCCCACCATCCCCGGCCACCCACCGCAACGGGTGAGCCTTCATTGAGGCCCCACCTATGGACCCGCAACTGTACGACGACCTCCAGCGCGCCATCGACACCGAAGGCCCCACCGCCGCCATCGACCGCCTGTGTGACGCTCTCCGCCAGCGCAAGGACTACTCGAACCTCTTCTACGCGCTGCTCATGAAAAAGCGCCACGAGCTGGGCGTCTGTCCGATCCCAACCGGCCCGACACAGGAGTTGCCGGCATCGGCCCACGAACCCTACGAGGAGGCGATCCGGCAGGCAGGACGGCAGGCGGGGCAACTCTATCTCGACGAGGGCAACATCCCGCACGCCTGGATGTTCTACCGCATGCTCGGCGAGGTCGAGCCGGTCGCCGCCGCCTTGGAGAAGGTCCAGCCGGCCGAGGGCGAGGACTGCTCGCCGCTTGTTGACATCGCGTATCACCAGGGCATCCACCCGAAGAAGGGCTTCGACTTGATCCTGGATCGTTTCGGCATTTGCAGCGCCATCACGATGCTCGGCGGCCAGGAGTTTCCGCATGGTCCCGACGTGCGCGATTACTGCGTCAAGCGTGTGGTTCGGGCGCTGTATCAGGAGTTACACGATCGCCTGAGTGTCGAGATCGAGCGTCAGGAAGGCAAGAAACCGTCGGCGGAAAAGGTGAGCGAGTTGATCGCCGGGCGCGACTGGTTATTCGCCGATGACATCTACCACATTGATGTTTCGCACCTTGGGGCGGTGGTGCAGATGAGCGTCCACCTTGGCCCGTCGGCGGAACTGGACATGGCGCGCGAACTGTGTGTCTATGGCAAGCGTCTCTCGCCGCGCTTTCAGTACAATTCCGACCCGCCATTCGAGGATCAGTATCGCGACTACGGTATCTACCTGGCGATCCTGGCCGGGGATGACGTTGAGGGCGGGCTGGCGCACTTCCGCAAAAAGGCGGAGGAAGCCGATCCGGAAACGGTCGGAACCTATCCGGCGGAGGTGTTCGTCAACTTGCTGCTGCGGATTGGGCGTGCCAGCGAGGCGCTGGCGATTGCGCGACGCTTCCTGGCCGGCGTCGATGATCGACGACTGACCTGTCCAAGCATCATGGAGCTATGCCAGCGGACGAATGACTTTCAGACACTGGCGGCGGTGGCGCGCGAGCAAGATAATCCAGTGCAGTTCGTGGCCGGGTTGATCGCGGCCCGGAATGGAAAGTGATCAGGGAGGTCACTCAACTGCGGCGGCCTTCTAGCGGGCCAATGACCTCCCGCCACGGCTTGCCGGGCGCTGGTTCACACTCAGCCAGCGCTCGGCGCTTCGCGATTTCTTGCAGGTGCCACTCCGGCACATCTTGTGGGGCCACCTCATCGGGCAGACTATTCCAGATCTGCTCGATCAGTTCCAATCGCTCGCTGACACTCAGCCGGTGAATTCCCATCGCTTCGATTGTGACAGGCATACCAATCTCTCCCCCGACGAAGGATACCGGAAGGAGGAGAATCACGGCAGGGCCGGGTGCGAGCGACACTCATCGCATCCAGGCTTGGATTCCAGCACGCTCGAACGTCCTCACGAGTCGCTCGGCCTCCCCAAGCATCAAGCTCTGGCCCATACAGATGTCGCCCTTATCCACCAATTGCTTGGCCTCGAACAGCGACACCCCCAACCGCGCACGGACCGCCGCCATGACCGCCACCCGGTTCCCCTCATTGGCGCAGATGTAGACGTCAACCCCAACGGCGCACATCCGACCAACTCCACCGCTGAGCTACTCCTTCGCCATCTCCGCCATCAATTCGTCGGTCACGTTGATGTTCGAGTACACCGCCTGCACGTCGTCGTGATCGTCGATCGCGTCCATCAACCGGAAGACCTTCTTGCCGTCCTCCACGCTCACATCGACGGGCACCTTCCCTAGTTGCGTGATCTCGGCGTGCTCGGTCTTGACGCCCGCCTTCTGCAGGTTTTCCTGCACCTGGTTGAACGCGGCCGGGTCACAGGTGATCTCGAAGTGACTGCCCGAGCGTCTCATGTCGTCGGCTCCCGCTTCGAGGGCAATCTCCATCAACTTGTCCTCGTCGGTGCCCTTGGCGGCGACCGTGAAGATGCCCTTGCGCTCGAAGAGATACCCGACGCAGCCGGCACTGCCCATCTTGCCGCCGCCGCGCTCGAAGATCTTGCGGACCTCGCCGCTGGCGCGATTGCGGTTGTCGGTCAGCACGTCGACCAGGATCGCCACGCCGCCGGGACCGTAGCCCTCGTACTGAATTTCCTCGAAGTGCAGCCCTTCGAGTTCGCCGGTGCCGCGCTTGACGGCCCGTTCAATGTTGTCCTTGGGCATGCTGACCTGCCGCGCCTTGTCGATCGCGTAGCGCAACTTCAGATTCATTTCGGGGTCGCCGCCACCGTTGCGCGCGGCGATGATGATGGCGCGGCTCAGCTTGCTGAACATCTTGCCGCGCTTGGCGTCGATCGCGCCCTTCTTGTGCTTGATGGTGGCCCAGTGGGAATGGCCTGACATGGCTCCTCCTTACGTCAGGGGTCAGGAGTCAGGAGCCAGGAGTCAGGGAAGACGTTCGTAGTCCCGCCTTTAGGCGGTCCGACATCATGCCGCCTAAAGGCGGGACTACGAACATACTTCCCTGACTCCTGACCCCTGACCCCTGACCCCTTCTCACGGTTGTGTCCCTGAATCCAGGAGCTTCAGTTTCTCGCGTAAGTCAGTGTACCGCCGATCTATTGTACCGCGCGGCTCGCGCTCATAGAAGTGGAGCGCTCGCTGCCATGCCGCCCGGGCACGGTCTTTCTGCTTTAGCCCCAGGTACACGTCGCCGAGGTGGTCGTAGATTACCGGATCGTCACTGTCCGGCAATGTCGTCGCCCGCTCCAACTCCTGCCGCGCCCCCGCCAGGTCGCCCTTGCGGTAGAGCACCCACCCCAGACTATCGACGTACGCCGCATTGTCCTCCAACTTCGCTTCGCCGCCGGTCCCGAACGGCACAGTCTTCCTCGCGCGCCGGTCCAACTCGATCGCCTTGCGGATCATCGCCTCCGCCTCGCCGAGATTTTTCTTCTCATCCGCCCAGATGTAGCCCAGATCATTGTTGACCGTCGCGTTCTCCGGGTCAAGCTTCAGACACAACGTCAGCTGCTCCTCCGCCTTGTCCAGCTGCCGCGCCCCAGAATAAACCGCCGACAGCAGATAGCGAATCTCCAGAACCTCGCCCGGCTGGGTATGCTGCTTGAGCAATGCGAGACATTCCGCCTCGGCCTTGTCGTACTGCTTCGCCTGCACGAGAATCCGGACGCGCAGGTGGCTCGCACCGAGGCGGTCGCCCGCGCTTGCGACCCGGAGCGCATTGTCCGCCTCTTGCAGTGCCTCGTCAAACTGTTCGAGCCGGGCGAGCCCGCGCGCCAACTCACTGTGGTAAAGAGTCTGGCTCGCCTCTTTGGCGGTGCGCAGTGCCTCGCGACAAGTATCGACAACCTCCTGATACTTCCGCGCCTTCCACAACACTCTCAACAAGCCGCCGTAGACCAGCGGCTGCACGTCGGCAATCGCCAACTTGAGAGATTCGCGATAATAACGCTCCGCCTGCTCCGCCTGTCCCTCGCGCTCCGCCATGACCGCGAGTAGATGGTAGGTTTCCTGGGTGAAGCGGGCGCCGCGGTCGGAGAGCGGCCCGGCGGCACGCACCAACTCGGCTCCGAATTCCTTGCCCTCCCGGATCGCCGCCAGCATCGCCTTCGCCTGGGCCGCCGCCAGGCTCTGCAAGGGGTTCCGCTTGTCCGCTGCGGCGTTGAAGGCTTCGTCGAACTGCGTCAGCGCCTTGCCCATCCCCAGCTGCGGCTCGTCCTTGTAGAGCTTGAACAGACCCTGATAAATCTCCTGGCTCGGCGACTCGCGGGCCAGGTCCACGTAGACCTTCTCCGCCTGCGCTGCCTGTCCTGCCAGCGCGTACTGCGTCGCCAGCAGCCGCTTGAGCCGTTCGTTGTGGCGATCCCCGGCAGAGGCCCGTGCGAGCCAGAGCAGGATCTCGCCGGACCGGTTCAGCTCGCGCAAGAGGCGAATCTTCAACTCGTACGGCTCGGTGCTCTGCGGTTGGAGTCGGAGATAGGCGTCGAGATAGCCGAGCGCCTCCGCCATCTTGTTCTGTTCCACACTGACGAGGGCGAGATTGTAGTTCAGGCGGCCGCCGCCGTCGGGGTAGAGCGTCTGGGCTTTGCGGAACGCGGCAAGGGCCTGCTCATACTTGCGGCCCTGCAGCCGGATCCGCCCGATCCGCTCCTCCAACTCCGCCGCGCGCACGACGATCTCTTCGCGCTTCAGCGGCGCGAACTCATGGGCATTCTCAGGATCTTCCAGCAGGGCAGCCGCGTGCGTGAACTCACGGACGGCCTTCTCGGGTTCGCTCGCCCGTTCGTGCAGGCAGCCGAGATCGAAATGGAGCTGGAACTTCACCTCGGCGTGGTCCTTCACCTCCGCACACGCCAGCGCCCGCTCCAGTGCCTCGCACGTCGGCTGCCACTCGCTGCGGCTGCGCAGCTGTCGAGCGTACAGATACCACGTCCGGTAATCCTCGGGGTCGAGGTCGAGTACCTTGCGCGTGGCCTTGAAGGCGTCGTCGGCGCGTTCGAGGGCGAGATAGAGCGGGATCAGGGCCTTGTGGACCGGCGCTGCCTGGGGGTCAAGGCCGACGGCTTTTTCGTAGGCCGCCAGCGCTTCCAGGATGCGATCGTCGCGCTGGCACAGCGCGCCCAGGGCATAGAGCTTCAGGGACTCGCGTTGCTCCCGATCCCTGGCCGTCTCTGACCGGAGTGGAATAAACGTCGTTGGCCGATCGAAGAAGTCGAGATCCTGTCCCGCGGCGGGCAGCGCTGAAGCCAGGACGGCAACCAGCGCAAGCCACCTTCGAGCTGAACTGGGCATGTCCGTGTCCCTCGCGCCCGAGTGGAAGGAAGCGCGGCCCTCCTGGCCGCGACGCTAAGCGCGCGGATTCTACACGGAGGCGGGAGAATTGCCAAGGCGGGGTCGATGCTCCCCTCTCCCACAAGGGGAGAGGGGGAAAAGAGGGGTTACCGCGGTTTGGTGCGGTTGAGGTACTCACTCTCAACCGCGACCGATTTCACGTCTTGGGCGCTGGGGCAGAGCGCGTTGAGTTGGCAGGCTGGACAGTTCGGCTCGTCTTCCTGACAAATGTCGTCCGCAAGGGCGCTAATGAGATCGCTAAAGAGGGCACCGCGCGCCTTGGGGATCTGATGTTCCAGGCTGGCGCGCAGACCTTCCAGGTCATCCTGCTCGCCCTCGATGAGGCCGAGGCGGCGCAACACCCGCAGGGTCGGCGTGTCGAGCGGGATTGCGTGGCCGCCCAGGCTCTGCTGGATGACCCAGGCCACCGCATAATCGTTGGCGGCCTGGTAGCGCGCGAGTTGCTTGGCCGCGACCTTCACGCCCTTCTTCTGTAGCGACTCCAGATCGAAGGAGAAGGTCGTCTCGAAGACTTCTTGCAGGAAATCCACGAGGCGCTGGGCGCGATTCTCGGCGTCGGGCAGGCAGTCCAGCGCCTCGGCGAGTTCGCGCGTCGAGCTAACGCGGACCTCGTTCCAGTCGAAGAAGCGCTCGCGGAGGTTGCGGAAGGCGCGCTCGGCCAACTCGCGCGTCACGCCTTCGCGGCAGATCGCATAAACGAACTGCTCCAGCACGGGCCGCGACTCCGGTTCCGGCTCCGCCGGCTGCCTGGCGCCGCGGGTCAGCGTCCCGAACAGCTGGGTCAGCAGACGTTGTTTGTTGGTTGTGGTAGGCATGGCCTTGTCGATCACCCCTTTATCCATAGGAGGCATCAGTGCTCCAAGTGGTGGATGGTGGATGGTGGGTGGTGGATGGTGCAGAAGAACTTGTCTCCTCACCATCCACCACCCACCATCCACCATCCACTACTCCAATTCCTCTTCTGCCGATCCGTCGGCGGGGCCCGCTTCCTCTTGGGCGGGCGCGGACTGGGCTCGCTCCTGATTCAGCAACCGCGTCATCTCGATGCTCTTCTTGACTCCCTCATCCAGGACGAACTTGATCACCGGGGTGAACCGCGTTTTCAGGCGGCTGGCGAGTTTCGATTGAATGAAACCGGCGGCGTGGCGCAGGCCGTGCATGCAGAGTTCCTGCTCACGGGGCGAACCCATGAGCGAGACGTACACCTTGGCGTGCTGCAGGTCGCCGGACACCTCGGTGCGGGTCACGGTCACCGCCTTGACGCGCGGGTCGCGCAACTCGAACAGGATGGTCTCGCTCGCGACCTCGCGAACCACCTCGGCGACTCGGGCCATTCGATGTGCTTTCATGGGCTTCTATCCTGCGAGTCCGCGGGCTGGCTTCACACTTCGAGTTCGTGGTCGAGAAGTTCGGCAGCGGGGTGGCCGCGCAGCGCCTCGATGATCTGCCCGAGCGCCACCTTGATGTGGTGGGTCTCGTTACTGACCATCGCGATACCCAGGACCGCGAGTCGGTGATTGTCCTGGGATTCGACTTCCGCGACCGACACGTTAAAGCGGTTGTGCAGTCGATCCTTGATGCTCTTGAGCACCTGGCGCTTGTCCTTGAGAGTCCGAGCCTCCCGGATCAGCAACCGCAGCCGCAGAGTGCCGACGATCATAAATCCGAAATCCGAAACTCGAAATCCGAAACAAATCCGAAATCCGAACCGGAAAACCCGAAATCCTGGTCTTTTTGTTTTCTTCTTCGAGTTTCGGATTTGTTTCGGATTTCGAGTTTCGGATTTCGGATTTTCTCAAAGGGTCCGCTTGACCTCTTCCACCCGGTACGCCTCGATCACGTCGCCAACCTTGACGTCGTCGTAGCCGGCGATCTTGATACCGCACTCGAAGCCCTCACGCACCTCGCCGACATCCTCCTTGAAGCGCTTCAGCGACTCCAGCCCTGCCGTGCGGTCAGGCGGCGGATAGATCACCACGCCGGCGCGGATCAGGCGGATCTTCGCCGACCGCTTGATCGTTCCCTGGGTCACCGAACAGCCCGCAATCGTCCCCACCCGGCTGATCTTGAACGTCTCGCGCACCAGCGCACGACCGAGATGAACCACCTCCTCGCGCGGCTTGAGCTTCCCTTCCAGGGCGGCGCGGATGTCCTTCGTGAGGTTGTAGATGATGTCGTACTGCAGGATCTTGACGCCCTTCTCATCGGCGAGGGACTTCGCCCGGTCGTCCGGCACCACGTTGAAGCCGACAATCAGGGTGTCCTGCGGCGACGTGAGGGCCAGCCAGACGTCGTTCTCGGTGATGCCGCCAGTTGCCGCTTCCAGGATGCGGACGCGAACCTCTTCGTGCTGCAACTTTTCCAGTTCCTTCCGGATGGCCTCGATCGAGCCGCGGAAGTCGGCCTTCAGGATCACCTTCAACTCGGCGATCTTCACCTCGGTCAGCTGGTCCAGCGTCAGCGGCGTCCGCTTCGACTGCGACGCCTCCAGCTTCTTCGCCTTGCGCTTGATCGCGATGGTCCGGGCCGTATGGAGGTCCGGAACCACCTGGAACGGATCTGCCGCACGCGACCAAAGCAGGAGCCGCACAGGATCACGTCCCCGCGGTGGAGCGTCCCCTGCTGGACGAGCAGCGTGGCGCGGACGCCCTCACCCTCGCTGAGCATTGCTTCGAGGCAGGTGCCGCGCGCCGGCTTGTTCGGGTTGGCCTTCAACTCCTTCAACTCGGCCACGATCGAGATCTGGTCGAGGAGTTCGTCAATGCCTTTCCCGGTGGCGGCGCTCGTTTCGACGAAGGGCGTGTCGCCACCCATATTGTCCGGCAGGACATTCAGGCCGTAGAGTTGCTGCCGGGTCCGCGGCACGTTGGCGTTGGGCAAGTCGACCTTGTTATCGCAACGACGAGCGAAACGCCCGCGGCCTTGGCGTGGCTGATGGCCTCTTCGGTCTGCGGCATGACGCCGTCCTCGGCGGCGACCACAATCACCGCGATATCCGTCACCTGCGCACCACGAGCGCGCATCTTGGTGAACGCCTCGTGGCCGGGCGTGTCGAGGAAGGTGATCGGGCGACCACCATGATCGACGCGCCAGGCGCGAATCACCTGCGTGATGCCGCCAGCCTCGGTATCGACGACGTTGCTCTTGCGGATGCGGTCGAGCAGGGAGGTCTTGCCGTGATCGACGTGACCCATGATCGTCACGACCGGGGCGCGTGGTACGAGCGACTCGGGCAGGTCGGGCTTGTCGCGCTCGACCTCCATCTCGCTCTCCGCGTCGGCTTGCCGCTTGATCTCGACCTCGCGTCCGTACTCCAGGGCCATCAACTCGGCGACCTGGGTATCCAGGGTCGAATTGATATGCGTTGTGGGCGAGATACCCTGGCCCTTGAGCTTGAAGAGCAACTCAGGCGCCTTGACGCCGATGGCTTCAGAGAGTGAGCGGACTGTGATCGGCGTCTGCAGGACGATCTTCCCCTTGGGGGCAATGGTCCCGGGCTTTTTCACCTTGGGACGGAACTTGCCGCGATGGCGGGTGGGCTCGTCGATGACCTCGACCTGCCCGCCGCTGACGACCTTGACCACCGTGCCGGCACGTTTCTTACGATCCTCAGCCCGCTTGTGGCGTTCCTGCTGGCGGCTGTCGCGGCCCGGAACGGCGACTGGTTTCTCCCCGGGTTTCGGCTTGACGCCCTTCTTGTTGCCTTTCTTGCTGTCGTCGTCGTCGACCTCGTCGCCCCCGACGGCGGGTTCGGTCGGGGTGGTGGGCTTGAGCAACTCGTTGATGCTCATCGGCCCGGTCAGGGCCTTCTTGCGCGTCTCCTCGTTGAACGTGATGAGTGGCTTGTGCGTGGCCGGTTCGCCTGGTTTCTTCGCGTCCTTGCCCGGACCAGGTTTGGGCTTGAGCGACGGCGGGGTTCCCGTGCGGGACACGACGCGTGGTCCGCTCGGGCGCGGGGTGCGCGGGGTCCGAGTCGGACCCTCCCCGCGGCCAGGCGAGTCGAGGTTGCGCATGTCCCTGCCGGCAGTGGCGGCAGCGGGCACTTTCGCAGGGGCAGTCGGCGGAGTTGGTGCCGGGGGAGGAACTTCCCGGCTTGAGGGCGCAGGCGGTGTGGGCGGCAGACTAGCCGCGGCTGCTGCGGGGGCGGTCTCTGGAGCCATCGGTGCTGGTGGGGCCGGAGCCTTGGCGGCGGGGGCAATTGCTGGCGGGGCAGACGGTCCCGCGGGAGTAGGACTCACCGCGGGCGGCGCGACTGGCGCGGCCGACGGAGTGACCGGCGCAGGCGGCACGGCGGCAGCGGGCGTCGCAGCAGGTGCCGGGGGAGGGGCGGCTGTCGGAGCCACCTTGGGCGTGGCAGGCGGAGCAGGTGCCGCCACAGGGGCACCAGCCACAGGTGCCGGAACTGGCGCGGGAGGAACCGGCGGCGCAACCTCAGCGGCGGGGGGTGCGGCGGACGGAGCAGGGGGCTTGGGCGCCGCAGTCGGGGCAGCGGGTGAAGGCGGAGCGGCCTGGGGCCGCACACGCGAATCCAGGACGCGAACTTCCCTCGACTTGGGCGGCAGCACGGGCGCGGCCGTCTTGGGCGCCGCGGTCGAGGCGGCGCCGCGCCGCACAATCTGCTCGATCTGCTCGCGCACGTCCGGTTCGACGGTGCTCAGCTGATTCTTCAAATCGATACCCTGGGCGCGACAGAGAGCGATCAGATCACGGCTCTCCATATTCAACTCGCGCGCCAGAGCGAAGACACGGACTTTCTCTTTCTGCAAGCGGGACTCCTCTGAAGTCAACAAGCTCGGTTTCCCCCGGTGCGTTGTGGGCCGCACCAAACCCCTAACTTCTTATTCTAACCGTCTTACTTTTCTTGAAAAGGGGAGAACGCCAGCAACCTTTCTCCCCTCTCCCCTTGCGGGAGAGGGGTTGGGGGTGAGGGGTAGAGCCAAGGATTGTTCCCTGGCTTTCCCCCCT
>WNGB01019969.1_pt1 | contig 15486 bp, 12 predicted proteins | sample 5400681 | NCBI WGS metagenome assembly WNGB01 (sample SAMN13153367, study PRJNA577476) | soil metagenome | isolation source: 115 cm soil or saprolite under grassland replicate 2 | place: USA:California | collected 2016-06-15
TTTGCCGGGACACCACGCTCAATCTCTCGCCGTATTACCTGAAGCCCGGCTTTGCGTTCGGCGGCTCGTGCTTGCCCAAGGATCTGCGCGCGCTGCTGTACAAGGCGAAAACGCTAGACGTTTCGCTTCCCATCCTCGCAGCGATCCTGCCGAGCAACGAGCTGCAGATCGAGCGCGGGGTGCGGGCCGTGATCGAAAGAGGCAGCAAGAAGGTCGGTGTGCTCGGCTTCAGCTTCAAGGCAGGAACGGACGATCTGCGCGAGAGCCCGGTGGTCGAGCTGACCGAGCGGCTGATAGGCAAGGGATTCGACCTCCGGATATACGACGAGAACGTCAGCCTCGCGCGCATTCACGGGGCGAATCGCGACTACGTTCTCAACCATATACCGCATATCTCGCGGCTGATGGTCTCCAGCATCGAAGAGGTCCTCGATCACGCGGACACGATCGTCATCGGCAATGCCGCGCCGGAGTTTAAAGATGTTCCGAGGCGACTGACTGACGATCAGACCGTCATCGACTTCGTACGCGTTACCGATTCGCGCAGCGTATCCGGCGTCTATGAAGGGATCTGCTGGTGATGCGCGAATCGACCGCGAAAGCAGCGGGCGGGAGCAGGCCAAGACGCGTATTGATGCTGGTCGAAAACCTTCCCAGCCCGTTCGACCGTCGCGTCTGGCAGGAGGCGACGGCGCTGCGCGATGCGGGTTACCTCGTGTCGATCGTTTGTCCAACCGGACGCGGTTGCGAGCGCAGATTCGAAGCGATCGACGGAATCCATATTTACCGCTACGACCTGCCCTTCGAGGCATCGGGGCCGGCAGGCTATGCTCTTGAGTACGCGATCGCGCTCGCCTGGACCTTCGCGCTTGCCTGGCGGGTGCTCCTCACGCGCGGGTTCGACGTCGTTCACGCTTGCAACCCGCCCGACTTGTTCTTTCTGATCGGCGGATTCTTCAAGCTGCTCGGAAAGAAGTTCCTTTTCGATCACCACGATCTGAGCCCCGAGCTCTACGAAGCAAAGTTCGGTCGGCGCGATTTCTTCCATCGCCTGATGCTCGCGCTCGAGTACTGGACCTTCAGCACCGCCGACGTGTCGATCGCCACCAACGAGTCCTACCGACGCATCGCGATCGGACGCGGCCGGATGCCCCGCGAGCGCGTGTTCGTCGTGCGCAGCGGCCCGAGCCTCAAGCGCATGAAGATCCTGCCTCCCGACGAGCGGCTCAAGTGCGGCCGCCGTTACCTGGTCGGGTACGTCGGCGTGATGGGAGGGCAGGAAGGGATCGACTACCTGCTTCGGGCGGTGCAGCACATCGTATTGGACCTCGGACGGACCGACGTCCATTTCGGACTGGTCGGAGGGGGGACCTCGGTTGACGAGATGAAGACGCTTGCGACGGAGCTGGGAGTCGCCGATTTTGTGACTTTTACCGGCCGCATTCCAGACGATGAAATGCTGGCAATGCTCAACACCGCGGACGTCTGCGTCAATCCCGACGCCGTCAACGAGATGAACGACAAGTCCACCATGAACAAGACCATGGAGTACATGGCGCTCGGCAAGCCGATCGTGCAATTCGATCTTGCGGAAGGACGTCACTCGGCTCAGCGCGCATCTCTATACGCCAGGAAAAATGACGCTCTGGATCTTGCCGCGAAGATCGTCGAGCTGCTGGACGACCCGGTACGGCGCGCGGAGATGGGCGAATTCGGGCGCAGGCGCGTGGAGAGCGAACTCGAATGGCGCCACGAAGTGCCCAAACTGCTCGCCGCTTACGAAGCGCTTTGGCACCGTGCCCGGGTCTCGCCCGCTGCAGGCGGCCTGGGAGTCCGGTAACGCAGCCGTATCCGGCGACATGAAGCTGCTGCCCCTCGACAGGACTGAAATTCTCGAGCGGGTCGCGGGCTGGCTCGCGCAAAAAGAGAACTACCAGTGGCTGGATCTGGGGAACGGAAGACGGATCGTCACGCCCGCCCTTCTCAAGATCATGGCGCAGCGGGAAACGCATTTCATGAGGGCGTATACCTCGGATCGGGACGACACTCCCATCGGGATCGTCGGGCTGCACAACGTGGATCGCGCCTTCAGGACCGCGACGTTTTGGGGGGCGTCCGGTGAGAAATCCTTCCGCAACCGGGGGTATTCGACCATCGCGAGCTCGAAGCTCATGACCCTTGCGTTCAACGATCTTGGCCTTCACTCGGTCAATACCTGGGCTGTGGCCCATAACCCGTCGATCCGGACCATAGAACGCCTCGGGTTCCGCTTCGTCGGCAGGCAGCGGCAATGCCACACCATCGACGGCCGCCTGTACGACCGTCTGCTGTTCGACCTTCTCGCCTCCGAGCACCGGGAGCTCGATGAGGCACCGGGCCGAAAGATCGCATCGGGAAGCGGTTTGCGAAGAGCGTTGGTCTCAGCCGGGTGACGGCGGTGGACGCAAAAGTCAAACGGAAGACGCTCCGCATGCTGTCGAACGGGGTATATGTGCTGACGTCGAGGAGCGAAAACCGCTACGGCGCCGCGACCGTCACCTGGGTGTCGCAGGCGTCCTTCAAGCCGCCGCTGATCATGGCGGCGGTCCGCAGGGAAAGCAACGTGTTCAGATGCCTGGAGGAAAGCCGGATAGCCGTCTTGCATATCGTGGGCGATCGGCAGCAGGAAATCGCGCGGCGGTTTTTCTTCCCCACCCAGGTTGGGGGCGGGACCATCAACGGAGAACCGTTTGCGATTGGAAGAACGGCCGCGCCCATCTTACCCGGCTTGCCCGCGCACATCGAATGCCGGGTGGAACGGATCGTGGAAACGGACGGGGATCATGCGGTGGTGATCCTGCAGGTGGTCGAGGCCGATTGCAGGGAGCAGGTCCGACCGTTGACCATAGCGGATTCGCCGTGGGAATACGGCGGGTGACAAGGAATTCGTGAGCACGGCCCCGAGTTCGCTTCTTCGATTATGGTAGATAGCAAGCCCGGACCTCGCACGATACGTTCCACCATTTTTGCGCTTCTTCTTGGCGCGGCTTTGCCTGCCTGCGCCCCAACCGCCTCCTCCACGGTCTCGTTCTCCTGCGCCTTCGCGAGTTCTCCGACCGACTGCGGTTTTTTTGAACAATCGTATGCGCTACCGCGCGCAACGATCGTCAATACCGTCGCGCGCGATGGGAATACGAGCGTGCGCTTGCACACCGAGCCGGGCGACACCGACGTCGCCGGCAGCGGCAGCAACGAGCGCGACGACCTCGAGCTGCCGCCCGCGGCGAGCTACTGCAACCCGGGCCAGGAGGAGTGGTGGGCGCACTCGATCCTGTTTCCCGATGACTATGTCGACCCGCCCGAGAGCACCGACTCTACCTGGAACTGGGCGGTCGTCTTCGATTTCCACAACACCGCTCCCGGTGGGGGGCAGGCGAACTTCCAGATCAATGCGTGGCCGACCACCGCGATCGCCTCCGACCGCCCGACCGGCTTGGGCTTTCAGGTCGCCTACGGCAGCCAGACGAGCCCGACCGTCTACCGCGTGCCGATCGGTCCGGTGGTGAGGAACCTCTGGTACGACTTCGTCTACCGCGTCAAGTGGTCGTCGAACACCGATGGCTACTTCACTGCGTGGGTGAACGGGGTGAAGAAGATGGATTACAGCGGGCCGACGCTCTATGCGGGCCAGGGCTGCTACCTCAAGCTCGCCAACTACCACACGGCGTTCGGGCAAGCGAGCTCGGTTATCCACGACCGCATCATCCGCGGCACCACGCAGGCCGATGTCTTGCTGACGTCCCTGAAAGGGGTTCCCAAAACCGGAATTGATGGCGCCATGCGATAACAGTAGTCCGATTGGCGCATTGGAAGGGGGAGGGGACTGAGCATAATTGATGTACAAGTAGCGAGAGCCGACATGATTCGCGCCGTCGCGTTTGCGTCTCTCCTGACTGCGGCTTGTCCATTCGCCGCCCAGGCCCAGACCTGCGTTCCGAGCCAGAACGCCGACTGGATGGTGAACACCCTGCTGAACGGCGTATCCGCGCTCTACAATCCGGGTGCGGCCGCAGTGCGCCCAGGCGACTGCCAACGGGTCGGGCAGAGCCCGCCCGATTTCAGCTGGCCCCACTTGAGCGGCGCTGCGCAGTACCAAGTCACCCTGACCTATCCCGACGGCCACACGAAAACTCTTTCGGCGCCGCAGAACTGGATCAACTGGAACGAAATCCTGCCGGCCGGAAACTACTCGTGGCAGGTGCAGGCGGGATCCGTATCCAGCAACGTGCGCCAGTTCACCGTCGGCGCCGATGCAGTGCCGTTCCTCATCCCCGATATGGCGAGCGTCATCAACCGGCTCCTCGCCAAGGCGCATCCGCGCGGGCTGCCGGATCCGGCCACGCTGGCGACGATGGCCAGCCAAAGAGGGACCGCGCTTGGCGCGCTGGAGGGGCAGGTCAACAGCAATCTGAACGAGACGCTGCCGAACGCTGGAGCCCAGGGCGATGGATATGCATACGGCAATAAGGCGCTTAAGTCGCTCATGGCGTACGTGTACGACGGGACGGCCAGCTACAAGCAGGATGCTAGACGCCGCGTCCTCAACCTTGCTTCATGGGACCCGCGCGGCCCGACCGCGGTCGACGACCAGGAATCGCGCTTCGTCGCGTGGGTCGTCACCCTCGGCTACGACTGGCTGGCATCGGCGCTGACCCCCTCCGACCAGAGCCAGGTGCTTTCGATGCTGAGCACGCGGATCGGCGATCTCTACGGCTGGGTGACCGGCGCCAGCGGGTGGCCGTACGGCTCGTCCCTTGTGCCGCCGGCCCTCTGGCAGCAGCCGCGGGATTCCCACCGCAACGTGGACGCCGCCATGGTGGCGATGATGTCCGCGCTGCTCGTCGGCGATCTTCCGGCGGCGCAAACTTGGTTGCAGAACCTGCTGCCGTTCGCGCTCAACGTGACTGATCCCTGGAGCGGCGAGGGAGGCGGCCATGCCAACGGCACCGCTTACAGCCTTTGGGACGTGGGCACGATGTTGAGCGCATGGTACGTGCTGCGCTGGGCCACGTGCGGCAGTCCGCAAGCCTGCATCGATCTCGCGCAAAAGGCATGGGTGCGGAACTACGGAAGCTTCCTCGCGTACTTCGTGCCGCCCACTGCAAAAACGACCGATCCCAATACTCCGACAACCGACCCCGGAACCCCGATCGGTCTCTTCGGCGACGGGTTCGCGGATTCTCAGCTGTTCGAGGCGCGCGCGCGCTACGGCAAGGGCTATACCTACTTTGCACCGAGCGCGCTCGGCTGCTGGTACGCCTCCAAACTGGTCGGTGAAGATTACACCCGCATCGAGTACCTGATGTCACCGCCGAATACGTGCGACCCGACCCCCGCCTTCCCGCCCGGAACGTCCAGCTCGCTTTACTTGCCGTCCATCGGCTGGCTGGCGATGCATAGCGACTTGTCCGACCTCACCCGCACCTCCGTGTATTTCAAATCGAGCCCGCCGCCGTTCGGCGCGTACGACCACCAGTCCGCAGACCAGAACGCCTTCGTCATCAACGCGGGCGGCGAGCGGCTGGCGATCGAATCGGGCTACTACGCTGACCACGATGGCTACAACACCAATCATTGGCAGTGGTGGGTCAAGCGGACCAAATCCAAGAACGCCGTCACTTTCGATGGCGGCCGGGGACAGATCGCCTGGGAGCAACTGCCGAATCCGTACCAGCTCGCGAACGCCCATTACGGTTCGATCGTGCAGCAGCAGAGCACGGCCGATTACGACATCGTCACCGGCGACGCGACCGACGCCTACAACGGGGCCCTCGCCAAGGCCGTGCGCTCGCTCGTGTACCTGCGCCCGAGCAACGTCCTGGTGTACGAGAGTCTTGCCTCCGGCACCTCGCACACCTGGGAATGGAACATCCACGCGCTCAACCCCATCACGGTGATCGACAGCAGCAGCCGCATCCAGATCACTCAGGGTGCGCAGTCGCTGTGCGTCGATGCGCTCGCCGGCCCGGGGGGATCATTCATGCCGATAAACGCGCAAAGCTATGGCTCGTGGGGCACCGCCGATGACGGGGTTACCAGCGCCGCTCCGCTGGATCCCAGCGCGCCTGCGCAGTATCACGGCAAGTTCGCCAGCGCCCAGCCTTCCGCCGCAGTGGAGTTCATCGCGCTCCTGCGCGTGGGGTGTGCGCCGACGACGGCGAGCGCCAGCGAAACGAACGGCGTCTGGACCGTGTCCGTGGGCAACAGGACCGTGACGATCAGCGGCGGCGGTATCAGCGTTCAGTAAGAATGCGGCAGGGGTCTCCACCGCTAATCCAGAATCGATTTCCGCCGGCGCCAGGCGGCTTGAAGAGGGAGATAAATCCGGCCTTTGAACGTCACCGGCAGCGTGCAGTCGTAAGTCCGTTCCTGCCGTCCGCCGAAGCTTCTCTTGAAGTTGTTGATTCCGGCGCGCTCGGGAGCGGATTCGTCTTCGAAAAGGCCTCCCCAGTCGTAGCGTTCCATGCCCATCTCCTTGAACCGCAGCATGGTTCTCCAATGGAGCCACCGATTCGCCCGCCCGACCAGGGCCCGGTAATCGTTTTCCTTGTTTCTGAAATAGGAACCCGAGTGCTGGAGACGGGCGGTCGTCCCGGACATGACGTAGGCGTGCCAGACCAAGGTCTCGCCATTCCGGGAAGCCGATGCAAGCGCGAGCTGGCGCGCCTTGCAGGCGGCAATAAGCCATCGGGGGTCGGCGGGGGCGAGCGACTTTTGCCTTGCGAAGGCGTCGAAAAAAGCACGGAATTCGTCCAGCCTGGTCTCCGGATCAGCGGTGAACTCCAGGCTGAGCCCATCCTTCGTTTCGGCGCGTCTGATCTCGTAGCGGCAAGTCTCTCCGAAGCCGTCCGCGATCGCGTCTTCCTTGACTGAAAGATCGATGACCAGCGAGAGAAACGGGGTAACCTGGACATCTGCGATCGGGGCCGTTCTCTGGCGGTGCAGAACGATATCCACCCCGGGATTGCCGGGCAGCTCCTCGTCGTACCAGAGCTCCCCGTAGACGGCGCCCCGGCCGTTGATGCGGATCATTCGAGCCTCGATTTCGCGTTATCGCCTCGTCATGCAGTCGATTACCCGCAGCCGCTTGTTGCCCCCGACCGTATGGACTCGCTGGACATCCCTCCGCCAGCGCGGCGCGATCCTGTCGACCGCTGTCTCCTTATAGGCGTCCTCGCTCAGGACCTGCACCCGGTTGATCAACACCGAGTGGCCATAGCCCAGGGAACAGTCCTGGCTGGGCCGAAAGAGAATTCGATCGCGCAAGAACAAGGGCCCCGCGGGACGGGCGCAGCGCACGTCGGAGATCACCGGGTTGTCGCGATGGGCCACCCAGGGCCCGAAAGGCGTGGCGCTCCAATAAAGATGGAGCTCGTCGGTGCTGTCCACGCCGGGCTCCGCGATGTTGACGAACATCCACCATCGAGGTCCTTCCCTCCATAAAGTGGTGTCGACCGCGTCGACGTCACGGAGGAGAATCTCGTGAAGACGCCATCGCTGCGGGAACGCTTCGCAGCGGTACAGCTCCACCGTCCGGTTTTCCGCCGTCTCCGGAATCATGTAGAGCACGCCCTCCCAGTCGAAAACGAACGGATACGAGAGGTGATAGGGTTGTTCGAGGATGACTTGCGCTTCGCTCGGCTCCGCATTGTCGAAGACTTCCATCGCCATGAGGTGGCCCTTTCCGGTGCGATAAGGCATTTCCTCGAAGAAGATGAAGTATCGGCCCTGGTATTCGACGGCAAACGGGTCGGCCCAGAAACGGTCCTCGGGAGGGACCAGGTAGCGTAATTGCTCGAAGCGGTAGCCGGACTCGTTCTCGTCCGAAAAATAATAGGCGACCTGCCATTGATCGAGCGCGCGTTTTGAAGTCGACCGGTGGATTACCCAATTCGACACCAAGCGCCAGGACAGCCGAGTCAGCGCAGGAACCGTCGGCGTCGGCAGCGCCGGATAGCGTGCAGGCACAGACAGCGTCGCCGGTCGGGCGGAGCAAAGGATATCCCGGCCACGCATAAGGCATTCGAGCAATCGCCTGAAGAAGTTTACGGCCTTGCGCACGGCACGCAAGCGATTGCGACGAGGTGAATTCCCGGCAGTCGCACCAAATGACCGGTATAGCAAACCATCTCCGTCCGTCGCGTAATCGACGACGCTGACCATCGTCACCGGGCTGCCCATGCCCACCTCCATGGCACCGGCCCAAGCGTTTGTCCCCGATAGGCCGTGGCCGATCTCGACACCCCAGGCGCCCAGACGGGAAACGGAGCGCGGAAGCCGGTGCGGCGGAACGGCGGCGAAACACAACCATAGATCCACCTCGCAGCCCCGCAGCGTGTCGATACCCGCATCGTTCAGACGCCACCGATCGTCTTGGCGCGCGACGCCGAGCTGCAAGGGCGGCAACGCAAGTTCAGTGGCTACGTCGGTCAGGGCAAGAAGCTGCTCGCCCCGGCAACGCAGGCGCTCGTCGAGGCGGTCAAAGAGACTATGGAGGCGTACGGCGACAACGCTCCTGGATCCTCCCATCCAGCAGGATGCCAATAGTTATCGGGCGCACAGCGTCAGGTGCCGCCTGGTAAAGACCGTGTCCGTTCATTTATTGTTCTCGTCGTCGCGGACGACCGCACGCGGTCAAAGAGCGCCTCGTACGCGTCCGCGGCGCGACCGACGGAGTGATGGCCGGAAAAGTATTCGCGACAGATCGAGCCGGCACGCCTCCAACGTTCTTCGTCACTCATGAGCGACCGGACGCAACTGGCCATGTCGTCGAGCGAGCTCACGACCTCTCCGACTTTGTGTTCGCGCCACCGCGCGCCCGGATCGAAAAAAGATACGGTTGGCATGCCGCGAGACCAGGCCTGCAGGAATGTGTTCGGAAGGCCCTCTATTTCCGACGTGTTGACCAGAAGACTCCCCTCGTCGAAGTGTTTCTCCACTTCGACCAAGGGGACAAAACCCGTCATCTCGACGTTGGGCAGGGTTCCTGCCTTCCTGCAAATACAATCAAAAAGCTTGCTTTCCTCGGGCGCGCCGCCTCCCACGAGCCGAAACCGGTAATTCGGACAGCGCCGCGCCAGGTCGATGAACAACTCCGGACTTTTGATTCGCTTGATGGTCCCCACCCAGAGGATCACCCCGCCGGGACGCGAAGGCGTGCCCGTGTGGTCGTAGCAGCTGGGAACGATCGCTGCATCGCGTCCATAGTTCCGCGCAAGCGCTCGGCGCTGTCGCTCGCTTTGCACTGCGATTCCGGAAACATGGCGCAGGCCCCAGCGGTACAGCGCCCGATCGCGTCCGAAGCGGATGAAGGGTGCCTTCGGGTCGAAATCCGCGTCACTGGCGGAGGCGTACACGCTGAAACGGCCCCGTGATCGGGAGAAGGCTGCGACGAATGCGGTGAGCGCGCCTTGCGTGCGCTGATAGTAGATGTCCGCGTCGGCGCGGCCCATCGCCGCCCAAAGACTGGTCAAGCGCGGATGCAGAAAACGGACGACCGGCAGGCCCGCCGCCGGCGCATGCATGCGATGCACGGTAATGCCGTCCACCGCGCAGGGATCGGGCTGGCCGTAATCCATGCAGATCATCGATACCGCGTAACCGCGACGGGCAAACTCGCGGGCAAGGTAGCTCTGTTGAACCTCGGCCCCGCCGACCACGGGGAACAACCGGCTTCCCGCCAGAACCGGGTAGGCGGCCGGGGCGACAAAGCACAGGCGAGTGAGGTTCATGGAAATCGTTCGTGCGAACCGGCTTTCCCGCTCGATTGTCGTTCAGCGCGACCCATTCCAGGTCTGCCGCTCCCGCCGAGGATCCGCAAGCAGGCCCGCAGTCTCAGACGCTCATCCAGCGAGCGTGCCACATCTGGAACGCCAACAGCAGCCATACCTTTTGCACCGCCGCGCGACTTCCTGCGCGGAAGAGCGCCAGCAACCGCTGGACAACCCCGGGATCGAACACACCCTGAGAGGCGATCACGCCGGGTTCAAGGTATTGATCGATCAGTATCCGCATGTCCCCCGTCAACCAATGGTGCAAGGGAATGCCAAAGCCCTGCTTCGGGCGATCGACATGATCGCGGGGAACATATTTGTAGAGCACCTGGCGCAAGAGGTGCTTGGGCCCGCGTGCGCCGCGCCGCAGCCGGAACGGGAGCGCAAAGGCGAATTCGACGAGTCGGTGGTCGAGGAGGGGCTCTCGCCCCTCGATGCTGACGGCCATGGTTGCGCGATCGACTTTGGTCAGGATGTCTCCGGGCAGGTAATGGTGCAGATCCCACAGGCAAAGCTTCTCCCCATCCTCGCCGGGGTAGATATCGCAATTTGACCGGGTCGGTCGTCCATCCCATCCGAGCAAGCGCCGCAGGTCCTCCTGCGACCAATATGCCGAGTTTTCGTCGAACATCTCGCCGATGGTTCGCGTCTGGAGGCGGTCGCGGATCTTTGCGAGGCGCTCGGTAACGCGATACATGAAAGGGCGACCCGCGCCGGCCGGCCAAAGCTGCGACGCAAATAGGCTGTCAATTTGATCGAGCGGCAGCGCTTGCGTTGCAGCCGCAGCAGCGAGTCTCAGCCACGGCGGGATAGCGGCGAGCCTGTGTCTTTGTGCCAGCGCCCCCGTGTAACTGTTGTAACCGCTGAACAACTCGTCACCTCCGTCGGCGGAAAGCACGACCTTCACTGATTCGGAAGCGACTTGAGACACGAGCAGGGTCGGAATGCCCGAGCTGTCGCCGAAGGGCTCGTCGTATAGGTCTCCCCACTTCGGCAGGATCTGCATTGCCTCGGAGACTTTGAGAATGCGACTGGTGTGCTCGGTGCCCAAGTGCTGGGCCACCCTTGCGGCAAACACGGACTCGTCAAAGGCCGCTTCGTCGAAGCCAATAGTGAAAGTCCTGATCCGCTGGCCGCCGTGTCGCTGCAGGATTGCGGCGACGATCGACGAATCGAAACCGCCGGAGAGGAAGACTCCGACCGGGACATCCGAAATCATGCGGTAGCGGAATGCATCGATCATGAGCGCTTCCAGTTCATCAGCCAGCGCGTTTTCGCCGGCCTGCCGCGGATTGGGATCCGAATGGAGCACGCTCCAGTAGGGCTCGATTTTGTACATGCCTTCCGGTCCCAGCTCCAGCCAGTGCCCGGCGCGAAGTTTGAAAATGTCTTGATAAATGGATCGAGGCTCGGCGACGTATCCGTACCGGAAGTAATCGGCCATGGCCGCGCGGTCGAGCCGGGGAGCCCAGTGCCTGAATGCCCGCAGCGCCTTGAGCTCGGAACCGAACCAAAGCGAATCCCCGTTCCAGCCGTAGTAAAGAGGCTTGACCCCTAGACGGTCGCGCAGCAGATACAGTTTCCTGTCGGCTTTCGCCCAGAGAGCTATGGCGAACATGCCGATGAAGCGACGTACCGCCGCAGGTCCCCACTCGGCGAACGCCTCGATGACGACCTCCGAGTCGCTGGTCCCGACAAAACTGTGGTTCAACCGTTCAAGGTCCTTGCGGATTTCGCGAAAGTTGTAGACCTCTCCATTGAACGCCATGACCCAACGGCCATCCCGGGAAGCCATCGGTTGGCGCCCGAGGGGTGAGAGGTCGAGAATCGACAGTCGGGTATGACCAAGTCCGACAGCACCGTCGAACCACAGGCCGCTATCGTCCGGGCCCCTGTGATGAAGGCTCGCGGCGCCGTCTCTAAGCCACTTCCGTGCGCTTTCCGGAGCGCTGTCCTTAAACCAAAAGCCGGCGATTCCGCACATGGCTGATTTCAATCATTGCCGATGGAGTCTGCCAGCAACGCACTGTGAAAGCCTCGCAAATCACTACATTGAATTTTATTTGTGCATGGCGGCGCCAATCAGGCCCATGGGGCGTTTTTTTGTAGTCCGTTCGGACCACGCGGCCGCTCTAGCGGCGAAAGACTCGATTTGTACGCTTATCCCCGTTCGGGTCGCTGTCACGGTCGGGTAGGTGCCGCCGGGATCCGTTTCTCAGGGGCGAGCCAAGTGCGGAAGATCGTCCACTATCTCCGTGAAAGCGTCCGTAAGTACGGCGCGGCCGCCACGCTGCACAACATCGAGTGCCGTGTGGTCAATAAAATCGCGCATTTCCAGATCTTGAAGGGAATGACCGTTCGGCTGCGGGACGTAAATGATCCCCGTTTCTTCGAGGCGCAGGGGCTCGATGCGCGATTCGTCGGCGAGGACGAGCTGGCGAAGTTCGCTCATGACGGCATCCACCAGCTTTCCGTCGATTTTTTGCGCAAGACCCGCGCGCGGGGCGACCGCTGCTATGCGCTCTTCGAGGGCGAAAAGCTCGCTGCCTATGGCTGGTACTCCGATCTTCCCACCCCGATCGACGAACACCTCGTGCTCCATTTCGACCGCGCGTGGACGTACATGTATAACGGCTACACGGTGCCGGCTTACCGCGGAAAACGGCTGCACGCCGTGGGGATGTGCCGGGCGCTGCGGGCGTTCACGGAGGAAGGTAAGAAGGGGCTGATCTCGTGTGTAGCCTCCAATAACTTCTCTTCCCTGAACTCCGTGACACGCATGGGCTACCGGATCTTCGGCGCGGTGTACATGTTCCGCGCGGGCAGCCACTCGTTCACCTACGCAACCAAGCGCTGCCGAGACTACGGCTTTTGGGTCGAATCGCCCGACCCGGGCGCGACCTGGATTCGACAAAACGCCTGAGCTGCCTCTGGATTTCTCAAGCATTTCAAAAACAGGCGGGTGAATATTTGACCGCTTGCCGCCTCATCCACCTAGGAACCGCAGCCACCATTCGCCCTCGAGGCGGCTGAGAAAAGCTTCTCCTCGCTGGATGGCGGCCATGACGTCGGCGTGACGGGAATGGACCAGGGTCCATGTGCCCTCCGTTCGCAACCAGCAATGCCGGTCAGAAAGCTCCTGAGCGAAGTGCGGGTCGAGGCGTCCGCGCACCGCGGTCGCGCCGTGCCGCCAGGCGTCGGCGAGGAGCCGCTGCAGCACGCGACCGAAGGAGCCGTCGCGAGCCGCAATCTGGACGACTTCACTCATTCTGCCCGGATTTACATAGTAGAGGAACCATCCGATCAGCCGCCGCTTTCCGTTGAAAACGGCGCGTGCGCGCAGGGCCCCATGGCGTGTCTTGCGGGCCGCCTGCTCGAGCAGCCAGGCGAGCGAGCGCGCGTCGTACACCGGGTGCAGGGAGTTGCCGTTCAGAACCTCGGGCAGATGAGCCAGCATCGCGACCGCATCCAGCGTGTCTTCGGTGAGCTCGACTTCTTTCCGATGGAACCGGTTCGGGTGCAGCCGGGCGGCCAGCGCGTCGGCCAGGGCGCCCAGCGGGCGCGCCGCGCGTATCAGGAAAGAAGAGAATGCGGAACGCTCTTCCAGAAGCGACAGCACGTAGCGGGCGGGCCGGAGCGGTCGGGTCCAGTGGAGGTTGTAGAGCAGTGGCGCCGCCCCGCCGAGCGTGGTCCACATCCGCCGAGACAGGTCGTTTGCCCCATCGGCGAGCGCAAGGTCCTGCGGTCCCGAGATCCACGCTTTCATCAGCTGTAGCGCCGTGAGGCCGTGGCGCCGATCCGGGTCCACCATGAACTGGCAACCCACGGCGACGCGGATCGGGCGCCCGCGCAGGAGCATCCGCCGCGGCAACACTGCCTGGAAGCCCGCGATGCGGCCGTCCTCCTCGGCCACCCAGGAGGGCAACTCGGGGTCGCGCCACGGGTTGTCGAACAGCATCTCCCGGAAGTAGGACTCGCACGCGGCCTGCGAAGCCCAGCGATGCTCCGGGTAGACGCGGCCGAAAAGCTCGACAACGGCGGGGACATCGTCCTCGGCAAGGATGCGGAGCGTGGCCATAGCGGGATCCGTTCTTCGCCGTCGAAGCCGGCTGCCCGCCGGGCGGCCGGCCCTACCCCTTGGCGGCCGACGCGTCTCGCTCTGACGCGCGGTAGGATGGCCGTGCTGACGACGCATCGGCTGCTCCGATGTGCGCCGCCAATAGTCCCGCGATCCGCGCGAGCGAACGCAAGTCGTCGAGTTCGATGTCGTCGATCTTGATGAGCAGCTCCACGAGCTGAAGCGAGTCGAGCATGCCGGTCTCGAAAAGATCGGTGTCCGCGGACGGCACCTCGATGTGGAGACTCTCGACGAACAGGGCGCGAAGGCGCTCGACGATGGCGTCGGTCAAAAGCCGTTTTCCCTTCTAACCCCGCCCCGGCGCGGCGTTGACCATGCGATCCGCCCCGCTGATGATGTGATCGGGCGAGGGTGCTTCGACGTGCGCCGGGCGGGAGTCGGCGCCTAGGAACGCATTCCTCAAGCGGGGGCGGTCGATCTTGCCGTTGGCATTCTTGGGCAGGACCTCATAGCGCATCCAGCGCGACGGGAGCATGTAGCCGGGCAGCAGCGCGGCCAAGCTCTTGCGCAGGCTTTCCGCAGAGACGCCGCAGTCCGGCGCCGGGGCGTAGGCGCAGCAGATCTGCCATCCTTCGAAGCCTTCGGATTGAATCGCGACTACCGCGCTCTCCCGAAGGCCCGGGAGCGAGTGAATCGCCGCTTCGATTTCGCCCAGCTCGATCCGGTAGCCCCGGCTCTTGATCTGCGTGTCGGCGCGGCCCAGGAAATGGACCAGACCATCGGCCCCGCGGCGCGCCAAGTCGCCGGTCTTGTAGATGCGGTCGTGGGGATCCGCACCGCCCGAATACGGGAGAAACGCGTCGCGGGTCTTCTCCAAGTCGCGCCAGTAGCCCGGGCTCAGGCCCACGCCGCGGATGTAGAGGTCGCCGATATCCCCTTGTGCAACGGGCTGCAGCTGCTCGTCGAGCACCAGCAGCTCCTCGCCGTCGCAAGCGCTGCCGATGGGAATCGACTCTTGCTCGCTGGCCGGGCAGCGCGGGACGGTGTAATAGCTGCTCGCGATCGTCGCCTCGGTGGGGCCGTACAGGTTGGTGAAGCGCACGTGCGGCAACCGGCGCATCCAGTAGATCAGGGTCGGCGTCGGTATCGCTTCTCCGCACCACAGCACCCGGCGCAGATCGGGAAAGTCGCCCGGGACTACGACATCGAACTTCGCCATCATATTGAGGACCGACGGCACCGAGAACCACTGCGTGAGCCGGGCGTCGCGAATGAACTGCGCCAGCTTGTGCGGCAGGAGATTCAGCTCCTGGGGCACGAGATGCAGCTCGGCCCCCGACGAGAGCGCGCCGAAGATGTCGAACGTCGAGAGATCGAAATGAAGCGGCGGATGCTGGGAGATCCGGTCCGACGGGGCGGTGCCGAAATAGGCCGTTGCCCAGCGTATGAAATGCGCCGCGCTGCGGTGGGTGATCATCACGCCTTTGGGCGTTCCGGTGGATCCGGACGTGAAGAGGATGTGCGCGATGTCTCCGTCGCCGTTGGTGCACGCTGGCGTCGTTGCCGGATAAGCGTCGAGATCGCGCACCGTGAACG
>WNGB01007686.1_pt1 | contig 15485 bp, 11 predicted proteins | sample 5400681 | NCBI WGS metagenome assembly WNGB01 (sample SAMN13153367, study PRJNA577476) | soil metagenome | isolation source: 115 cm soil or saprolite under grassland replicate 2 | place: USA:California | collected 2016-06-15
TCGCTTTTGCGCCATTCTTTCTGGGGCACTTTCGAGACACTGCCGATTCTCTATCATATTCTCCCTGTCATTGTCATCATTGATATTGGCGACGCATAGTTCAGTCCTGAAATCACGCACTTTCGCCGCAATGACACGTGGTCTCACCGGTTTTGGCATCGGTGACGTCAAAGGAATCTGCCCCGGCTCGGCTGATGTAACCTGCCAGGTTTGTTTGATCCCGCCGCGTGACGGTCACGCGCGCCTGCTCACCGACGCCACGCTTGAGAATCTCCGCCTTCACCTTCGTGGCGCCCTGAGCTTGCTGCTCCGCTTGCGATTGCGCCGAGGCTACCGCAGCGCCCATCGGGTAGATCAGTAAGCCGGATAGCACGAGTGACAAGGATTGCTTGAACATGTTGGCTCCTTTCAAGTTCGTTGCTGTTGCTGAAAGATCCGCGCCAGTCTCCGGTCACTGCGGTTTCGCGGTTGGCGTCCGAGTGCGGTACTTGTGCGCGTACTTACCGTCAATCGCCCGCTGAATCTCCGCCATCGGTTTGCCTTCGTGATACATCGTCATCGCGTCACGCGCGACGTCGAGGCAGATGTCTCATATGAATCCCATTCCGTCCCATTGCGGCAGCCCGTTGGCGTCGCGGCCTTTGACGAAACAGTCGCGGACGCTCTCGTGCCCGCCGCTCTCACAGCCACAATAGCAAGGCGCATATTGCAGCACCTCCGGATGGCGCGCGGCGAAGGCGTACATCGCGCGCACTTGCTCGATCGGCTGCGCCGGCCTCCCGGCGTTCGGCAACTGCGGCTACTGCGGATCCCAGGCGACGTCTTTAAGCTCCTGTTTGGTCATTTGTGGCGTTGGTTGCGCGCCGGAAGCCGAGCGTTTGCTTGGCGATTGCTGCCTGACGATTTGAAACGCGACAAGCGTTCCCCCAACCAATGCTATGAGCGCGAACGCGAGCCATATCCTCGGCGCTTTCTTCTTCAGTTGTGTTCGGTTTGCCGATTTCTGATGATTCACTGTCGCTCCTTCTTTCTTTACTACTTTTCCTGCACCACTATTTTTCCTCGCAGCATTCCCATGCCACAGGTGAAACTGAACTCGCCTGACTTATTCGGAGTGAAAGCCACCACCACGGGCTTGTTCAGCGGCAACGCGCGCTTGATGCCTTGTGCGGGAAGGACTATCTCCGTCCCGCAGGTCCCCTCGGCTTGCCGCACGAATGTGATTCGCGCCGGAATCCCTCGCCACAGCCTGATGCTGTCCGGTTTGTACCCTTGCTCTGTCAGTATGACTCTCGCGGTCTGGGCCATAGGCTTCTCGCTTCGCGTCCGGGATTCTTCCCGCGGCTTCGCCTCTGCCGCGACTACCGGCGCCTCTTCCTTCCGGACCTGATTTTCTTCCCGCGGCATTGCCTCCCTCGCAACTACTGCGGGCGAATCTTCATTCTCCCGCACTACGATCTTTCCGCGGAGCATATTCATCCCGCAGGTGAAGACATACTCGCCCGCATTGTCGGGAGTGAATTCGACCACGACGGATTTATTCAGCGGCAGTTCGCGCTTGATGTTGTACTCGGGAATGATGATCTCCTCCCCGCAGGCCCCTTCGATCTGGCGCACGAACTCTATCCGCGCGGGGACGCCTTGCCTGAGATTGAAGCTGGCCGGTTGATACCCTTCGGCGCCAAGAATGACTTTTACTGTCTGGACCTCGGTATTGTCTTGCTGCGCGCGAAGGGCCTTGCGCTCCTGCGCCGCTGAGGCGCCCGGGTCTGTTACCAGTTCGGGGTTGGGGCTACGGCTTTCGGGTCGAGGCCGTCCTTCCTCTCCCGCCCCCGCGTTAGCCGCCAGAGCGTCCCGCGTGGCGGCGCTCCCATAAGGGTATAACTCCGCAGGGTTGACTCTGACCCAGACGTAATCATAAGCCGGCGCCGGTAAGTCTTCTTTCAATTGAAAGTCGTAGACCTTCGCCGGCTCGCCGAACTTATCTTCAAACGTCGTGATATCGAACCGGTAGCGCGCAGGGTGACTGAAGCCCTGGATGTCCGAATAGCGCCAGTAACGCGAGTGCGCCGGGTTATCCGCCGACTCGTAGGCCACGCGGTCGGGATAAATTTTCAGCGCGCCTTCACATCCGCCGAAGGCATGTAGATGTTTGACCGCAGTCTCGAACTTCGACTCTCCGCCGGTCACTGGGGCCACGCTCGTCGCCACCGGGCGCGCCGCTTTGGCCACCAACAACGCGCTGACCTCCGGAGTGATCTTCCCTTCAAGCAACCTGAACCTGAAAATCCTATCGCGCCCCAACATTAGTCGTTGATCCTCGTACGTCAAAATCTCAAGCTCGGTCGGCGACTCGATCTTGATTTGCTGAATGTCCGTGTACCGCCAGGACCGGGACTCATTTTTCTGGGTCGTCCTGTACTCGATCCCGTCGGGTGTGATGACGAGCGTCCCGCGATGGTTCCGAAGCAGGCGCTCGCGCTCCACCGGGAATTCAAAGCTCTGCGCCGCCGCCATCCCTGGCAGCAAGAAAAACACTGAAGCAAAAATCACAAGCATTCGTCTCTTCATCGCACTCTCCTCAATCTATGATCGCTCACTTGCATGCCCTACACTTTCACGCGGACGACGAGCCGTCCCGAGAATGTTGGGCGACACAGGGGCCAGCAGGAAGCATGACTTAAAGGGGAACTCGCGGCAGGACTCGATGACGAATCCCGCCTCTTCGATGGTGGCCCGCGTGTCGCGGCTCGTATGGCAGCCGCCAAACATGCGCGGCCAGAAGAGCGCGTCCACCATGCGCTGCAGCCTGGCAAGCCCAGGACTATTGGCGCGGACGTGCTCGTAAAAACGCAGGGCGCCTCCTGGGCGGATGACCCGGAACAGCTCCGAAAGCGCCCGGGTCGGATCACGGACGGAGCAGAGCACCAGCGAGACGACGCCCGCGTCGAAGGAAGCGTCCTCTGCCGGAAGCCGTTCGGCGACACCATCAGTGACCGCCACGGGGACAGGCGCTGTCCTGGCAGCCTGACCGGCGAGAGATCGCAAATAGGGTTCAGGTTCCACGGCAACCACTTCGGTGACCGAGGCGGGGTAAAAGGCGAAGTTGACCCCGGTTCCGGCGCCGACCTCAATCACGCGTCCGGAAAGCCCGGCGAGCAACTCCTGCCGATAAGACTGTGTCTCGGCCAGCGTAGCCTCGCTCAACCGCGCCATCACCCGCGAGAAAATGGGGTGATGGATTGTGCCGCATTCTTGTGTCATAGAATCTCCTCCCAGTTCCGGTTCATCGCGCTCCCCGGCGCCTGACCGCCGGGACGCTCGTCACCGGCATCGCCCGAGCCGCCAGCCCGCCAGGTTTCCGCTCAAACCCTTGTTTCCCTACGGCAATCGCTGCCAGGACGGCGGGGACGTAGTTGATAGTCTCCTGAGGCAGAAGCCCTCGCCCGCTCATCTGCCAGAAATCCTCGATCCCGGTCTTCTCAATGACTTTCAGCACCCGGTACTCTCCGGCGTTGTAAGCGGCCAGGGCCAGGCGCCAATCGCCGAACATCCCGTAGATGTCGCGCAAATAGCGGGCTGCGGCGCGGGTCGATTTTTCCGGATCGTGCCGCTCGTCGAGAGCGCCCGCCTGTTTCAGCCCGTAACGCCTGCCCGTGCCGCGCATGAACTGCCAGATGCCTGCGGCCCCGGCGACGGACCGGGCATAAGGGTTGTAGGCGCTCTCGACCAGCCCGACGTAGATCAAATCTTCCGGCACGCCTTCCTCCTGGAAAACTTTTCGCATCATTGGTTCGTACCGGCTGAGCCGGTTGAAAGCGACCCGAACGCCGTCCAGCCCCTTGCCACGAAAGTAATTGATAAACTGCTGGACCTGCCCGTTGCCGGCGATTGCGATCTGACTGTCGAACGGGAGGGCGGCGCTTTCGGTCAGCGCAGCAATATCGCGCGAGAGTTTCAGGAAATACTCGCGCACGCCAGGTTCGTAAAATACTTCCTCCTCGACTGAAAGGATGGTTTGCCGCGCCAGGTCGAATTTGGCCTCGGCCGCCTTGCGATCCCCCTTCTTGCTCAACGCCTCGCCTTCTTGAAACAGACTGTGCGCGCGGCCGAGGCGTTCGGCAATTTCAGCCTCACGCTCCATCTTTTTTCTCAACTTATCGAGCATCGCCTGCGTCTCCTTCGGCAAGCCGGTCTGGCCTTCTTGTTGTAAAGCCGCTTGAGCAGACGCCGAAGCGCCGCTCTGCGCCGCTCTGGCCTCCGGCGCAATCAGACCTGCCAGGACCAGATCGAGGAGTACAACTATGTGAGCAAAAAGTCTCATCCGCTAACATCCTCCGCTAAATTTGCATGTTCAGCATCGCGTTACGAGTATCGCGTTCGATACCGCCGGTTAAGGCGCTGCCTCCGTTCTGGCGAGCCTTCTGACCTCGAACCCTTTCCAGATTTCGTAGATCGCCGGATAGACAAGCAACTCGAGAATGAACGAGGTGAAGATGCCGCCGATCATCGGCGCGGCTATCCTTCGCATGACATCCGAGCCGGCTCCCGTAGACCACATAATGGGAACCAGTCCCATAAACATGACGCCGACGGTCATCACCTTGGGCCGGAGGCGTTTCACCGCGCCGTCCTCTATCGCTTCTTTCAGATCGGCGATGGATCTCATTCTTCCTTTGGATTTCCTCTCTTCGTAGGCCAGGTCGAGGTACAGCAGCATGAACACCGCGGTCTCCGCGTCCACGCCGAGCAGCGCAATCAATCCCACCCACACGGCGATGCTCATGTTGTAATCGAGGAAGTAGAGCAACCAGATGGCGCCGATGGCCGAAAAAGGCACGGCCAGCAATATAATCGTCGTCTTGACGAATGATCCGGTGTTGAAATAAAGGAGCAGAAAAACGATGAACAGGGTGATAGGTATCACCACCCAGAGGCGCTCGATCACACGCTGCAGGTACTCGTACTGGCCGCTCCAGGCCAGGTTGTAACCCGCCGGCAATTTGACCTTCTCAGCGACCACCTTTTTGGCTTCTTCCACGTAGCCGCCCATATCGCGCCCTGCCACGTCTACATAAAGACGCCCCGCCTTGAACCCCTCTTCGTTATTGATCATTGGCGGACCCGTCCGCAGCGTGATGTCGGCAAGTTGAGTTATCGGAACCTGAGCTCCTGACGGCGTCGGCACGAGGATTCGGCTCATTTTGGGCAGGGTGTCGCGAAGCTCTCGCGCGTACCTGACGTTGACCGGATAGCGCTCTCGCCCTTCAATCGTGGTGGTGATGTTCTTCCCGCCGATCGCCGACTCGATAATGTCGTTCACGTCATTGACGCTCAGATCGTAGCGGGCCGCTTCCTCCCGCTTCACCTGGAAGTCGAGGTAATAGCCTCCGGTCACCCGCTCAAAGAACGCGCTCCTGGTTCCCGGAACCTCTTTCAGCACGCGTTCCAGTTCCACACCGATCTTCTCGATCGTGTTCAAGTCCGCGCCCAGCACCTTGATTCCGACGGGCGTGCGGACGCCGGTCGTGATCATGTCGATGCGAGTGCGTATGGGGAATAGCCATGCGTTGGCGAATGAGGGGATTTGCACTGCGCGGTCCATTTCATCGATCAGGTCTTCCCACTTCATCGGCTTCTCTTCAGGCCAGATTTTCCTCAACCCCTTCTTCAGAAATTCGGGCGCCCAGCTCGAATACCAGCGATCCTGCCGCGCTTTTCGCCATTGCTCTTCCGGCTTCAACACCACGGTCGTTTCCACCATGCTGAGCGGCGCCGGGTCGGTCGAGGTCTCCGCCTTGCCGACCTTTCCGAATACGCTCTGCACTTCTGGGAACTGCTTGATGAGCTTGTCCTGGATCTGCAGATATTTGTCGGCCTCAGTCACCGAGATTCCAGGAAGCGTGATCGGCATGTAGAGAATGCTGCCCTCATTGAGCGGCGGCATAAACTCCGATCCCAGTTTTTTGAAGACAGGTATGGTTACAACGACGAGCAGTAGAGCCAGCGTTATAACCAGCCACTTGTGATTCAGCACGAACCTGACCGCCGGATGATAGATGCGCATCAGAGGACGGCTGATCGGATGGCGCTCTTCGCTGTGAATCTTCCCCACCGCAATCGCGTTGGCTATCCAGGCCAACCATCGTGGGCGGAAGGTAAATTCTCTCGTTCGCATCAAGAGCAGCCGGATCGCCGGATCGAGCGTGATGGCGAGCACTGCGGCAATCGCCATGGAGAAGTTCTTGGTGAACGCCAGCGGCTTGAACAGCCGCCCCTCCTGGTACTGAAGCGCGAAGATCGGCATGAAGGAGACGGCGATCACCAGCAGCGAGAAGAAGCTCGGCCCGCCTACTTCCTTGACCGCGTCGATGATGACGCGCGTCGCGCTCCCCTGTCGCCCTTCGGCCTCCCAATGCTCCAACTTTTTGTGCGTCTGCTCTACCACCACAATGGCCGCGTCCACCATCGCGCCGATGGCGATGGCGATCCCGCCCAGCGACATGATGTTCGAGGTCAACCCCGTACCATACATCGGGATGAAGGAAAGGAGCACGGCGATAGGGATCGTGACAATCGGGATGATCGCGCTCGGGAAGTGCCACAGGAAGATCAGGATGACGATGCTGACGATGATCAGTTCCTCGATCAGAGTGTGCTCGAGCGTGTCGATGGATCGCTGAATAAGATCGGACCGGTCGTATGTGACGGCAACCTCGACTCCTTCCGGCAGTGAGGACTTGTTCTCTTTCAACTTGGCCTTGACGCGCTCGATCACGTCCATGACGTTCTGGCCGAATCGCACCACCACGATGCCGCCGGTCACTTCCCCCTCGCCGTTGAATTCGGCGACCCCGCGGCGCATGTCTGGGCCGAGTTCCACTTTGCCAATATTCTTTACGAGAATCGGTGTGCCCTGGCCGTCAGAACCGACTGACAGGTTTTCAATATCCTCCAGGCTTTGGATGTAGCCGCGCCCGCGCACCAGGTACTCCTTGCCCGTGAATTCCACCACTCGACCGCCGACCTCGTTGTTGCTGTTGCGAATGACATCGATCACTTTGTTGAGCGGCAGGTTATAGGCGAGCAACCTAGTAGGATCGACGTTCACCTGATATTGCTTCACGAATCCGCCGACCGTGGCGACCTCGGCGACGCCCGGAACGCTCTCCAGCCAGTAGCGCATGTACCAGTCGTTGAAGGAGCGCAACTGGGCCAGATTATTCTTGCCGGTCTTATCCACCAGGGCGTATTCAAACGCCCAGCCCACACCGGTGGCGTCAGGACCCAGCGTCGGATTCACCCCTTCCGGAAGTTTTCCCTGGATCTTGCTCATGTACTCCAGCACGCGGCTGCGTCCCCAGTAGATGTCCGTGCCTTCATCAAAGATGACATAGACGTAAGAGAAGCCGTAGTCTGAGATGCCGCGAACGACGCTGACATTCGGCGCGGCCAGCATTGATGAAACAATCGGGTAGGTAATCTGATCTTCCACCAGGTTGGGGCTGCGACCGGGCCATTCCGTGTAGATGATTACTTGCGGATCGGAAAGATCGGGGATCGCGTCCAGAGGAACATTCCTCATCGACCAGACCCCGATCACGACCAGCGATAGAACGATGGCGACGACAAGCCCTCGATGGGTGGCGCAGTACTCGATGATGGCATTGATCATTCTTTCTCTCCCTCTAGAATCCAACCACGAACTCACCGGGCGGTAATAGTGGTTTGCATTGAACCGAGCGACTTGCCCTCTTTCTTCACTGTCACGGTGGCCTGCCAGCTCCAGGCCATCGGAATGTCTATCGTTCCCGTGTATTCGCCGTTGCCCGCGGACTTGAGCGTCGCCTTCGCGGTCATCGGGGCCATACTGCCCATCTGCGGCATAAACAGCGTCACTTCCACTTCAGCATCGTTCACGGGATTGCCCTGCGCATCCTTGACCGTAAGACGAACTGTGTTCTGGCCCACCTTGGCGGCTTTCGGCTCCATCAACTCGATTTTCAAACCCGTCTGAGGGGCCGGCCCTTTCGCTCCCTCGCCCGGCTTTCCCATGTTGGCGAAAGCGCCTTTCAAACGACTTTCGGAGTCAATGATGAAGTTGGCGGCGGTGACCACGCGCTCGCCGGCCTTCAGCCCGCTCTCGATGGCATAGTAGCCGCCCGCCTCCGGCCCCAGCTTCACGGCGCGCGGTTCAAAATAGCCGTTGCCTTTGTCCACGAAGACGTATTGCTCGGTCCCGGTGTCGAGCACCGCGTCCTCCGGCACGACGAGCTTGTTCCCCAGATTTATCTTCAGCTTCACGTTGACAAACATGTCGGGCTTGAGAATGAAGTTCGGATTTGTGAACGCGAAACGGATCTTCGCCGTGCGGGTCTTCTCTTCCAGGTAGGGATAGACAAAAGTGACCTTCCCCCGCAGCGTCATCCTTCCAGCGCCGTGCGGGCCGTCGCCGTGTGGGCCGCCGTTGTACGGGAATTCGATCTCCGCGTTCAGCCCCGTTTTGACGAAAGGCAGTTCGTACTCGTAAACCTCGCCGTTGATCCAGACTGTCGAGAGATCGACGATGGTGTACAAATCCATTTCGGGATTGACGAATCTCCCATGATGGTAAGCCGCGCGCTCGGTGACGACCCCGCTGACCGGCGAGTAGATGGTCAGATCGCGTCTGGCCCTGCCCTCTCTTTCGATGTCCCTGATCTGCGCCGGGGTGATGTCCCAGAGTTCGAGACGCCTCCGCGCGGCCTCGAGCAGCGAATTGTTACGCGCCGCGACTCCGGAAAAAGAACTCACCGCGAATTGACTTTGGGCGCGCAGGGACAGCAAATATTCTTCTTGCGTTGCCACGAGGTCGGGGCTATAGATGGTGAAAAGCGGATCGCCGGCTTTCACGACCTTACCCATGTAATCGACAAAGACCTGTTCTATATAACCGCTGATTTTGGTGTGGATGTGAGTCACATTGGTTTCGTTGTAGGCCACCTTGCCGACGGCGCGAATCTCTTTCACCAGCGGCCGCATAGCCGCCGGTTCGGACCTGACGCCGATGAGTTGCTGGCGTTGCGGATCGATGAAAATCGTATTGGCGCCGCGCGCGGCTTGACCCTCATCCCCCGATCCCATATCCATACCGGGCATACCGGGCATCGGCTGTTTGCCATCGGCGCCTCCCGGTTTTTCAAGCTTCACGAGTTTCATGCTGCAGACCGGGCAGTTGTCGGGCTTGTTCGATTTGAAGTCCGGGTGCATCGGGCAGTAGTAAACATCGCCCTGCGACTGCGCGGCGTTTGCGCCCTGAGCCTTCCCCATCCAGATCCGGCGGATTTGATTCCAACCCAGGTATGTCCCGAGGCCGGCGGCGGCCAAGAGCGCAGCCGCGACGAGCAGAGTCTTGCGACGCTTCTTACTCTGTCCCGCGCCGGGCGCGCCCGATTCGATCTCTTCCGAGGCCGCCGCCGCCTGGCTTCCCCTCTCTTCCAACGGATTCTGATCTTGCTCAGTCATGCTTCTCTCCCCTGTGAAGATCGAGGATCAAACGATAACTGCGATCTTCTATCCTCGATCTTCTATCCTCGATCCTCGATTCAGCTTCTTCACCGCGTCAGTTCGACTCCGATTAAAGGCTCCAGTTCGGCGAGCGCCTTGAGATACTTCGTCAAATGCTCGTAATAGATGATCTCGTCATTCAGCAATTTGATCGCGCTGTCGACCACTGAAAGAAAGTCGAGCTTGCCCGTCTCGTAACTCGCGATGGTGGCCTCGAGCGTGAGCGTCTCCTGCGGGGTGATCGCTTCGCCGTAGAGTCTCGTCAAACGCTCCGAGGTCGTCGCCCGCAGGTAGGCGTCCTTGAGTTTGAAAAACAACAGCGCCTGATCGTTCGAGTACCGCTCGCGCGAGGCCGCATCTTCCGCCCCCGCCTCTTCAACGGCGCGCCGCTGCTTGCGCGAGTAGTAGAGAGGGATTCTCGCCGTCCCCCCGATCGTCCAGTAATCGCGCAGCCCGCCGCGGTTGTGGTAAGTGAAAGTGGCCCCGAAGTCCGGATACTTCTCTTTCTCGGCCAATCTGAGAGCGAAGGCGCGGCTGTCTATGGTTCGTCGGTCGCGCTTGAGCAGCGGAAAATTTTCGGCGGCCATCACTTTTAGTTGTTCGAGCGAAAACGGCAGCGGCGGCTTCGATACCGGCGCGGGGCGACCGAGGGGCGTATCAGGCGGGAAATTGAGCAACGCGGTGATCTGCGCCTCGTTGACGCCTTTTTGCTGCGTGAGAGTCTCGAGCCTCTCTTCCAGTCGTGAAATCTCCGTGTTGGCTCTGAGCACATCGGCCTGGTTTCCCTTTCCGACTTTATAAAGCGCCTCCGCTATCTTGGCGAAACTCTCCATCAAGCTGATGTTCTTCTCCACGATCTCCATCGCCTTGTTCGAGTAATGGAGATCGTAGTAGGCCGCTTTCAGGTTGGCGATGACCTGCTTTCTGGCGAAGTCGTATTCCCACCACTGGGCGTCGGCCTCGCTTTTTGCGACCCGCTCTCTCAGGCCGCGCCTCCCGAAAAGGGGGAACTCCTGTGTGAAACCCAGGTAGACCTCGCTGAAGTCGAACTTGCCGAGTGTGGTAAACGGGATGATGTTCCCCTCGTTATTCTGCCCGAATATCACTATCGGATCGGGCAGCGCGCCCGCCTGGGGCACGCGGGCGCGTTTGGCGTCGACCTCCCTCATCTCCGCGCGAATCTCCGGATTCCGCCGGAGAGCCTCTTGCATCAGCCAGTAGAGCGTCAATTGGGTCGGCGGCGCTTGACTAGCGTTCGACAAGGGATCGCCGGACGCCGCCGGCGCCTGAGCCGATGCCGGACGTGAAAATCCGGCCACGATGTTGAGCATGATCAGCGAGATCGTGAAGAGTTTTTTCGCTTGTGATCTGTACATCAGATTCCTCCCTCCTTGGCGCAATAGCGCCAGTTAGTTTATTTGGCGACGACGGGCAGGCTGGCCTGCCCGGTACCGCGCGACCCTTGATAATTGATTATCGCTTCCCATGCGCTGGCCACTTCGATTTTGACGCGAGCGTTGTGCCTGCCTGGCGTATCGGTTTTGGTCACTGTCGCCACATCATTCATCTCGGCCATCATCCCCATCGCCGGCATGTGGAACTTGAGCGACGCCGTTCCGACGTCTACCGGTCGGCCGGAGGCGTCGGTGAACGAGAGCGTCAGATTATTGTCTCCTTGCTTGATTTCTCCGGTGGCGCTTGCGAGTGTGACGGTCAGATCGCCCGCCTTTGTGGACTTGATCACTTTATCTCCGCCAGATGGCGTGGATGCGGCGACTTTCTCACGGTCAGACGGCTGCTTGTCAGCACAGGCTGCCGCGACGAGCGCCGCAGCGGTAATCAGGATAAATGTGATAATGCTTCTTGTTGGGTAAGAGAGCACAAAAAAGCCGGGGGTATGGTAGCAAGATAGGCAGATGTCCAATCGCCTATCTTGCTACCATACCCCCGGCTTTTTTGTGCTCTCCTGCAAGGTCGCCGTGTGGAGGACCGCGTCTACCCCTTTCATGCATCGCCTGACAAGACGCCGGTCGGCGATGGACCCGACTTCGTTCGTGAAGTCGGAATGAATGAGATCGAGACCGATGACCTCGTGGCTGGTGTTCTGTAGCGAGCGAACCAGAGCTTCGCCTAAATGACCTCCGCTACCCGTAACTAAGACTTTCATAAAGCCTATTTTTACATGACCTGGAAAGTCAACGATAGCGCTGGCGGAGCGATCATCCGTCAATTCGCAGCTCTGTTTGATTTGATTGAATCCAAAGGTTTTACGTCCGGGCCTTTACCACCCTTTTTGCCTGGATCAGGAGTTGTCGCTTGAGCCGGCCTTTTAGCGAAATAACCCTTCCTGGCCTGAATGATAACTTTACCCTCGCGTTTTTCCACTTCGGGCGTCACAGTCAGACTGATTCGGCGATACTTCCCGTCCCACTTCTCGTTCGTGGGAAGATAGCCTAGCGAGTAGCGGGCGCGCAGGCGCTCTATCGCTTGGCTTAACTTCTTGCCCGCGTCGATCCTTTCAATTTTTACCAGGTCGCCTCCCGTCTCCTCGACGTATTTGCTCACGCTGCTTCGGGTGAGGACGCCCCAAGGCGTGGTCACAGGGTCGATGGTCGCAGGGTAGATTTGATTAGGGCGCGGGAAATCGGGAAAGATGAGTCCGTTGACTGTCGTGCCCGGCTCGAGCAGCGCTTCCAACACCTTCTTTTGTGATTTGCCGGTGAAGGGAAGTTGCAGAGACTTATCCACGCGAGAGGCGACAATGATCGCTGTCCGCAGGCCGGGGCGATAATGCTTATTAAGCATAGTGGCCGCTTCATACACCGCCTGATTGAGAGCTAAGCTTGACCCTGAGATGGTTCCTATGCATATGTTTTCCCTGCTCCCCGGTGTGGAAGCTTTTCTTTTCAGGTATTCATCCCAGATATTGACCAGCCGGTCAGTAATTAGCTCCCTGTCCCGGCTGAAATCTTCGATCAATTGGACACTGTTGCAGTCAAAGGCCGTCACTGCTACCTCGTCCTCCGGCTTCAGCCCCTGGAAAGCCTCCAGTATGTCTTTCTTTAGCAACTGCCCCTCTGCTCTCTCCGGAAACCCCGCGCCTCGCGCACTTGCGGCTACTTCGAAAGTCAAAACGAGCGCGAGCGGCAGGCGGTCCCGGCTGAAGTGCGTGATCGTTTGCTTGACCTTGTCTTCATATAACTGAAAGTCATCCGCCTGAAGGCTGCTGATCACGCGGCCGGTCTGTTGACTGGTGACGAGCGCGTCGACCACCACGAGGTCAGTGCTGATTTTGATCGTCTCGACAGACTGAGTCGGCTCTTGAGATTGCGAAACGACAGGCGCATGGGCGCACAGCGACAGAACGAACAACAATGCCGTGATGCTGATTACTATCTTCAAGCTCATTACCTCCTGTTTAAGCTCGACTTTGTCCGTTCCGAGATCGGCGCTATGCGCCGATCTCGGAACGGACAAAGTCGAGCTAAGATGATTGAGGAAAACTCGTGACAAACTTTGAACGAAACCCGAATCGTTGCTTGCAACGGCACATCACGACGATTAGGATGACGCGCGTCAGTGATCAACAAGTATGACGTCGTGACCGTTCTATTGAGGAAGCGCCGCCATGCCAACTTGGGGTGGTCCTGTTTTAGCGGACAGTAGTGTTGCTTAGTTTTTACGTCCTTCCCTCATTGATTGTCAAAGTTTCGCACCGCGGCGATCGATGTCGCGATGAAGTTTAAACCAGATGAGATCGAGCACTCATCGAGTGAGAGTAAGAGCGAAAGCTCTTACCTGTTGTTCCAGCCGAAGCGAGACGCCGGTCAAGGGCAGAGCGGCTGGTCTTTTCAGCCGCTCTGCTTGCGAAGCCCTTGACCGCGCGTCGCAGCGGAGGCTATCCGGGGCGCTGTGTTCTTTGATCAAAAGCGCGTTCAAAGTTCTCCGGACTCAAATAGCCCAGCCCTGAGTGCCGGCGGGTTCGATTGTAATAGCCTTCGATGTAGGCGAAGGTCTCGGATCGCGCCTGCTCCAGGTTAGCAAACGCGCCGTCCTCGAGCAGTTCCGTCTTGTAGCGCGAAAACAAGCTCTCGGCGTATACGTTGTCGTAGGTTTCATCGGCGCGAGTCATACTTTGTTCAAAACCATGTTGTTTGAGCAGATTTCGCAGCTCGGCGTCCACGTATTGTCCGCCGCGATCGGAGTGAACGATCAGACCAGCCGGCAGATGCTCGCGGATGATGGCTTTTTTGAGCGCCTCGATGACCAATTCCGCCGTCATCGAACTGGCGATTTGCCAACCCAGGATTTTGCGTGAAAACAAATCCATCCAGGTCGCCAAATACGCCCATTGCCCGTTCTGTAAAGGCAGATAAGTGATGTCGCCGACAATCACCTGACGCGGACGATCGACGATGATCTCTCGCTCTACCAGCAGATTCGGGCTCATTCGCTGACCGTGCCGGGAGTCGGTTGTCCGTGGCACAAAACGCCGCGGTTGAATTGCTCGCAAACCTTGCTCGCGCATCAACCACCGTACGCGATGCCTGCCGATGACCGTTTGTTCGCGCAACTCCGCGGTGATTCGCCGCGATCCGTAACGACGCGAGTTCTGCCAGAAGACTTCTTCCACTTGCTGCGCGAGTTGATCCTGGCGTGCGGGACGTTCTTTCCAGGCGTAATACCCGCTGCGACTGACGCCCAGCGCTCGACACAAGATCGCTGCTGGATAAGTGGTCGTCTCACCGGCAATGAAACGATAGGTCTCACTCACGTCTGGCGGCTGAAAGTAGGGTCGAGTACTGGCGCGGTACTCCAAAGGAGCCCGTTTCCAGTACCCGCTGGTTTTGACAACCTGTAATGTGACGCGTCACATTACAGGTTGTCAAAACCATAATGTGACGCTGATTGACCCCGCTAAACTTCCAATAGGAGTGAATACCGATTTTGAAGAGGGGAAGTTTTACACCCAGCCGCAACTTAGGAACTTCGTTCTGGACATTGGCGAAAATTCGACCATTTTCAGGTGGTCAGCTTTGCTCTTTGAGTAACTTCAGGCAACACCATCCCGACCCAGACGTAAACTGCATTTTTTCGTCCGGTCGAGGGCGTTACCTGTTCGACATCGAGCCTTCACTCGACCACAGGCTCACGGCGTAAAAAGCGTTGCAGCACTTGATCGGTCGGCGCTCCATCTTGCGCCATCTTCAGCGCCGCTATTAGCCAAGCCTCGGTGTGTTCCTCTCGATGTCGGCGTATCAAATCGCCGTGGCATTTGATCTGCGGACCACGCTCTTTGACAAAGCGCTGTTCGACGTAGGCCCACGCCAGATGCACTGCGACCAGATACCGGTCCACCGCTTCGTAGTACCAGAGGCGGAAATCTTCCACTCCGAGCCTCCTTTGGGTGTAGAAGTTGACGACCTCGCACGACCATCGACCGCTGTATCCCTGCAAGATGTCTTGCTCCTTGCAGGTGATTCGCGTACTGGCAAAGTACGTGGGGTATTTCTGCCCCTTGCGCCGTTGTGAAATCAGAACACGGAGATCAATCGGGAGGTCGCTAAATCGTCCGTCGAGAGAACGCACAAAGTAGGTCGTCTCCCCCTCCGCAGTCTTCACGCTGACTGGCGTGTAGACCTTGTGCTTTAGATCCCGGTGATGGGCGGCGAGGTTCACTCCATTGAGCTTGCGAGTGAACTTCACGCCGCAGGTAAATTGCCACTGCTGGCGATGGACAAACTTGAGAATCTTGTTCGAAGCGTACCAACTGTCGAATTGCACGACCACCGTCCAACCTGCCGGCAAGTGCGGCGCAATTCTTTTGAGTATCTCGCGCGCGATGGTGTTCTTGCTGCGAAAACGGATGCGTTCATCCGCCTCGCGTGTGCGATTGATGGCGCGCACTGTGCGTTTGCGCAGGTACAACTGAAAATCGA
>WNGB01013115.1_pt1 | contig 15483 bp, 14 predicted proteins | sample 5400681 | NCBI WGS metagenome assembly WNGB01 (sample SAMN13153367, study PRJNA577476) | soil metagenome | isolation source: 115 cm soil or saprolite under grassland replicate 2 | place: USA:California | collected 2016-06-15
CGGACCTCTTCCGCTCTGACCCGTACGAGCGGATCTCGCATGCTCTGGGCAAGGCCTACCGCGACGTCGTGCGCGGCTTTCGCGGCCAGATCGAGCACCCGCCGGATCTGGTCGCGCATCCGTCCAACGAGTCCGAGCTCGAGGCGGTGCTCGGATGGTGCGCAGAGGAGGAGATCGCGGCGATCCCGTACGGAGGCGGGACCAGTGTGGTCGGCGGGGTGGAGCCGCGCGTCGGCGACGCCTACCGCGGCGCCGTGTCAATCGACCTCGGGGCTCTGGATCGGGTGCTCGACGTGGACTCCGTCTCGCGCGCGGCCCGCATCCAGGGCGGCGCGACCGGTCCCCGCCTCGAGGACCAACTGCGAGAGCACGGACTCACCCTCCGCCACTTTCCGCAGTCGTTCGAGTTCTCCACCCTCGGCGGCTGGATCGCCACCCGGGCGGGGGGCCACTTCGCGACCCTCTACACGCACATCGACGATCTGGTCGAGTCCGTGCGGGCCATCACACCGCGTGGGACGTGGGAGAGCCGCCGGCTCCCGGGGTCAGGGGCCGGCCCGAGCCCGGATCGCCTGCTGCTCGGCTCCGAGGGCACGCTCGGGATCATCACCGAGGCCTGGGTGCGGGTGCAGGAGCGTCCCCGGTTCAAGCTCTCGGCGGGCGTTGCCTTCGATTCATTCGAGGCGGGAGCGGAGGCGGTGCGCGAGCTCGCCCAGTCGGGCCTCAACCCCTCGAACTGCCGCCTGCTCGACGCCACGGAGTCCGAGGTCACGAGCGCCGGGCCGGCCGGCAAGGCGGTGCTGGTCCTGGGATTCGAGTCGGCCCACCATCCCGTCGATGAACCCATGCGCGTCGCCGTAGAGGCTGCGCGGGACCACGGTGGGCAGCCCGGCGAGATCAAGTCGGCAGGCAGTAACCAGTCGGCAGGCCCGGAGCCGAGGCGAGGGGCCCTGCGGGAGAACCTGCCGGTCCGCGGCGAGGCGGGGTCGGACCCGGTCGGCTCGTGGCGCCACGCGTTCTTGGCCGCGCCGTACTTACGGGACACCTTCGTCGCCTGCGGCGTGCTCTCCGACACGTTCGAGACCGCGATCACCTGGGAGCGCTTCGCCGACTTCGACGCCCGGGTGATGGAGACCGCCCGCACGGCGATCGCCGAGGCCTGCGGCGTTTCGCCCGACGGGCCGGGGTCACCCCGCCTTTCCAGACGCTTCACCCATGTCTATCCCGACGGGCCGGCCCCTTACTACACGGTGCTCGCCCCAGCGAGGCGCGGGGGCGAGGTCGAGCAGTGGGACGAGATCAAGGCAGCGGTCTCGGAGGTGGTCGTGGATGCGGGTGGGACGATCACCCACCACCACGCCGTCGGGCGGGACCACCGTCCCTGGTACGACCGCCAGCGGCCCGACCCCTTCGCCGAGTCTCTTCGCGCGGCGAAGCAGGCGGTCGACCCATCGGGAATCCTCAACCCAGGCGTCCTGATCGATCCTGTTTGACGCCCGCCGTTTCTTGGCGAGCGGGCGATCTTGCATCGGATGCATGCCAAATCGCCCGCTCGCCGGTCCACCGATCTCGTCCGTAAGCTTCCTCGCATGGAGACGCTCGCCGAGGAGCGGCCCGAGGCGGGCGCGCCGGCCGACCCGGACGCCACGGCGGTCCGCCCCGCCGCCTCGCGAGGGGCGGCTTGGGCGCTCATCGTGTCGATGCGCCCCCCCGAGTGGATCAAGAATCTGCTCGTCTTCGCGGGGCTCCTGTTCTCGGGCAAGCTCGACGAGGGGGCGCAGATCGTCGACGCCACGCTCGCGTTCACGGCCTTCTGCGCGATCTCCAGCGCCGGTTACCTGTTCAACGACCTCCACGACGCGCCGCTCGACCGCCGCCATCCCGAGAAGCGTCACCGCCCGATCGCCAGCGGGGCCCTTCCCGCGTCCACTGCTTGGCGGGCGGCGGCGGCGCTGGCCGCGGCCGGCATCCTGATCGCCCTACTGGGCGTCTCGGCCGAGGTCGCGGGGTTCGTTGCGCTCTACGGCGTGACCACGATGGCCTACTCGCTGGTCGTCAAGCGCCTGGTGATCCTGGACGTGATGACCATCGCCTCGCTGTTCATCCTCCGCGTCGTCGCGGGCGCGGTCGCCGTGGAGGCGCACGCGTCGGAGTGGCTGCTCCTGTGCACCGGGATGCTGGCTCTCTTCCTGGGTTTCACCAAGCGCCGCCAGGAGGCGATCGGCGAGCAGCAAGCGCCGGCAGCCGCGGCTTCGGAACCCGGGCCTGCGGCGACGCGGCCCGTCCTCGAGCATTACTCGATCCCATTCCTCGACCAGATGGTCTCGATGGTGACCGCGGCGTCGATCATCAGCTACGCGATTTACGCCGTCAACAGCCCCCTGATCGGCAGCCGCATGCTCGCCACCGCCCCATCGGTCCTCTACGGGATCTTCCGCTACCTCTACCTGATCTACGACCGCGGGGACACCCGCTCCACCGCGGCGATCTTGACGGAGGACCCGGGCATGCTGTTCGCCGCGGTCACCTGGGTGGGGGTGGCGCTGGCGATGCTCTACGTGTTCGACTAGGACCGACTTCGAACTCAGCTGGGCCGCGAGGGTTGCGCTGGCAATGACCGGCGCATAGGATCGGCGCAGAGCTACGGAAGGAGCGAGATGGCTGATACATGGGCGATCAAGGGAGCATGGTTCAAGAACTGCAACTGCGACCCGGGCTGCCCCTGCGACTTCAACCAGGCGCCGACGACCGGCCAGTGCGAGGGAATCATCGCGATGCGCATCGACGAGGGCCACTTCGGCGACGTGCCCCTCGACGGGCTCAAGTTCGCGGGCGCCGCATACTGGCCGGGTCGGATCGACGAGGGCGATGGCCACATCGTCCCGATCGTCGATGAGTCCGCCAACGAGGAGCAGCGACAGGCGATCTTGACCCTTCTCAGCGGTCAGGCGGGCGGCACGCTGTTCGAGATCTTCTCCGCCGTGTGCCCGCACGTCCGCGAGCCGATCTTCGCTCCGATCGAGTTCGAGTTCGACATCGAGAACCGCAGCGGGCGGCTCAAGGCGGGCGACGTGATCGAGACCGAGACGGAGCCCCTGCGCGGGATCGACCCCCCGGACCCGTACCAGATCGTCGTTCGCATTCCCCAGGGGTTCGAGTACACGGGCCCGAACCACGAGGCCGAGACCGCCGTGGCGAAGACGCTCAAGGTGTCGGCCGGCGGGGAGCTCGACTACGAGCACGAGCTGAGCCACAGCTCGATGGCCTTCGTCGAGCACCAGGGCGAGGTTCCGGCAGCCGCCTGAGTCTTGCGGATCGAGTCGCGCTGGCTCGGCGTTCGCCGTACCCGCCGCAGCGTGGACTGAATAGAGTCCCCCCCGCGTGGACCTCACCCTGAACCAGGAAGAGCAGGCCTTCCAGGACGAGGTCCGTGCCTGGCTGGAGGAGAACCATCCGGGCCCCGAGCCGGAGAGCGAGCAGGGGAAGTTCGAGTTCCGGCGCGAGTGGCAGCGCAAGCTCCACGAGGCCGGCTGGGCGGGGATCTCATGGCCGAAGGAGTACGGCGGCCGTGGCGCGACGCTGATCGAGCAGGCGATCTTCTCGGGGGAGATGGCCCGGACGAAGGCGCCCTCGCCGGCGAACGTGCTGGGGCTCGTGATGGGCGGGCCGGTTGTGATCGCGCACGGCACCGAGGAGCAGAAGGAGCGCTTCCTGGAGCCGATCCTCTCCGCAGAAGAGATCTGGTGCCAGGGCTTCTCGGAGCCGGAGTCGGGCTCCGATCTCGCGTCGCTGAAGACCAAGGCGGTGAAGGAGAACGGCGGCTGGCGGGCCACCGGGCAGAAGGTCTGGACGACGTACGCGCACGAGGCGAAGTGGTGCATGCTGGTCGCGCGCACCGATTCGGACGTGCCCAAGCACAAGGGCCTCACCTACTTCATCTGCGACATGGAGCAGGACGAGATCGAGGTCAGGCCGCTCCGCCAGATCACGGGTGAGGCCGAGTTCAACGAGATCTTCCTCGAGGGCGCCTACATCCCGGACGAGAACCTGATCGGAGGAGAGGGGAACGGCTGGAACGTCGCGATCACCACGCTGATGCACGAGCGCGCCGGGCTGGGCGCGGCCTCGGCGATTCAGGTGCGGCGGGACCTCGACGAGCTGATCGCGCTGATCAACGAGCGCGGGCTTGGCGACGATCCGGTCATCCGCCAGCGGATCGCCGAGCTGAAGATGGGCGTGGAGGCGCTGAGGCTGGGGTCGCTGCGCGCGCTCACCCAGCAGATGAAGGTCGGGATCCCGGGACCCGAGGGATCCGTGGCGAAGTGGGAGTGGGCGAACCTGAACCAGGCGCTGACCGAGCTTGCCGTGGATGTGCTGGGGCCCGAGGCTCTGCAACCCGGCTCCGAGTGGGCGTACCGCTTCCTTCGGGCGCGCGCCAACTCGATCGAGGGCGGGACCACCGAGGTGATGAAGAACATCATCGCCGAGCGGGTCCTGGGCCTTCCGAGGCTGCGGTAGGCATGGAGTCAGTCAGCTAAATGGACTTCGGCTTCAACGACGAGCAGCGGGCGATCAAGGAGACCGCCCGGGAGATGCTCGCCAAGCGTTCTCCGATGTCGAAGGTGCGGGAGGCGGCGGAGTCACGTTCCTACGACGACGCGCTATGGAGCGAGATCAGCGAGCTCGGCTGGCCGGGGATCGCGATCGCCGAGGAGCATGGCGGGCAGGGGCTCGGCCTGATGGAGTTGACGATCCTCTGCGAGGAGCTGGGCTACGCGTGCGCGCCCACGCCGTTCCTGTCCAACGCCGTAGCGGGCCTGATCGTGGCGCAAGCCGGCTCGGATGAGCAGCAGGATCGGTGGCTCCCGGGGGTGGCGTCCGGAGAGGCGCGGGGCGCCTCGGAGCTGACCGCTCCGGAGGAGGAGTCGCTCGTGGCGGACGCCGAGGGGGCGGCGTTCCTGGTCCTGTCCGAGGGCGATGAGGGCGCCAGGATCGTCGAGCCGGGCGCCGCGGAGGCCGAGCCGGTTGAGCTGATCGACGCCACACGAGCCTTTGCCCGAGTCTCGGCGGAGGATGGCGATCCCCTGCCGGGTGGCGTGGAGGAAGCGATCGACCGGGCGCTCGTGGCCCTCGCGGCGGAGCTGGTGGGAGTGTCGCAGCGTGCCCTCGAGATGGCCGTCGACTACGCGAAGGAGCGCGAGCAGTTCGAGCGCCCGATCGGCGCCTACCAGGCCGTCTCCCATCGCTGCGCCGGAATGCTTTACGAGACGGAGGAGGCGCGTTCGTTGACCTACTACGCGGGGTGGTGCGCGGACGCCGAGCCTGAGTCCCTGGCGATGGCCTCGTCCATGGCCAAGGCCCGTGCCTCGGATGCCGCGTGGCGCGTGACGGCCGACGCACTCCAGGTGCTCGGCGGGATCGGTTTCACCTGGGAGCACGACCTGCAATTCCTGCTCAAGCGCGCGAAGGTTGACGGCAGGCTGCTTGGCGACGCGCGCCGCCACCGCGAGCGGGTGGCCTCGCTTGCCGGCCTGCACGCCGAGCAACCGGCAGCGGTCTGATCAGTCCGGCAGGATCTCCACGTCCGAAGCGAGCTTTGCCTCGCCGCCTAGGCGGTACTCGACGTCGACGGTCTCGTGCTTTCGGTAGGTGCCGAAGAGCCCGAGCAGCATCGCCAGCCAGCGCAGCCCACCGACCTGCTCCTTGACGATCGGGCGACCGAAGACGATCTCCTCGCCGCGAATCTCGTAGGCCTCGCCCTCTTGCTGCTCGATGCCGTTGACGTAGACCTTGATCGGCGCCTCCGCCCCTCGCGGCAGGCGCACGCGACGACCGGCCGCGACGCTTCCCTTCGGGACCTCGACCTCCTGGTTCATTCCACGAGTGCTTCCCACACCGCCTCGAACGGCGACCGTCCGGGGCGGGCGTCCAGGCGGCGCTTGCGAACCACTCCCGAGTAGGGGACGAGTGTTCCGTCCCCCATCACGTCGATCCCCGCCTCGCGACCGCGGAGCAGGCCGCCGGTGGACAGCTCGAGACGCGCGTGGACGCGGTCGCCGGGCTCGTAGTCGCGGAGGCTGCCGATCCGATCGAGGGGTCCCTCCGCGGCGATCGCACTCGCGTGGCGCGCCATCGCGGCGATCGCCGCGCCGAGGTCATCGAAGTTTTCGCGCTCCACCTGCGAACCGTGTCTGATCACGAGCCGCCACCCCGACACGCACCGATCCTAGTTGTCCCTTGGCGCTTTATTGCCGCATAGCGGCAAGAAAGCGCCAAAAGACGGTTCAGGCGCCGCGGCGCTGGCGCTTGGGCCGGCGCGCGGGCGGACCGGTGATCTTCTCTGGGCCCTCGCGTTCGGCGATCGCCACGTAGTCGCGCTCGCGCTCGCCCGTGTAGATCTGGCGCGGGCGGGCGATCTTCTGCTCCGGATCGTCGTTCATCTCCATCCATTGTGAAACCCATCCCGAGGTGCGCGGGATGGCGAAGATCACCGTGAACATCTCGTTGGGGATCTGGAGCGCCTCGTAGATGATCCCCGAGTAGAAGTCGACGTTCGGGTAGAGCTTGCGGTCGGTGAAGTACTCGTCCTCGAGCGCCCGCTTCTCGAGTTCACGCGCTATCTCGACCAGCGGGTTGTACTCGGTGGCCTCGAAGACCTCCTCCATGTGCTTCTTGATGATCCGCGCCCGCGGGTCGTAGTTCTTGTACACCCGGTGGCCGAATCCCATCAGCCGCTCCTCGCGGTTCTTGACGCCCTCGAGGAAATCGGGCACGTTCTCGGTTGTCTCGATCCGGCGGAGCATCCGCAGGACGGCCTCGTTCGCACCGCCGTGGAGCGGCCCGTAGAGCGCCGCGACGCCCGCGGCCACGGCCGAGTAGGGATCGACCTGCGACGAGCCGACGCCTCGCACGGCGTTGGTGGAGCAGTTCTGCTCGTGGTCGGCATGCAGGATGAACAGCACGTCGAGGGCTCGCTCCAGCCGCGGATCGGGCTCGTACCTCGCCTCCGACTTCTTGAACATCATCGAGAGGAAGTTGCCCGGATACCGCAGGTCGTTGTCCGGATAGACGTACGGCAGCCCCATGTTGTGGCGGTATGCGAACGCCGCCAGCGTCGGCACCTTGGCGATCAGCCGGATCGCCGCCATGTAGCGCTCCTCCGGGTCGTCGATCATCTTCGCGTCGGGATAGAACGTGGAGAGCGCCCCCACGCCGGCGAGCAGCATGCCCATCGGATGGGCGTCGTACCGGAATCCCCCCAGGAACTGCTTGATGTCCTCGTGGACGAACGTGTGGTGGGTGACGTCGTAGATCCAGCGCTCGAGCTGTGCCTCCGTCGGCAGCTCGCCGAACACGAGTAGGTAAGCAACCTCGAGATAGCTCGAGTGCTCGCAGAGCTGCTCGATCGGATAGCCACGGTGCTCCAGCACCCCGGCCTCCCCGTCGATGAACGTGATCGCCGAGCGGCACGAGGCGGTGTTGGTGAACGCCGGGTCGTACGACATCAGGCCGAAGTCGTCCTCGGAGACCTTGATCTGGCGCAGGTCCATCGACTTGATCGTCCCGTCGGTGACCTCCACCTCGTAGGACTCGCCAGTGCGGTTGTCGGTGATCGTCAGCGTGTCCTCGCCAGCGGTGGCCACGCCGCCATCGCCTTCGTGTTGAGTCTGCTGCTCGGTCGCCATCGCCTCTCCTCTTTGCGAAGCCTTTGTTCGGATTCGGACTCATTCTGTCACTGCGGCCCTCCCGGGTGAGCGTTTCTGGAAGGCTTCGGGCACTGTGGCCACCGGGCAGGCCGTCGCCTCCGAGCGCAAGCGCGGCGCCCTGGCGCTGTTCGCGGGGCTCCCGCGCCGCTACGACCTGCTCTCGGCGGCGCTCAGCTTCGGCCAGGATCCGCTCTGGCGGCGCGCACTGGTGGAGGCGGTGGAGGCGGCCCCGGACGATCGCGTCCTGGACGTCGCCACAGGAACCGGCCTCGTGGCGCGAGCGCTCGTGGGACGCTACGGCTGCTGGGTCGTGGGACTGGACCAAAGCCCGCAGATGCTTGCGGGCGCCCGCCAGGCACTCGCGGGACACCCAGACCTGGCGGCGAGGATCGATCTCGTCGAGGGTGAGGCGGAGAGCCTGCCGTTTGCCGATGGGGAGTTCGACCACCTGACCTTCACGTACCTGCTGCGCTATGTCGACGATCCGGCCTCCACCCTCGCCGAGCTTGCCCGCGTCGTGAAGCCTGGAGGGCGAATCGCGTCCCTGGAGTTCGGGCTTCCCGACCCGCCGGTGTGGCGATGGCTCTGGAGGGTCTACACGCGGATCGGGCTGCCCGCCCTGGGACGGCTGTTCGGCCGCGAGTGGCAGGAGGTCGGCCGGTTCCTGGGGCCGAGCATCGAGGCGCTGTACGAGCGCTGGCCGCTCGAGCGCCAGGCCAGGCTCTGGGAGCAGGCCGGGATCTCGCCCGTTCGCCAGCGCCGGATGAGCCTGGGAGGCGGCGTCGTCACCTGGGGCACTCGTGGCGGGTGAGCCGGCGCGAAGCGGGGAGGCCCACTCGGGGAGTAGCGAGGGCTACTCGCCGAGCAGCGAGGGGACAGGATCCCGGCCTGCCTTCTACGCACTGCGCCCTGGCGGATGGCGCGATCTGGTCACGATCCTGCACCCGCCCTATACGGCCTGGCACCTGAGCTACGTCGCATTCGGGGCAGCCGCGGCCCCAGAGTTCCACCCGGCTCGGCTGTGGGCGACGCTGGCGGCGTTCTTTCTCGCGGTCGGGATCTCAGCGCACTCCCTCGATGAGCTCCGGGGGCGACCGCTCGGAACGCGGCTCTCCGACCGGGCGCTCGCGTCGCTTGCCGGCGTGGGGCTTGCAGGTGCGGTGGGAATCGGGATCGCGGGACTGTTCGTCGTCTCGGCCAGCCTCCTGCCCTTCGTGGCCGCGGGTGCCTTCCTGGTTCTCGCGTACAACCTCGAGCTGTTCGGGGGCCGCCTCCACACCGACCTCTGGTTCGCGGCGGCGTGGGGCGGCTTCCCTGCGCTGACGAGCTTCTGGGCCAACGCCCTCGGGATTCACTCGCTGGGCGAGGCGGCAGCCGGCGCGCTCGTCACGTTGGCCTGCTTCGGCCTGAGCCTGGCGCAGCGCCGGCTATCGACCCCAGCGCGCGAGCTGCGCCGCAAGACGCTCGAAGTGCGTGGCACCCAAAGACTCGCCGACGGCACGGTCCGAGAGCTCTCGGCGGCCGGCATCGCCGCACCCCTGGATGGCGCCCTCGCGGCCCTGTCCGCATCGCTCGTCCTCCTCGCCAGCGCCCTCGTCGCGATTCGCCTCTAATTTTCAGCCTACCGTCCTGCCCTGGGTTCGCTATGCAAACCCTATCCAGGACGGCGCCTGGATTCGCGGCCTTCGGCTTCAGAGGTTCTTGACGAACCGCTCGACGTAGGGGTCGCGCTCGTAGCCCGCAGCGGACCAAAGGCTGGCCGCGGCTTCGTCTTCCCGAGGCACCAGCGCGGTCACGCGCAATGCGCCCCTTGCGCGGAGCCGCTCCTCGCCGGCTCGTACCAGCTGGCGAGCGATACCCACTCGACGATGCCCGCGGTGAACTGCGAGGCGGTACATGTTTCCGCGCCATCCGTCCCAAGCCGCCACCAAGGCGCCGACGATCCGGCCGTCGAGCTCCGCGACGAGGAGGGCGTCCTCCGTATGCTCGATCAGTTGCCGGACGAAGTCCGGCTGATCGGGAATGCTGGCGGTGATGCTCCGGGAGGTCTCCCAGAGGCGGAGCACTTCGGGGATGTCAGTCCCCTCCACTGGTCTCACGGCGAGGTGCTCGGCCACCTGGATCAGTCCGAGAGCTCGAAATGCGTCATCGAGCGCAACTGCTCGTAGCGCTCGCTGACCTCGTCCTCGGTCAGCGCGGCGATCCGCTCCGTGCCGAACTCCTCGACGTTGAACGAGGCGAGCACGGTCCCGTAGGCCATGGCGCGGCGCAGCGCGGCGTCCGCCGGCTGATCGGTGCCCTGCATGTCGAGGTAGCCGAGGAACCCGCCGGCGAAGCTGTCGCCGGCGCCGGTGGGATCGCGGACGTCCTCGAGCAGGAAGCCGGGCAGGGCGAAGAAACCGTCCTCGCTGAACAGGACCGCGCCGTACTCGCCCCGCTTGGCGACCACGATTCTTGGCCCCATCTCCATCAGCGCCCTGGCGGCACGCGCGAGGTTCGGCTCCTCGGTCAGCATCCGCACCTCGGCGTCGTTGAGCATCGCGCAGTCGACCTCCCCGAGGGCGCCGATCAGGGCGTCACGCGTGGTCTCGATCCACAGGTTCATCGAGTCCAGCGCCGCGAGCCGCGCGGCGGCGCACTGGGCCCGCACCCGGCGCTGAAGGTCCGGCTGGATGTTCGCCAGGAACAGGACGTCGGCGTTCTGGGATGCCTCGGACAGCTTCGGCTCGAAGTCGGCGAAGACGCCAAGCTGAGTGTCATCCGTGTGCGCGACGTTGAGGTCGGCCTCGTAGTGGCCGCGCCATGAGAAGGTCTCGCCGCCCGGAACGCGCTCGATGTCGTCGACGTTCACCCCCCGTGAGCGCAGGAGCTCGACGTGCTCGTCGTCGAAGTCCTTCCCGACGGGCCCGACCACGTGGACGTGGGTGAAGAATCGGGCGGCAAGCGCGAAGTGGACGGCCGATCCGCCCAGCATGCGCTCACGCGCTCCGAACGGGGTCCGCACGGAGTCGAACGCGATCGAGCCGACGACGGTCAGCGACACGGCCGTGCATCCTAAGTGCCTAGGCACTAAGTCTCTGCCGGCCTGCCACGGCCGTCGGGCCGCTGCCCCGGCGCGGTAGCGTTCCGCGGATGGCCGTGGCCGCAAAGCCGCACCTCCGCAGGCCGGTGGCCGCCGGTCCGGACTTCCGTGCGATCGGCGACTACGGCTTCCTCTCCGACTGCCACACGGGGGCTCTCGTCGCCTCGGACGGCAGCATCGAGTGGATGTGCCTGCCGCGGTTCGACTCGCCGAGCATCTTCGCCGCGGTCCTCGATCGCGGCGCGGGCGCCTACCGGCTCGGTCCGAAGGACCTCCGAGCGCCGGTGGCACGCCGCTACGTCCCCGGCACGAACGTTCTCGAGACGAGCTGGATGACCTCCACTGGCTGGCTCGTGGTCAGGGATGCCCTCGTGCTCGCCCCGACGGGCGCCGAGGACGTCTGCGAGCCCGCGTTCGCGTACGCAACCGAGGAGACGCGGTGGAACCTGGTGGACCGCGACCGCTTGGCCGCCGACGCCACTGGCGGCGGCGAGACCATTCGGCTGCTGGGCGACATCCCGCTCCAGATCGACGGCGCGGCGGCGTATGGGGCACGCAGCCTCGACACCGGTGAAAAATGCTTCTCCTGCCTCTCGTGGCGTGAGGAGCTGACCGGGCCACTGGACGCCGCCGAGGCATCCCGGCACATCGACGAGACGGCGCAGCTGTGGCGGCGCTGGCTCGAGCGCGGAACGTTCCACGATCATCCCTGGAGGTGGTGGCTTCAGCGCTCGGCGCTGGCGCTAAAGGGGCTCACCTACGAGCCAACGGGCGCGATGGTGGCGGCGCTCACTACGTCGCTGCCGGAGACGCCTGGGGGAGAGCGGAACTGGGATTACCGCTACACATGGATCAGGGACGCGACATTCACCCTCTGGAGCCTTCACGTGATCGGCTTCGACCAGGAGGCCCGCGAGTTCATGGAGTTCATCTCCCACCTCTGCCACGGGCGAGGTCCGGAGACCCAGATCATGTTCGGAATCGGGGGCGAGACCGAGCTGCCCGAGAAGACCCTGGACCACATGAACGGGTACGTGGGATCGCGACCGGTGCGGATCGGGAACGCTGCCTACACGCAGCGCCAAAACGACGTGTTCGGGGCCCTCCTGGACTCGATCTACATCCACTCGAAGACGCGCGAGGGCGTGCCGCAGGAGATGGCCCCGATCGTCTTCGAGCAGGCGGAGGCGGCGGGGGCCGCGTGGCATCTCCCGGACCAGGGGATCTGGGAGGGGCGCGGCGAGCCCAAGCACTACGTCTCCTCGAAGCTCATGAGCTGGGTGGCACTCGATCGCGCTTCCCGCCTCGGACGCGACTACGACCGCCCCGAGCTCGCGGAGAGCTGGCAGCGCGAGGCGGAGAAGGTGCGAGGCGAGATCCTCGAGCGAGGTTTGAGCGAGCGCGGAGTCTTCCGCCAGCACTACGACACGGATGCTCTCGACGCCTCGCTGCTCCTGATCCCGCTGGTGCGCTTCCTCCGCCCGAACGACGAGCGAGTCCGCGCGACCGTTCTCGCGATCGCCGACGAGCTCACGGATCACGGCCTGGTCCTGCGCTACCGGGTGGAGGAGACGGATGACGGGCTCAGCGGCAAGGAGGGCACGTTCACGATCTGCTCGTTCTGGCTCGTCTCCGCGCTGTCGGAGATCGGCGAGAGGAAGCGCGCCCGAAAGCTCTGCGAGCGCGTCCTCTCCCACAGCACCCCGCTTGGCCTCTACGCCGAGGAGATCGAGGCTGTGAGCGGGGCGCAGCTCGGCAACTACCCGCAGGGGTTCACGCACCTGGCGCTGATCAACGCCGTTTCCCACGTGATCGCCGACGAGCAGATGGGAGAGCGGGACGAGCCGAGTGCCGTGTTCACGGAGCTACGCGCGGCGGGGGCCGCCGGCTAACCGCCCATGCCCTCGTTCCGCGACCTCGGACTGGCCGAGGAGCTTCTGGCGGTGCTCGACGAGCTCGGCTACACGGATCCCACGCCGATCCAGGAGCAGGCGATCCCCGAGCTGCTCGGTGGGCGCGACGTGATCGGCCAGGCGCAGACCGGCACGGGGAAGACCGCTGCCTTCGGCCTGCCGCTGCTTCAGCATCTCGACCCCGACGACGACGAGACGCAGGCACTGGTGCTGACTCCGACCCGCGAGCTCTGCATCCAGGTGACGCAGGCTCTGCGCGCGTACGCCGAGCATCTGCCGGTGGAGGTGATCGCCGTGTTCGGCGGCCAGGCGGTGCAGTGCTCGACGAGGCCGACGAGATGCTCGACCTGGGGTTCATCGACGACGTCGAGCGCATCCTGCGCATATGCCCGTCGGGACGCCAGACGTCGCTGTTCTCGGCGACGATCCCGCCGCCGATCGAGCGGCTCGCGGATCGGTACATGTACGACCCGGTGACGATCAGGGTGACGCCCCGGCAGCTCACCGTCGACGCGATCGAGCAGGCCTTCGTCGAGGTCCCGGCACGGGGCAAGGTCGACCGCCTGGTCGAGGTGTTGCGTGCCGAGGACCCCGAGCAGGCGATCATCTTCTGCCGGACGAAGATCGGAACGGCGAAGCTCGACGAGACGCTTCGGGCCCGCGGTCTGCAGGTCAAGGCGCTGCACGGCGACCTAAGTCAGGGCCAGCGCGACGGCGTGATGCTCGCCTTCAAGGACCACCGGCTGCGCCTTCTGGCCGCCACGGATGTCGCCGCGCGAGGGCTCGACATCGAGCACGTGACGCACGTGATCAACTACGACGTCCCCCACACGACCGACGCGTACGTCCATCGGATCGGTCGTACCGGGCGCGTCGGGCGCACCGGCCGGGCGATCACCTTCGTGACGCCCGCCCAGAGGGAGGAGATCCCGCGCATCGAGCGCGAAGCGAAGGTCGTGATCGGGGAGTGGGAGCCTCCCGAGGAGCGGCTGCAGCACGCTCCCCGCCCAAGGCGCCGCGACCATGCCCGCGAGGCCCAGGCCGAAAGGGCCGTGCAGCGACCCGTGGCGGGGGACACCGCCGCTGGGCCCGTGGCGGCGGACACCGCAAAGCTGTTCGTCAACCGGGGTAGGCGCAGCGGCATCGACGACGACGATCTCCGCTGGGCGCTTACGGAGGGCGCGGTCATCCCCGAGGGCGCGATCGGCTCGATCCGGGTGCTCGAGCGGTTCTCGTTCGTCGAGCTCGACACGGCGCATGCGGAGCAGGCGCTCGAGCGCCTCGAGGGCACCAAGCTGAAGGGCAGGCAGATCCGCGTCGAATACGCCCGCGGCTAGTGGTGCCTAACGTTGCGTGAGGCGCCACTTGGCCGCGCTGCCATGGCGCTGGCCGCACTGCTCGCCGTGGCATACCTCCTCCTGCGTCCATCCAGCGCGGATCTCGCGGCGCAGACGTTTCGCGCCGATCTCTTCGGAGCGCACGGGTTGCTGCTCTGGAACAACGATTGGTATTCGGGGCACTACCTCCTCGGCTACAGCATCCTGTTCCCCCCGCTCGGCGCGGTCCTTGGCGCGCGGCTCGTGGGAGCGCTGTCCGCCGTGGCGGCAGCGGGACTGTTCGGGCTCTTGGTGCGTCGCCATTACGGCGACCGGGCTCGCCTGGGAGTGCTGTGGTTCGGCGCGGCCACGGCGACGATGCTGCTCGCGGGCCAGATCACCTTCGCATTGGGCGTGGCGTTCGGCCTCGGCGCCTTGTGTGCGGCGCAGCGCCGGCGCACGGCGGCGGCCGGCGCGCTTGCATTCGTCACGTCATGTGCCAGCCCGGTCGCGGGGCTCTTCGTGGCCCTCGCCGGTTCCGCGCTGGCGCTCACCGGCGGGCGGCGCCTCGGGATCGTCCTGGCCGCCGCGGCGATCGCCCCGATTGCCGCGCTGGCGCTCGCCTTTCCATCCGGCGGCTACTTCCCGTTCGCCACCACGGCGTTCCTCGCGGTGCCGCTGTTCGCGGCCGCCGCCCTGGTCCTGCTTCCGCCGCAGGAGCGCACCCTGCGCGTTGGCGTCGTCCTCTATCTGCTCCTTTGCATCGGCCTCGCCCTGACCCACACCCAGGTGGGCGCGAACGCGGCTCGGCTGGGCTCGCTGTTCGGCGGCCCGCTGCTTGCCGTCGTCCTCGCCGGACGGCGCTCCCTGGCGCTCGCGCTCGTCGCGCTGCCCCTCCTCTACTGGCAGTGGGGGGCGCCGGCACGAGACTTCGCCAACACGCTCGGGGACCCCTCGGTGAAGGAGGCCTACTACCAACCGCTGCTCGCCGAGCTGGAGAAGCGAACGGGCGGCGAACCGGCGCGGGTCGAGATCCCGCCGACCCAGAACCGCTGGGAGTCCGACTACGTCGCGCGGCGCTTCCCGATCGCCCGCGGCTGGCTGCGGCAGCTCGAGTCCGAGGACTTCGACCTGTTCACGGACGGCAATCTGTCCGCGTCCACCTACCGGCGGTGGCTCGACGACCACGGCGTGAGCTACGTCGCCCTCGCGGACACGGACCCCGACTACCTCGCGGAGGACGAGGAGGCGCTGATCCGAACGGGGCCGCCGTACCTGCGGCCGGTATGGGGAAACGAGCACTGGCGGCTCTACGGAGTGCGCGGCACGCCGGGACTCATCTCGCCGGCGGGCAACGTCACGGGAGCGGCGGGGCGCAGCGACCGCGTGACCGAGCTCGGGCCGTCGTCCTTCTCCCTCTCGGCGAGAGATAGAGGTTCGTTTCTCGTACGCGTTCACTTCACGCG
>WNGB01011252.1_pt1 | contig 15474 bp, 13 predicted proteins | sample 5400681 | NCBI WGS metagenome assembly WNGB01 (sample SAMN13153367, study PRJNA577476) | soil metagenome | isolation source: 115 cm soil or saprolite under grassland replicate 2 | place: USA:California | collected 2016-06-15
GCCCGGCGCCGGGCGCCACGGGCGATAGATCACCGGGCCCGGCAGTGGTTCATCCCAGGTGCGCATCCAACCCTGCGGCGTGACGCCGATCAGGGCATCCGGAAAGGCGAACACCAGCTCTTCGGGCGTCTCGCCGAGCACCGGCCCCAGATGTACGAGCGGCGCCGCATGCCAGTCGGGCGGGATGGCCGCGAGCGTGATCGGCGCCGACGCAGTGTGCAGCGTCTGCTCGCGACCCGCGGCCGTGTAGCGATTCTCGAACGTCGGCGGCGTCGGCGAGGGGTGGAAGACCATGGCGATATCTGCGGGCCAGCCGTCGGGCAGCTCCGCCGGCGCCGAGACGACGGCGACATGGCGGCCAAGGCGGTGTGCGGTCAGCGCGGCATACAAAGACGTGCCGCCAGGAACAGTCGTTCGATCTGGCAGCACGTCGCGCGTGAAGTGCCCAAGCAGGAGATAGTCTGGTTTCATCATCAGTTAAGAGTTCAGAGTTAAGTTAAGAGTTACAATTTTGAGACGAGCAACTCAAAACTCTTAACTCTTAATTCTTAACTTCACGATTTGGCCGGATAGATCACAATCTTGCGATTATCGCCCTCGCCCGTGCTCTCCGTGTAGACCGACGGGTCGGAGCGCAGCGCCAGATGCACTATACGACGTTCATAGGCGCCCATAGGTTCCAGCGCCAGTGGGCGGCCGCTCTGGCGAACGCGCTCGGCCATCCGGCGCGCCAGGCCCTCCAGCGATTCCTGGCGTCGCTGGCGATAGTTCCCGACGTCGACAACCACCTGGGGCCATTTCTGGACCTTGCGGCTGACAAGCAAGTTGACCATGAACTGGAGCGAGCGCAGCGTCTCGCCGCGCCGGCCGATCAGCAGACCCATCGCCTCCTCGTCGGCGCCTTCGACGTGCAGCGTGATGGTCTCTTCCGGCTCGCCGCGCTGCCCGGGGACGGTGGAGCGAACGGCCGTGACGTAGCTGTGGATATCCATGCGCTCGAGCAGATCCTCCAAAATCCGGCGAGCGATCTGGTCGACGCTCCCGGTGGCGACGGGCGCCTCCGGCTGGCCAGCCTCCTCATCGTCGTCAACCGCGGTCACGCGCACCAGCGCCTCTTCTTCCTCGCTCCCCGCTTCCAGCACCTCGATGGCGACCTCGTCGCGATCTTTGCCGAGCTGGGCCAGCGCTAACTGAATCGCTTCGGCGACCGTGCGGGCGCTGATCTCAATGCTCTTCATATCATCCTCATCGTTCGTCGTTGACCGTCTAGGAACGACGCGCTCTGCGGCGGCGCGGATTGCTCTGGCCCATCTGGCGCCGCGCTTCGTTGAGCGCCTGCTCGGTTGGCTCGTCGACCGCGTCGGCTTCAGCCGGCTCGCTCGCGCCGTTTTGCTCCGTCAAAGGTCGCAGCACATCCCAGAAACCGAGCTTCTCGACAGGCTGCTCGTCCGCCGCGCTTACGCTGGCGCCGCCGGCCGCCCCGGCCGTCGCCGCGACAGGCGTGATGGGCGGCAGCATTCCGCCGGTGGTCGGCAAAAACTTCAGGTAATTGGCCAGCGAGCCCCAGCCGGAAATGACGTACTGCTGGATCATCGACAGCACGCTGCCGATCACCCAGTAGAGCACCGCGCCGGCCGGGAACGTAAAGCCGAGGTAGCCGAACATCAGCGGCAGGACCAGCATCGACTGGGTCATCGCCTTCTGCTGCGGGTCCTGCACTCGCGGGGTCGCCATCAGCTGGACGAGCAGCTGGAAGATCACCGACAGCACGCCCAGGATATAGAAGGGGTCGGGCTTGCCGAGGTCGGGCAGCCACAGGAAGCCGCCGTAGAGCTGCGGCTGGCCGAGGTTCTGCGCGACCAGATTGCCGATGTTCACACCATTGTTCGCCAGCCCCGCGACGATCTTGCCGACCGCGTGGCCGGATGGCGACGACTGGGTCAGGTACAGCACCGCCTGGTAGACGCCGATGAAGATCGGGAACTGCAGCAGCATCGGGAGGCAGCCGCCGGCCGGGTTGACCTTAAACTCCTTGTAGAGCTTCATGGTCTCTTCGGTGAGCTTCTGCTGATCCTTGCCGTACTTGCGCTGCAGCTCCTTTAGCTGCGGCTGAAGCTCCTGCATCTTGCGGGTCGACTGGAGCGATTTGAGGGTGAGCGGCAGGATGATCAGGCGCGCCAGAATCGTGAAGAGAATGATCGCCAGGCCCGCGCTGCCAGGTAACCCGATGCCATTAAACCAATTAAAGAACGTCAGCAGGACATTTTCAAGAAAACCGACAAATATCGCCCAAATATTGCCCATGGTTACCAACCTTTTGCTCTAGCCAATAGTAGCGGGAGGCGCGCGCCACAGCCCCGCACGCCGCAGGAGCTGCTCGACGATGGCTTGAAGCTCGGTAAATTCGACCGTCGCCACCCCCGGCGAGCGAACGACAAAAATCAGATCCCACCCTGGTGAAATCCGATCGTAGCTGAGCCGTACCGCTTCACGAATGCGCCGGCGGGCCCGATTCCGCTCGACCGCTTTGCCAACCCGCTTCCCGACGACGAACCCGCAGCGCGTGCCGCGGCGGTTGCTCTTCGCGGCGTTGAGCGTCAGGAGAGGGGTGCTCCAGCTCCGCCCATCGCGCCGCACGCGCTGGAATTGCTCAGGCTTGCGAAGGCGATAGGCGCGCTTCATCGAAGAGGCTAGGGGCCAGAGGCCAGGGACTAGGGGCTACTTCACCACGAGCCTCTAGCCTCCAGCCTCTAGCCTCTCGTCCTAGCGATGCCCCCGGCGGACAGCACGGCGCTCGTTGCTGACGGTCAGGCGCCAGCGGCCGCTCAGCCGGCGGCGCTTGAGTACGGCGCGCCCGTCCTTGGTCGCCATACGCGACAGAAATCCATGCTTACGACGACGGGGGATGCGTTTTGGTTGCCAAGTTCGCTTCGGCATTGGTCTGTATACCTCTCGGCCGCGCGGCAAGTGCGCCGCACAGATATAGACGTGTCACACAATTAGCCGCGCTCACGCTTCCAGCGCGGCGGGCGCCGGGCAGGCCCAACGACGAGTCTGCCGGCAATTATACAAAGGAACGGAGCGCGCTGTCAAATAGCGCGTGCGGCGTTACAGAGACGTACGCCGCGATCGAGAGCGCTACGCGCGGTTGAGCCGGGGTGGCGCGAACGCGCAGCGCATTCGCACTCCCCGGCCCGGGAGTCGTTTCTTCCGCCGATCTTACTCGTCTTCGTTCAGCTGCTGCAGCGTGCGGCGTCCTCCTGATCCTCGTCCTGACGGCGCTTGCGGTCGCGCTTCGTGCTGCCGCCGAACTTGGAGAGCAGATCCTCGATCGTCGCGTCGCCACTGAACGCCTCCTCCGACTCCTCGGTCGAGGTGTACACCTCCGGCGTCTTGGGCTCCTCGTCGCGATCGCGCCGCGGCCCACGCGGGCCGCGCTCCTCGCGCCGCCCGCGCTCTTCGCGCGGCTCGGCGCCGGGCTCGCTGCGCGCCGGCGGCACCTCGCGCGGCCGATCCTGCAGCCGCATCGACAGGCTGATCCGCTTGCTGCCGGAGTCGATCTCCAGCACGCGCACCGTCACCTTGTCGCCCACCTTGACGGCGTCCTCGACTTTGGCGACCCGGCTATCGGACAGCTCGGAGATATGCACCAGGCCGTCGCGCCCGACGCCGATGTCCACAAACGCCCCGAACGGCGCCAGCCCGCTGATCGTCCCCTCGAGGATCTGGCCTTTCTCGAGCTGCTGGAGGCGCTGGCCACGCTGGGCGCGCCGCAGGCTCAGGCTGATCCGCGTGCCCTCGGCGTCGACCTCCAGGATCTTGAAGGTGTAGGTCTGGCCGACCTGAACTGCGTCCTCAGGTTTGTCGATCCGGCCCTCGGCCAGCTCAGAGACATGCACCAGGCCATCCTTGCCGACGCCGATGTCGACAAACACGCCGAACGGCGCGATTCCGGTCACGGTGCCCTCGACGTTGTCGCCAATGCGCAGCGACGCCAGCTTCTCACGATCCAGGTCGGGCTTCTTGCGCCCGCGCTCGCGCGGCTGGCCGCTGCGATCCTTCGATCGCATCGTCAGGCTGATCCGCCGGCCATCCGGCTCGACGCTCTTGACGCGCACCTTCACGGTGTCGCCGATCTGCACGATGTCGCTGGGCGAGTCGATCCGCGTGTCGCTCATCTCGGAAATGTGGACCAGGCCGTCGCGCCCGACGCCGATGTCCACGAAGATCCCGTAGAGCGCGATCGACGTGACGCGACCCTCCAGCTCCATGCCGGGTTCCAGATCCTTGACACGGCGCGGCTTGCCGCTCTCGTCCTCGGCGACCGGCGTGTAGCTGGCGCCTTCGGGCTCGGCGGCCACAGCTGGCTCCGCAGCGGCGAGGGCCGCGACAGATTCCGCCTCGGTGGACGTGGCATACGGATCGACCAGCGCCGCTGGCGTCTCTTCACGTGCCTGAGCGCCTGGCGTTTCAGCGCTCTCGTCCGCCGCCGCGGGTGTTTCTTCCGCCTGTGTCGCCTCGGCGGATGGCGCAGCGGCGGGCGGCGCTTCCGATTCTGGCTGTTCGTCCACAGCCGGCTGCTGCTTCGACTCGTCTGGATCCGCGACCGCCGTGGCGGCGTTCACCAGGTCGGCGAGCAGTTCGTTCCGCTCCTCGACGGGGCGCTCCTGATCGGTCATGACCAACGATCCTCCTGATGTATCTTCCAACGGTGCACTGCGTAGTTCTAATGAAGTTATGAGTAATGAGCTATGAGCCATGTGGTTAAGGCAAGAATAACTGACAGCTCAGGTCTCTTCACGCAGAGTTTGTTCAAGCACGAGCGCTCAGCTCTGTGCGAACCAGCTCGGCCAGGCCGCCTTCCGGCAATGCGTCCAGCCGGTGATAGAGCCCCTTCAGGTGCTGGGCAAGCTGCCGCGCCAGCCCGCGCTCGAAGATCGGGTGCTCGGTATCGATCACGACCGAGCGAATCGATTGTGTCGCGATAAAGTCGGCCAGTGCGTAACTTTCGGCCTGTGGCGGCAGGTCGCCCATCGCCACGTTGGCCTGCCCGTCGGTGAGCAAGACCATCAGCGGTATGACCTCTGAGTCGCGCTTGCGGGCGCGCTCCAGGACTTCGTACCCCAGCAGCAGCCCGCGCGAGAGCGGCGTCTTGCCGCCCGTCGGCATAGTCTGCAAATATTTCTGCGCCAGCTCGATGCTGTTGGTCAGCGGCAGCAGCAGCGTCGCGTAGTCACGCTGGAACGAGACGAGCCCGACCTGGTCGCGCCGCTGGTAGGCGTCGCGCAGCAGTGAGAGCACCGCGGCCTTGGTGGCCCGCATCCGCTCGTCGGCCGCCATGCTCCAGCTGGCGTCGACCACGAAACAGACGGCGTTGCGCGTCTTACGAACGCGCACTTTCTGGCGCAGATCGTTGCGCCGTAGAATGACGCGATTCGCCGGCTGCGCGGCGATCTTCGACAGCGCCTCGTGGCGCTCGCGCTGGTAGAGCGCAGCCTCGCGCAGCGTCGCGTCGATCGCCAGGTCGGTCACGCGCTTGGCTGGGCGGCTGGTGATATAGCGGCCCGTCTTGCGCGACACACGCGTGCGGCTGCGCTTGCCGGCCGCGCGGCGCGCGATGCGATCGCGCTGCCCCTCCATTTTCCTCGGTTTGAATGCCGTATTCGATTTGACGATCGTCTCGCCGCCGCCCTGATTTTTGCTCGGCTGCGCGCCATCGGCGCGCTGGCCGGATGCGCTTGGCGACGTACCCTCCTGGCTCTCGGCCTCGCGCTCATCCTCGCCGCCCGCCCGCTCATCCGTTACGGATGCTTTTTTTTTACACTCTCCGCCGACGGCGTGTGCTCGGCCGCCTCGGCGCCGGCGCGGTCGAGGATGGCGTTCATCCGCCCTTCGTCGAGCTTGACTTCGGAGAATGGCTGGCGGCGCATACGGTGCGGCAGCGCCAGCTCGGCGGCCAGCCGGATGTCGTCGAGCGTCAGATTGGTGCGGCCCGACCACGCCGCGTGGGTGCGCGCAGTCTCAAGAATCGCCAGATCGGCGCGATGCCCGTCGACGCCCAGCTCCAGCACCAGGGCCGCCACGACGGCCATATCGCTGCGGGCGATCCGGACGGCCGGCAGCACAGCGCGCGCCGCGACAATCCGATCGGCCAGGCGCTGCTCTTCGTCCTGCCACTCTTCGGCGAACTGGATCGAGTCGGCGTCATATGCCATGCGCCGCTCGATCACCGCGATCCGCCCGGCCACGTCGTTGATGCCGCTGATCTCGACGACCAGGCCGAAGCGATCGAGCAGCTGCGGGCGCAGCTCGCCCTCCTCGGGGTTCATTGTCCCGACCAGGATAAAGCGCGCCGGGTGCGAGACGCTGATGCCCTCGCGCTCGACCGTATTCACGCCCATCGCGGCCGCGTCAAGCAGCAGGTCGACCAGATGGTCGTCGAGCAAATTGACCTCGTCGACATAGAGCATGGCGCGGTTCGCCTGCGCAAGCAGGCCCGGCTCGAAGCGCCGCTGACCCTCGGTCAGCGCATGCTCCAGGTCGAGCGAGCCGACAACGCGATCCTCGGAGGCCGCGACCGGCAGCTCGACCAGGCGAGTCGGACGCTCGACCACCGGCAGCTCTTCGCCGGCATCGTAGCGCGCGCGGCAGGAGTCGCACATCAGCGTCGGCTGGCCTGGCGGGTCGCTGAAGGCGCAGTCGGCCACCATGGTGATGTGCGGCAGCAGCCGCGCCAGCCCGCGCACCGCCGTCGACTTCGCGGTCCCTTTTTCGCCACGAATCAATACGCCGCCGATCCGCGGATTGATCGCATTCAGAGTTAGCGCACGTTTCAGGCGTTCCTGGCCGACCAGGGCGCTGAAGGGATAGATTGGTCGTTCTGCTGCCATGAGCTTAATTCATGCACCACAAACCCCCCAGCCTCATCCGTATGAGACTGGAGGTCGTTGCAACGATGCCGTTCACCGTTGGGGAAATGGGCGCGGAAAGCGACACCGAAACGAACACCTAACTAACCGTCAATGTACACACACGTTGAACCTTGGTTGAACGGCGGTATTCTCGCATAAAGAGCGCTAAAAGTCAAATCAGCGCGCCCTGGCATGCCGTCCGTTTGGATCTATCCGGCCCCATACGCCCACCTCAAAATGACAGGTGTCACGCGGTCGCGTATCGAACGCGCTCCTAGCCTTCGGCAGAGCGGTACGTTTCATCGTAATTGTTTCTGGTTTTGCGCTCTGCGAGCGCAAAAACCGGGTGCCCTTTGGGCGAACAGAGAATCAGGAAGTACCTTGCTGCCGCAGGCGAAAAACCACGTTGAAGTGGTCACCGCGTAACTCCTGAAAATGAGTGGAGAGGCCTGCGGCCTCTCCACTCATCCTCATATTCTGGAGCTGATCACCACCTGGCGAAACGGTGCCTTAGCGCAGTGCCACCGGCACGTAGACCGGCCCTGCGGCCGAAGCCGCCAGCAGCGGCGAGACATTGCCCGCCCGGTCGCGCAGCCGCACCTGGACGTACGCCTGGTCGGGTGCGATCGGCAGCGGCGACTGAAATGGCTGCCACGCGCTGGCCACGTTCGTACCGCCGACGATCTGCATCGCCTCCACGCCGCTGCCCGGGTCGTCGGCCTGAATCTCAAGCCAGCTTGTCGCCCCGGCGTGCAAGACGGCGCGGCCGCTCGGCGGCGTGCGGTCGAGCAGGACTGATCGGGTGAGCACCGGCGACTCGGCGCCGTTCGCGCCACGAAAGCGCACGTACAGCCGATGTGCGCCGTCTGCGGGGCTGAGATGCCAGGTGACATCCGGTGCGGCCGGAAGCCAGCTCGCGCCACCGAAGAAGGGATTTTCGCTGATCTGCGCCGAGGCGCCGGGGGCGGTCAAGCCGACCATAATAGAATCGCTGTTGCTCAGCGACGGGGCGCTGATCTGGTATGCCGGCGCCGGCCCGACGCCGCTGACCGCCAGGCTGGCGGAGATCGCAGGCGAAGCCGCGCCAACACTGTTGATCGCCCGCAGCTCGACGGCGTGCTGGCCGTCGTACAGCGGCAATGTTGCATTCACAGCCTCGGCGCCGCTGTCGTACGCGCCATCCTGCGGCGGCAGCGCCTGCCACTCGCCACCATCGGCCCGATATTCGACGCGCGCAATGGTATTGATGGTGGCCAGATCGCCCGCCGGCGAAGGATAGGGAACATCGGCCGCGCGGCCGCTGACGGTCGGCTGGCTGCTGGCCGACGGGTTGACCTGAAGCTGCACTATTGGCGCGGTGTCGAGCGGGTCGGGGATTCCGTCGCCGTCGCTGTCGCGATCGCCAATCTGCCCGCGCGCCGAGCCGTCGACCTGGCCCGAGGCGTAGGCCGACAGCGGCTCGAGCATAATCGAGGTATCGTGCGTGCCACAGCTGTGGGCCTGGCTGTTGGTGGTCGGGACTGCCAGGTAGCCGCTCTGCTGAGTGCAGGGCGTGCCCGCGGCGGCGTACTGGTCGAGCGCGCCGAAGATGTGCCCGAACTCATGCGCGACGACCTGCGGCATCTGGCCGATGCCGTAGGGGCCGGCGTCCGATGTCACCACCATGAAGGGGCCGCCGACATAGGCATAGGCGAAGTGTCCATCGGCGAACTGGCCGCCCGGCACGCCGGCGCTATTGGCGACAAAGATTGTCGTCGCCCAGTCGGCGTGCTGCGACTGACGTAGGCTCTCGTCCGCGGCGTAGGCCTGCTCGAAGTAGCTCGACCCGCTGAGACCCAGATGTGTCAGGGCATCGCCGATCCATGCGCCCTCGGTTTCAAGTCGATGCGTGATCGGCTCGTAGCCTGAAGCGACGATTTTGCTGGTCAGGTCGAAGCTGAGCCGCGCGTTCGGCAGTCGCGCGCGCCACCACTCCAGCGCGGCGGCGACCTGCGTCTGCACGGCGGTCAGCTGGGCGCTGGACCAGTTCTTGGTCGAAGGCTCCTTGCTGCCGTCGCTCTCGACAAAGATCACCTGGACGGCAACACGCCCGGCCAGGAACGCACTGGGCTGGTAAAGTGAGGGGCGCGGGTCGTCGAGCGCGGCGGATGCCAGGCGCGGGTGCGGCGGCGGGTAGTGCGCGTCGCCGGCGAGCGGAGTCTCATCCATTGCGGCGCGTGAAGGCATGGGTCGTCCGAAGGTCGCTAACAGCAGCAGAATGATGAGCAGGGTGGTGCAGCGATAAGATTTCATAGGTGCTCGCAGTACGCCAGAGAGTGGCATGTCGTTGTACGATGCTGGCGTGACAGGCCGGCTCGCGCTGTCGCTGTCATGCTGCAAATAGCATAGAGCCGAGATACGATCTTAACTAGAGGTAAATAGTCCTGTGGTGCTGAGCCCCTTGTCACCCCTACGGCTAATGCGTAGATAGGCACAATGTACTATGCTATCCGAATATGAGGGAGGGAGCTTGGGGGAGGGCGAAGCCCTCCCCCAAGCTCCCTCCCTCTCCGGGTTATCCGGATAGGCTCTCTGTGTCAAAGGGTGTGCAAAAAACGTGCGAACATCTGTGGTGGAACAGATGCACAGCTTTTGTTCGCTTATTGGCAGTCTCAGAGAGGGGCTTGATAGGTTTTGAGAGTTATTTTAGGCGATTTGGTTGACGAAGAATGGTATACTCTCGGTTGTTCAGCGGTTCACAAGCTCGTCGTGGACTGAAACATTGCACAGCATTTGAGAGGTACAGATTTCTATGGGAACGCGCAACTCACGGCTTGGCGGGTTCTACCAGCTCGATCCGTTCGAGAGGCTTCAGGCGGTGAAGTCGTTCGACGGATTGAACGACGAGGATCTGCGCCAGCTCCACGGTGGCAATGGCGCCTTGACCGTTGAGCGCGCGGACAAGATGATCGAGAACGTCGTCGGCACCTTCAACCTTCCGCTCGGCATCGCGACCAATTTCCAGATCAACGGACGCGACGTGCTCATCCCCATGGTGGTCGAAGAGCCGTCGATCGTCGCCGGGGCCAGCTACGCGGCGAAGCTAGTGCGAGCGGGCGGCGGTTTCCAGACCAGCTCGACCGCACCGCTGATGATCGGGCAGGTTCAGCTGGTGAACATCTCCGACCCCGGCCGCGCTCGCTTCGATATCCTATTGCGCAAAGAGGAGATTCTCGCGCTGGCGAACCGGCAGAGCACCAGCCTGCTGGCGCTCGGCGGCGGCGCCAAGGACGTCGAGGTGCGCATGTTCGAGAGCAGCCCGATGGGCGCGATGCTGGTGGTTCACCTGATCATCGACTGCCGCGACGCCATGGGCGCGAACGCGATCAACTCGATGGCGGAGAAGGTCGCGCCGCTGCTGGAGCAGATCAGCGGCGGGCGGGCCTACCTGCGCATCCTGTCGAATCTGAGCGACCGGCGCCTGTCGTGCGCGCGCGCGATCGTGCCGCCAAGCGCGCTGGAGCGGGATGGACTGAGTGGCGAAGAGGTCGTCGAGGGCATCCTGTGGGCCTACGCCTTCGCGGCGGTCGACCCGTACCGCGCGACGACGCACAACAAGGGCATCCTCAACGGGATCGACCCGGTGCTGATCGCGACGGGCAACGACTGGCGGGCGATCGAAGCCGGCGCGCACGCGTACGCAGCGCGCGCGGGCCAATATACCTCACTGTCGACCTGGGAGCGGGACGACGAGGGCAACCTCGTCGGCACGATCGAGATGCCGCTGGCGGTCGGGATCGTCGGCGGCGCGACCAAGGTCCACCCGGCGGCGCAGGCGGCGCTGAAGCTGCTGAACATCGCGCACGCCCACGAGCTGGCCGAGATCTGCGTCTGCGCCGGCCTGGCCTCGAACCTGGCGGCGATGCGGGCGCTGGCGACCGAGGGGATCCAGCGCGGGCACATGGGATTGCACGCACGCCAGATCGCGATGGCGGCCGGCGCGCACGGGCACGAGATCGACGAGATAGCCCGCCGGATGGCCGAGGAAGGTGTGATCAAGCCAGCCCGCGCCGAAGCGCTGCTGGCCGACCTGCGGGTGACTCCGGCGCAAAACTGAGCCCTTCGAACTTCGGCATAGAGCTGCAAGCAAAGGGGCGAGCAACGCTGTTGCTCGCCTCATGTTTCCATATGTGCTTTTTTGCGAATGATACGGTATGTCGCGAGACAGATTGGGTCTGGGGTGGGGGTGTGGGGGCAGGGCTGCGCCCCCAGCCCCGATTGTCAAGTTACCACGTACCTTGTCCAAGGCGTTCAATCCTTTGAACGAAGGAGATTACATAGTATGATGCGTCCTGACAGACCGGTCGGCATCACGGGCTACGGGGTCTACATCCCGCGCTACCGCATTGCCGCGCGCGAGATCGCCCGGATCTGGACGGACGGGCAGGGCGGCCTGCCCGTCGATTCGAAGAGCATCCCCGGGCCCGACGAAGACACGATTACGATGGCGACCGAGGCGGCGCGCCACGCGCTGACGCGCGCCGGGGTGGGCGGCGACCAGCTCTCAGCGGTGTGGGTCGGCAGCGAGAGCCACCCCTACTCGGTGAAGCCCTCGGGCACGATCGTGGCCGAGGCGCTCGGCGCGACTCCCTGGGTGAGCGCGGCCGACTGGGAGTTCGCCTGCAAGGCGGGCTCCGAGGCGCTGACGGCCGGCATGGGCCTGGTCGGCAGCGGCATGGCCAGGTACGTCCTGGCGATCGGCGCGGATACCGCCCAGGGGCGCCCCGGCGACGCACTGGAGTACACCGCGTCGGCCGGCGCGGCCGCCCTAGTGGTCGGCGCGGCCGACGACGCGCTGGCGGTGATCGAAGGCACGTGTTCGTACGTCTCCGACACACCCGACTTCTTCCGGCGCGCCGACAAAGCCTACCCGGTCCACGGCAACCGCTTCACCGGCGAGCCGGCCTACTTCGCGCAGATACGCCAAGCGGCGACGCACCTGATGGAGCAGCTCGTCACGAAGGCGTCGGACTACACCTATGCCGTCTTCCACCAGCCGAACGCGCGCTTCCCGCAGACGGTCGGGAAGCAGCTCGGGTTTACGCCGCAGCAGCTTGCGCCGGGGTGGCTCTCGCCGAAGATCGGCAACACCTACTCGGCCGCGGCGCTGCTGGGGCTCTGCGCGATCCTGGATGTGGCCCAGCCCGGCGAGACCATCTTCGTCACGTCATACGGCTCCGGCTCCGGCTCGGACGCCTACGCGCTGCGCGTAACCGCGGCGATCGCCGAGCGACGCGCGCGTGCGCCGCTCACGGCCGCCTACCTGGCCCGCGAGAAGTTTGTGGACTACGCGGTGTACGCGAAGTGGCGCGGCAAGCTGGTGATGGAGTAGAGAATTCAGAAGTCAGAATTCAGGAGTCAGAATAGACGATGCTATCGACGATCGGCGGCGCAGCACGGCGAGATCTTCTGAATTCTGACTCCTGACTCCTGAATTCTGTAAGGCGTAGGAGATTACATATGCAGAACGTCTATATCGTGGGGACAGGCCAGACGCCGGTGGCCGAGCACTGGGACAAGACGGCGTCATCGCTGGCTGCAGAGGCTTTAGCGGTGGCGCTCGGCCCGATCGCGCCGGAGCGAGTGGGCGCGCTCTACGTCGCGAATGCGCTTGGCGGAGCGCTGCAGGTGCAGAGCCAGCTCGGCGCGGCGATCGCGGCGGCGGCCGGCATGCGCGGCGTCGAGGCAGCCGTCGTGGAGGCGGCCGGGGCCTCAGGCGGCGTAGCGCTGCGCCAGGCCTACCTGGCGGTTGCCAGCGGCTCCTGCGACGTCGTGGCCGTCGTCGGGGTCGAGAAAGTGACCGACGTGCTTGACGATCGGCTGGATGCCGCGCTGGCGCTGGCCGGCGACGCCGACTGGGAGGCGGTGCATGGCACGACGGCCGCAGCGCAGTGGGCCATGCTTATGCGCCGCTACATGCACCAGTACGGCTATGATGCGGCTGACTTCGCGCCGTTCCCCGTCAACGCCCACGCGAACGGCGCCGCCAACCCGCACGCGCTCTACCGCTTCCCCATCAACGCCGACAAGGTGCGCTCGGCGCTGATGGTCGCCGACCCGCTGGGAATGCTCGACTGTGCGACGGCGGCCGATGGCGCGGCGGCGATCGTGCTCGCCGGCGAGGGGCGGGCTCGTGAGCTCGGCGCCCCGCTGATCCGCATCGCCGGCTCGGCGGTGGCGACCGACGCGCCCGCGCTGCACAGCCGTCGCGACCCGCTGTGGCTCGACGCGGCGGCGCGCTCGGCGGCGGCGGCGCTGCGCAGCGCCGGACTGAGCCCGCGCGACGTACAGGTGCTTGAGCTGACCGATCCGCACGGGATCGCCGCCACGCTGGCGCTGGAGGCGGGCGGCTTCGCGGAGCGCGGCGCGGGCATCCAGCTGGCGCGCGAGGGCGCGATCACGCCGGCGGGATCGACCCCGCTGGCGACAGGCGGCGGCTGCAAGTCCCGCGGCGATACGATCGGCGCGAACGGGGCGTACCAGGTAACCGAGCTGGCGCGGCAGCTGCGCGGCGAGGCCGGCAAGGCCCAGGTCGCCGGCGCGCGGGTAGCGCTGGCACAGTGCCTCGGCGGCATCGGAGCGACGGCGGCCACTCACATTCTTATTGCAGAATAACGGCCTTCAGGAGTCAGGAGTCAGAATAGCTGCGCTTACATCGAGTGCATAGAGAAGCATCGCTTACTTCTGACTTCTGTATTCTGACTCCTGAATGCTAGGAGGTTTGAAGATGGATCTTGCGAAGCATTGGCGCCAGCGGGCGGCGCGCTACCGCATGGAAGGACAGCGCCATCGAGCCAGCGGCGAGGTGCGCTTTCCGCCCGAGCCGGCCATGGGCCAGGCGGCCGAGGCGTGGGAGCCGTACGCGCTGAGCGGGGCCGGGACCGTCTACTCGTTCTCGGTCGTGCGGCAGCCGCCGGCCGGCCACGAGGATCAGACACCCTACGTTCTTGCGCTGGTCAGACTGGACGAGGGGCCTCTGATCACGGCCCAGCTGACCGACTGCGACGCCGAGCAGGTCGCGATCGACATGCGGGTTGAGATGGTGACGCGGCGGCTGCGCGACCTTGGGCCGGAGGGATTGATCGTCTACGGCTATAAGTTCCGCCCGCGGCTCCAGGCTTAGCGCGACGCGGAATTCCGCTCTGGCACAGCCTGGCCTTGCCAAGAATCGAAAGCGGGATGGGCGAGGGGAGCGCCGCGGCGTTCCCCTCGCCCATCCCGCTTTCGGGCCGCGAGCCTACAGCATTGGTCAGAACGACTGAACCCAGCGAATGCCCGCCACGGAGGGCTTGCTTGACCAATGCTGGCTCAACCTTTATGACAAATGCTCTAGAACATCTGGCGCAGCACGCCGACGACGCGACCTTCGATCCGCACGTTGGAGGCATCGGCATAGATCGGGTCCATGGTGACGTTGGCCGGCTGCAGGCGCACCTTGTTGCCCTCTTTGTAGAACTTCTTGAGTGTGACCGAGTTCTCGTCCTGGAGGCGCGCCGCGACCATCTGGCCGTTCTCGGCGGTCTCCTGGTAGCGCAGCAGCACGATGTCGCCGTCGTCGATCAGCGCGTCGATCATCGAGTGGCCGCGCACCCGCAGGGCGTAGACATCCTTGAGCTTCTCGGCCGGCGCGATGTCGGGCGGCACATCGATCGTCTCCGCCGAGTCGCCCGACGTGTCCTCCGGGTCGGGCAGCGGCTGGCCGGCCGTGATCACGCCCAGCAGCGGGACCTGCGTAAAGCCGCGCATGTTCAGGCGCACCGTCGTCGTCTGCGGGATGGTGATGCCGCGCGAGACTTTGCCCTGGCGCTTGAGTAGACCCTTGGTCTCCAGCGCCTTCAGATTGTAGGCGACCACTGAGGTCGAGGAGATGTCGAGCTGCTCCTGGATCTGGCGGATCGCCGGCGGGTAGCCATGATCGTGCACGAAATCCTCGATATAGCTCAGAATCTCTTTCTGTCGGTTCGATAGTGCGTCTGGGGCGCGCATTGCAGTTGTCCTTTCTCACTGCGGCCGCTCCGAGCTCTCCCAGCCCAGACGACTAAAGGCCGCACATTTGTCCGATAGAACTTTTGTGGTGATTTTTATTGTAAACGAAAACACCTGTTCTTGTCAAGAGTCTGTTTACAGTTTGTGGAAAACAGGCCGTCGGCCGCATGCGAGCGGCATGGCTTGACAAGCATTGCCGCAGGTGCAACAATAGCATCCTGGACGTCAATCCCCTCGCCGACGACGTCGACACGACGATTTGACGAGGAGCAGCGTGAGCGCGCCACCCAGCAAACACCTGGCAGATTCGACATCGATACCGCCGACCTTACGGGCGAGCGCCGAGCGCGTCGCGGCCTCCCTGGGCGAAAGCGCAGGCGCCTGGGCCTGCTATCTGGCGCTGGCCGAGCAGGCCGGGCAGACGCCGCGTCTGCTGGCTATGATCGGGCGTTCGAACGATCTGCCGACCTGGCGCGCGCTCGAGGGCGCGGCGCTGCTGCGGCGGGCGTCCCACCGGCGTGAGCCGCTGCTGCTGCGG
>WNGB01007695.1_pt1 | contig 15473 bp, 11 predicted proteins | sample 5400681 | NCBI WGS metagenome assembly WNGB01 (sample SAMN13153367, study PRJNA577476) | soil metagenome | isolation source: 115 cm soil or saprolite under grassland replicate 2 | place: USA:California | collected 2016-06-15
CTGGAACAGTCACCGTGGTGCTGGTCCGCGATGGCTACCAGCGCACCGAGATCCAGGTCACGCTCACCGCAGGCGATAACTTTTCGGCCTCGGAATGTCCCCCGCCCAGCAGTAGCATCGCCGGCGTCTGGCGCGTCATCCGCCTGCAACAGGAAGACGGCAACGACGATCTCCCACATTCATCCACCTCCACCAAGCCGTATGTCCTGCACCTTCTGCTCACCGTCCGCAAGCACGACTTTCATCGCAGTCGGAACCAGTCGTTGCAGCAGCGCCGGATCGAACCACTCATTCGGCTCCACGTCGTCTATCGCTGCCAGCAGGTACTCGCCCGGCGGCAGCACGGAAAAAGAGAACGCGCCATCGGCCGATGGCCGCAGTCCGTGGATACGCCGCGATTGTGCGAGCCAGAGCGCCTGGTCGGCGGGGAACAGGATCACGGTGAACTCGTTCGGCGCACCACCTGCGGCGTTCTGGACGGTTCCCGTGAGCTGTGCGGGATGGTCCGACAACGTGACGAGCGCATCGCGAATCAATTCGTTCGGGCGGATCTCGATCGGCATATCGATCGTGTCCTGGCCGTTGACGACCGCCGATCGCAAGTACCAGTTGCCCGGCCGTCCGAGCCCGGGCAGGGATGCCGTGAGACGATAGCGTCCCGGAAGGATTCCGGTAATCTCGAAACGTCCCGACGCATCGATGCGTGCGCCAGACGGTGCAAGGGTCACCGCTCCCTGCGACTGCACCGGTTGCAATGCGACGCGCATCGAACCGAGATCGGCTGGTAGCTTCAGCCGCATCGCGTCGAACTTCAATTGCCCGGTGAGCGTCATGCCTGGCTGCAGCCCGAGCGACAGGCCAGTAACGTTCTCGCCGTCAACCGCGATCTCCGCCGATGCCCACGTGAGAGGAGGGCCGCCACGGGCCAGCACCGTATAGGTGCCCGGCGCGACATCGACGAAGCTGAACGTGCCCTCTGTGCTCACTCCCGCAGAACGCAGTGCGCCGAATGCGGTCCCGGGAAACGTCGTCTGCGCGCTCGCGATCAGATTGACTTGTGTCCCGGCCAGCGCCGGCGATCCGTCCGTCGTCGTCACGCTACCCTCGACGCGCGCCGTGGGTACCAGCTGCAACGCGAAATCGACGCCGTCGCGCTCCTGCGCCGGACCGAGCGTGACCGCTATTGCCTGCGTCGCGACGGGTGTTCCGGGAAAGTACGTTGACGCGAGCGCCACGGTCCGTTCGGTTCCTCGCCGCTCGTCGAGCAGACGCAGTTCGCTGGAGGTGGACCCGAGGCTCGCGGCGCGCGCCGCCGCGCCCACGAAGTAATCACCAGGCGCGAGTCCGTAGATCCGGTAGACGCCGCGGTCGTCCGTCGTTGCCGACGCGACAGGAGAGAGTCGGCGGCTGCCGTCCTGCACGACGTATCGCAACGCGCTAACGGACGTGTCGGCTGCCGGCTGGTTGTTGTAATCGAGCAGGACGCCGGTAATCACGCTGCCGCGAATCATGGCTAACGTGATCGATGCAGTCTGGCCGTTCGCGAGTGGTATGGCGGATCCAGGACGCGATGGCCGCTTCGCGCCATACGCCGACGTCACCCACGCGTCCTTCGTGGCGGTGACCGTATAGCGCCCCGCCTTCAGTCCCGCAAACACGAATCTCCCACGATCGTCCGTAATCGCTGTCGCTGCAAAGCCGGAACCTGTGCACGTCACGCGGACGCGACGCACCGGCCGCGGTTCCGGCTCATAGCTGACCGCTGTTCCGAGGATCGTGGCAGTACCGAGACTGCTCGCCCTGTCACGGCTCTGAGCATGCGCGCCGGCGATCGACGTCAGCAACGCGATCGCGACGACGGCAGATCGTGAGGCGAAGCGGACCATCTATCGGATCACCGCTGTTGTGAGGTCCTGTATTTTGCGCTCTCCCTCGACGATCCGAATCTGTTGCGCGACACGCGCGAGCGCGTCGAGGAGCGCCGGATCCTGCCAGTCCGCAAAGGTGTCCTCGTGAACGGCGATGACGTTGTATTCGCCGGGCGGCAGGCCCTGCAGCGCATAAGAGCCGGTCTTGGTGGCGCGCGCGGTGCGCATCCGGCGAGGAAACGGGCCGCGCATTCCCCATGTGGACGAATCGGTGGGGAAGATCAGGACGACGGCGTCGGGGTCGGCTGACTGGCCGGTACGCACGGTGCCGGACAGTTCGGCAGGACGATCGGTAAAAGTGATCGCCACGCCCGTAACGTCCCTTTTGCTCAAATCAAGAGGCACGTCGGTGAAATCGTCCGTGCCGGAGAACGCGCCTTTCAAGGTCCATCCGGCCGGGACATTCGAGATGCGCAGCACGTATTTGCCCGGCGACACGCCCAGCGTCCGGAACGTGCCGTCTTCTTCCGGATGCGACGGGTGTACCGCCACAATTTCCTGCGAGACGCGCGATCCGTCGGCAGGATCGAGATCGATGCGAATGCCGGTCAACTGAAAGCTCGCCGGCTTGTCGTTGGATCCTTCAAACTCGATCCGTCCTGTGATGCGTGGCGCCGGCGAGAGCGGAACCACCATCGCGGAAATCTCTGCTTCGCCGACGGACAACAGCACCTGCGCAAAGAGTGTTGCTTCCATCGGAATTGGTGGAGGCGATGGCGGAGCGGAATTGGGGGCCGCTACCGCGGTGCCAATCGTCACAGTCCCGCCAGGTGTCACCATCACGCGCGAGCTGTCCTGCAGATCGACAGGCTCGCGAGGCACCTGGAGGATTTTCAGCATGAATTGGCCGGCAGGCACAGCGGGAAGAGTGAAGTCGCCACTACTGTTGGTGATCGTTGTTGCAACCTCCCACGACTCGACACCGCCGTCCACGCCGGCAGGCAGGAGCCGGACGCCTATGTTGGACGCGGGGCCGTCCGGCGCCATGACGGTGCCCGACACGCGCACCGCCCGTGTCGGGCGCACCTGGAAGTCGATCGAGGCGCGTTCTTCCCCCGACTTGATGGTCAACACGCCCGCTTGCGAGAGCACTGTGGCCGCCGGGTAGAAAACCGTCGGATAGATCCACAATCCGCCGCGGGAATCCTGCTGCGGCACCAGCGTTCCGGGCGCCAGTGTGAACGTCTGATCCCCGAGCGCAAGTGCGTAATGGGAGCCTGCCGGAACTATCGGCGCGCCGATCTCGTTCAACTCGCGCGACAGCCGCATCCGTTGTTCCTGCGTCCCGCCACCGGATGCGCCGAAGAACACATCCATGGCTTCCGTTGGAATCGCCGTCTGCGTGAAGCGGATGCCGACCGCGTAGTCGCCCGGTGTGAGATTCGCGATTCTGTAGACCCCGCGATCGTCCGTGACGCCGCTGTAACTGGGAAGAAAACGTCTGAGACCGGCGCGGAATTCGCGCTCGAAGGCGCGCACCGTCACACCTACGGCCGGCTCGCCCGCCTCGTCAAGGACGGTGCCCGAAATCGACGCGTGCCGCCACATCCGGATCTCGACGCCGTTGAGACGCTGCCCGTCCTGGATCGCAATGCCCTGGCCGCTGCCGCCCGGCCGCCGCTGGTTGTACGTCGCATTCGCATAGCCGCTCTTCACTGCCGTGAAGAACACCATGCCTTTGCGCAGGCCGCGCAGGACGAATTCTCCCTGACCGTTTGTCAGGGCTCGGGGCGGAAGCGGATTCGTCGCGGTCAGTGGCACGGCGGCACCGGCGGGTGTGACGACGACGCCGGGAATCGGCCGGCCGCTGACAGCATCCACCACGCGTCCGCTGACCGTCGCCGGACGCGGCTCATCCGGCTGTTGCGCGAACGCGAGAAGAAGACAGAAAAGTGATGCCGCCGCACACATCGGGGTCCTCCGGAGGGGTCCATGGTACGTCAGTCAACCGTTCATAGCGCGGTTCGTCTAAGGGGCATGGCGGACCTTCTTCACGACCTCCGGATCACTCTTCGCGCGCTGCTGCGCGCCCCGGTCCTTGCGTTGACGATCGTCGCGACGGTGGGACTTGGCATCGGGACCACGACGGCGATCTTCGGCGTCATGGACGCGACGCTCTTGCGGCCCCTTCCGTATCAGGACCCGCAGGAGCTCGTCCGGCTCTTCACTGATTCTCCGCCGTATCGCTTCCGCTTTTCCATCGCCGACTACCTCGCGCTCGACGCGCAGCAGACGACGTTCAGGAAGGTGGCGGCATTTGCCGACCGCTTCATGGCCTATTCGAACGGCAGCATTGCCGAGCGGCTGCGCGGCCGGGAGGTGACGTGGACCTATTTCGATCTGCTTGGCGTCACCCCCGCGCTCGGGCGCAACTTCACACCTGCGGAGGGGCGTCGCGGCGCGCCGCCGTCGGTGATTGTCAGCCACGCGTTCTGGCAGCAGCGGCTCGGCGGCAAACGCGACGCGATTGGCACGGCCATCCGTCTCGACGGCCTCGACTGCACCGTCGTCGGCGTTCTTCCGCCTGCAGTCGGACCGCTCGAACGCGGACAGGATTTCTTCATCGTCGCGCAGTGGGACACGCCGCGCCGCAAGGGACCATTCTTCATCACCGCGATTGGACGATTGCCCGGACCCGAAGGGCTCGGCGCCGCTTCGGCGGAACTGCGCGCGATCAACCGGCGCATCTTTCCGATCTGGCAGTCGTCGTACCAGGACGCGAAGGCGTCGTGGGGCGCAATGGATCTCAAGGAGTATCTGACCGGGCAGTTCCGGCCGATTGCGCGCCTGGCGATCGCCGCGGTCGCGCTCGTCTGGTCGATCGCCTGCGTCAACGCGTCGAACCTGCTCATCGCGCGCGTCACCAGCCGCCGGCGCGAGCTCGCGGTCCGCGCGGCGCTCGGCGCCTCTCGCGAACGCGTCGTGCGCTACCTCCTCACCGAAAGCGCGGTCCTCGCGCTCGGCGCCGCAGCGATCGGGATCGTGATTGCGTGGGGCAGCATTCAGCTTGCAAGGACGACCGGCAGCGTCTACATTCCGCGTGCGAACGAGATCGTTCTCGGTGGACGCACGCTCGTAGTCCTCGTGGCCGTCACGATCATCAGCGCGACGATGTTCGGCCTCATCCCGGCCATCCATGGCACCGGTGGATCGGTGGAGGAGGGCCTGCGGGGGACCGGTCGGTCGTCGACCGGCAGCCGCGCCGTAAGACGCCTTCGCGGTGTGCTCGTTGCGGGTCAGTTTGCGATCGCGACACCCCTGCTCGTGGTGGCAGGACTTCTGCTGGTGACGTTGAACCATCTCGGTCGCGTGAATCTCGGCTTCGACACGCACAACGTGCTCACGGGTTCAATCGCGCTGCCGTCCGCGCAATATCGTGACGCCGCGCAGGTCATTACCTTCTGGGAACGACTCCGGACCGCCGCCGTCGAGGTGCCCGGGGTTACCGCCGTCGCCTTTACCGACAGCCGTCCACCCGCGGACGCGGGCAATCAGAACAACTTCGATCTGGAGGATGCGCCCGCCGGTCCGGGGTCCCAGTCAGTGACGACGTGGGTGGATGTCACGCCCGAGTACTTCGGGCTGTTCGCTCAGCGACTGATCGAAGGACGCCTGCTCGACTCGCGCGACGCGGCGACCACGAGTCCGAGTGTGATCGTGGTCGACGAGGCGTGGGCGCGCCGGTTCTTCCCGGGGCAATCCGCGGTCGGCAAACGCCTGAAGTCGGGCGGGTGTTCGAGGTGTGATTGGACGACTGTGGTCGGCGTCGTCAGTATCGTGAAGTATGACGGGTTGAACGCCGCAGATGCCGGCGTCGTGTACTCACCGATGGCCGAGCGCGGCGAGGAGCTCACCAACGCATTCTCTTCGCGCTCCCGTTACCTCGTCGTCAGGACGGCCGCCGCGCCGGAATCCGTGCTGCCGCAGCTGCGTCGTGTCCTGAGAGAGATCGATCCTTCACTACCGTTCTCGAGGGTTGCGACCATCGACGAGCTCGTCGCGAGCTCGTTGGAGCAGCCGCGCGGACTGTCGCTGCTCGTCGGGGCGCTCGCGCTCGTCGCGCTGGTGTTGTCCATCGTCGGCATCTACGGCGTCATGGCGCACTACGTGCAGCAGCAGGCGAAGGACATCAGCATCCGCCTGGCGCTGGGCGGCAGTCCCGGCAGCGTGCTGCGGCTGATGATCGGGCGCGGCATGTCGCTGGTGATCTGGGGAGTCGTGGTCGGGGCAGGCGCGGCGTTCGCCGTCGCGCGCCTGATGTCGTCGCTCTTTTTTGGAGTCACTGCCGGCGATCCGGCAACGTTCTCGTTCGTCGTGTTCCTCATGGTCGCCGTCGCGCTGCTCGCCTGCGCGGTTCCGGCGATGCGAGCCTCGGCGCTCGAACCAGCGGTGGTGCTCAGGAACGACTAGCCGGCGGGGCTGCGCGATCGCGGCTGCCGCTTGCCGAAAGCAGCCGCCGCATAGTACCGTTTGTAGGTTATCCGCCTCCGCTAGGACATGACACAAGCCACGCCCGGTACGCTGAAGAAGACGCCGCTCCACGCCCGGCATCGCGCGCTGGGGGCGCGGATGGTGGAATTCGGCGGCTGGGACATGCCGGTCGAATATTCCGGCATCGTGGACGAGCACATGGCGGTGCGCACGCGCGGCGGCCTGTTCGACGTCTCGCATATGGGCGAGATCGAGATCGCCGGCGCGGATGCGCTGAAGGCCGTCCAGCACATCACGTCGAACGACGCCAGCCGTCTCGCCATCAACCAGATCCAGTATTCCGCCCTTACCACGCCGCAGGGCACGTTCGTCGATGACGTGCTCACGTACCGCATTGCGGACGATCATTTCATGCTCGTCGTGAACGCGTCCAACATCGTGAAGGACTTTCACTGGATCGCCGCGCACGTGAAAGAGGTTGGCGGCGACGCGGCGGCGGTCAATACGAGCTCGCGCTACGCCCTGATCGCGCTGCAAGGCCCCGTTGCGAAAGACGTGCTGCAGTCGCTCACCGGCGTCGACCTGTCGGCGATGAAGTACTACTGGTTCGGCACGGGGGAAGTCGCGGGCGTGCGCGTCACGATCTCGCGCACCGGCTACACCGGCGAGGACGGCTTCGAGGTCTTCGTGCCCCCCAGCGCCGCGGAGCGTGTCTGGGACGCGATCCTGCAGGCCGGGAAGAGCGCCGGCGTGATCCCCGCGGGCCTCGGCGCGCGCGATACGCTGCGGCTCGAAGCGTCGATGCGGCTGTACGGGAACGACATGGACGAGACGACGACGGTGGTCGAGGCCGACCTCGGATGGATCGTCGGCTGGAAGAAAGACGAGTTCCTCGGCCATGACGTTCTAAAGCGACAGAAGGCGGAAGGTGCCCCGCGCAAGCTGGTTGGCTTCGAGATGCTCGAGCGCGCGATCGCGCGCCATGGCTACGACGCCTACATCGGCGGCGAGAAAGCCGGGGTCGTGACCAGCGGCACGCAGACGCCGTTCCTCAAGAAGGCGATCGGCATGGCCTACCTGCCCACCGACCGCACGGCCCCGGGTACCGAGTTCGAGGTCGACATCCGCGGCCGCCGCCTCAAGGCCGCCGTCGTCCCGATGCCCTTTTACAAGAGAGCGAAATGAGCTATCCCGCAGATTTCAAGTACACGAAGGATCACGAGTGGGTGAAGATCGACGGCGCGAACGCGAAGGTCGGCATCACCGACTACGCGCAGAAGCAGCTCGGCGACGTCGTCTATCTCGAACTGCCGCAGGTCGGTCGCACGCTGAAGAAGGGGGAAGTCTTCGGCACCATCGAATCCGTGAAGGCGGTCTCGGAGCTCTACAGCCCGGTCGACGGCGAGGTCACCGAGATCCATTCCGATCTCGTGCAGCATCCCGAGACCGTGAACAAGGACCCGCACGGGTCGTGGATGATCGCGATGAAGGTCACGGGAGGCCAGGACGGTCTGCTCGACTCGGGCGCCTACACGGATCTCACTAAGTGAAGACACAGACGCAACTCGAATCCCGGACCTCGATCCTCGAGACGTTTCAGTATCGACACATCGGACCCGACGCCGACGCGCAGGAAGAGATGCTCCGCGCCATCGGCGTGCCCTCGCTCGATGCGCTGATCGACCAGACCATTCCTCCCGGCATCCGTTTCTCGAAGCCGCTCGAGCTTCCGCCTGCAGAATCCGAAGCCGCGTACCTGCGCCGGCTGCGGACGGTGGCCGCGAAGAACAAGGTGGCCCGTTCGTACATCGGCATGGGTTACTACGACACCGTGACGCCGGCGGTGATCCTGCGTAACGTCTTCGAGAATCCCGGCTGGTATACGCCCTACACGCCGTACCAGGCGGAGATCGCCCAAGGTCGCCTCGAGTCGCTCCTCAATTTCCAGACGATGGTGCGCGACCTGACGGGGATGGAGATCGCGTCCGCGTCGCTGCTGGACGAAGGCACGGCCGCGGCGGAGACGATGACCATGTTCCATCGCCTGAACACGAAGAAGGCGCCGGCGGGGCAGCCGTCCGTGTTTCTCGTGTCATCGCGCACGTTCCCGCAGACGATCGACGTGCTGAAGGGGCGCGCCCAGCCGCTCGGCATCAGGCTCGAGATCGGCGACGTCGACTCTCTGTCGATGGACAAGGCCTTCGGACTGCTGTTGCAGTATCCCGATGACCATGGCGAAGTCCGCGACCTCGAAGCGATCATCGAGAAGGCGCACGCGGCGGGATTACTCGTCGCCGTCGCCAGCGACCTGATGGCGCTGACGCTGCTCACGCCGCCGGGTGAGATGGGTGCCGACGTGGTCGTCGGCAACTCCCAGCGCTTCGGCGTGCCGCTCGGCTACGGTGGTCCGCACGCCGCCTTCTTCGCGACGCGCGAGACGTTCGTGCGGCAGGCGCCCGGCCGCATCATCGGCGTCTCGGTCGATGCGCACGGGCACCGCGCCTATCGGATGGCGCTGCAGACGCGCGAGCAGCACATCCGCCGAGAAAAGGCGACGTCGAACATCTGTACTGCGCAGGCGCTGCTCGCGAATATCGCCGCGATGTACGGCGTGTTCCACGGCCCGCAGGGGCTGCGCGAGATCGGCGAGCGCATCCACGGGATGGCACGCGCGCTCGAGGACGCCCTCGTCGCCGCAGGCCTCCAGCAATCGAACGCCGCCTATTTCGACACGCTCCGTATCATCGGCGCCCACGCCGCGACGCTTCGCAAGGCGGCGGACGCTGCAGGTATCAACTTCCGTTACTTCGCCGACGGCGCGATCGGGATTTCGGTTGACGAGACGACGACGATCGAGGACGTCGCCGACATCGTCAGGACCTTCGCGCCCGGCGGAAAAGCGGTGTTCAGGGACGGCGCGCCGCTGCTCGTGAAGGCGCCGATCCAGTTGCGCCGCACGAGCGCGTACCTCACGCATCCGGTGTTCAACACGCATCACTCGGAGACAGAGATGATGCGTTACATCCGCAGTCTCGAGCGCAAGGACGTCGGGTTGGACACGTCGATGATCCCGCTCGGGTCGTGCACGATGAAGCTCAACGCAGCGGCGGAAATGCTGCCGGTCACGTGGCCGGAATTCAGCCGCATGCACCCGTTTGCCCCGGTGGAGCAGGCGGCGGGCTACGCCGAAATATTCCGCAATCTCGAAGCGGCCCTGTGCGAGATTACTGGCTTTGCCGGCATGTCGCTGCAGCCGAACTCCGGCGCGCAGGGGGAATTTGCCGGCCTGATGACCATCCGCGCGTATCACCGCGATCGCGGCGATGCGAATCGCGATGTCGTGCTGATCCCGGCATCCGCGCACGGCACCAATCCCGCGAGCGCAACGATGGCAGGGTTGCGTGTTGTCGTCGTCGCCTGCGACAGCCACGGTTATATCGAGCTGGACGACCTGCGCGCGAAGGCGCAGCAGCATAGGGATACGCTTGCGGCGTTGATGGTCACGTATCCATCGACATACGGGATCTTCGAGGAACGGATCCGCGAGATCTGCGCGGTCGTCCACGAGTTCGGCGGACAGGTCTACATGGACGGCGCGAACATGAACGCGCAGGTCGGGCTGACGAGCCCCGCCTCGATCGGCGCCGACGTGTGCCATCTGAACCTGCACAAGACATTCGCGATCCCGCACGGCGGCGGCGGTCCCGGCATGGGGCCGATTGGCGTCGCGAAGCATCTCGTCCCGTATCTGCCCGGCCATCCGGCCGTCAAGGTAGGGGGCGGCAAGGGGATTCCGGCGATCGCCGCGGCGCCGTGGGGCAGCGCGAGCATCCTGCTGATCTCGTACGGCTACGTGCGCATGCTGGGCGCCACGGGCATGACGGAAGCGACGAAGATCGCGATCCTCAACGCGAATTACATCAAGGCGCGTCTCGAATCGCATTACGACGTGCTCTACGCGAACCACAACGGCCGCGTCGCGCACGAGATGATCTTCGACCTGCGGCCGTTCAAACACGGCGCAGGGGCTTCGGTCGACGAACAGGACGTCGCGAAGCGGCTGATGGACTATGGCTTCCACGCGCCCACGGTCTCGTTTCCCGTGGCGGGGACGATGATGATCGAGCCGACGGAGAGCGAGCCGAAAGGGGAGCTGGATCGGTTCTGCGACGCGCTGATTGCGATCCGCAAGGAGATCGCCGCGGTCCTCGACGGGCAGGCGGACGCGAAGGACAACGTGCTGAAGAATGCACCGCACACCGCGGACGCCGTCACCGCGGACGACTGGTCGCATCCGTACTCGCGCGAGCAGGCGGCTTACCCGCTGCCATTCGTGCGTGCGAACAAGGTGTGGCCGCCGGTATCGCGCATCGACAATCCGTACGGCGATCGGAACCTGCTCTGCGCGTGCCCGCCGATCGAAGCGTATGAATCCCTAATCCCTAATCCCTGATCCTGAATCCCTAATCCTGTATCGCTAATCCTGCAGGGATGCAGGATTCAGGATCAGGGATTCACGATTAGCGATCAGCGATTAAGGATTCAGTGAGTTCCTGCGCGCGCTGCTGATAACGCGCGAGCAGCGCGCGCGTGATCTGCCCCGGCCTTCCCGATCCGACAACCCGGCCATCGACGTTCACCACGGGTGAGAGCTCGCGCGTGGTGGATGTGATGAACATCTCGTCGGCCGTCTCGAGGTCCTTCGGATACAGCGTCTCTTCGCGAACGTTCACGCCAATCTCGCGTCCGAGCTCGAAGATGAACGCGCGGGTCACCCCTTCCAGCAGACCCGCTTCTGATTTCGGCGTCAGCGCCGCGCCGCCGCGCACCATGAAGAAGTTCGCCTGTGAGCACTCGGTCAGCTCGCCCCGGTAGTTGCACATCAGCGCTTCTTCCGCACCCGCGCGATAGGCGGTCTGCATCGCCAGCGCGTTGTTGAGCAGGTTGTTGGACTTGATGATTGGATTGACCGATTTCGGGTGGTTCCGGAGCATCTCAACGAGGGAGATGCGGATGCCGTCGTTGAACACGCGCGCCGCCGGCGGCTCGAACGGCTTGACGATGATCACGGTAGTGGGCTTCGGGGTGGACTTCGGATCGTAGTTTAGATCCCCGACGCCGCGCGTCAGCAGGATGCGGATATAGGCTTCGTTGTTCAGTGGCGGGGACCCCTGCACCCCGCCGAGCTCGCTCGCTGCGCGGGGGCCCGACGCCCCGCTCCGCTCGCTTCGCGTTTCGCTGAACGCGGCCGCGACGGTCTGATCGATCCATTGCAGCAGCGTCGCGTCGTCGAACGGTACGTCGAGCAGCAGCCGGTCGGCGGACTGGCGGAGGCGGCGCATGTGACGGTCATAGAGGAACGGGACCTTGTTGTAGGTCCGCAGCGTCTCGTAGACGCCTTCGCCATAGACGAATCCATGGTCGTACACCGGCACGACAGCCTGGTCGGCCGGCGCGATCTTCCCGTTCACATACACGGCTCCACGCATATCAGCCGGAGTGTAGCATAGGGAAGTTGGCAGTTCGCGGTTTGCAGTTCGCAGTTCGGAGCGAATGAAGACCTCCGTGCCTTCGAAACTGCAGACGGCAAACAGCAGACGGCACACTATGAGAGTGCTCAATACGCAGCAGATGCGGGAGGCCGATCGGCAGACGACCGACGAGGTCGGCATTCCTTCGATCGTCCTGATGGAGAACGCCGGGCGCCAGGCGGTGGCCGCGATGGAAGCGGCGTTCGACGATCTCGGATCGAGCCGCGTCGGCGTGCTGTGCGGCCGGGGCAACAACGGCGGCGACGGCTTCGTCGTGGCGCGGACGCTGGCGCAGCGCGGGATCGAGGCGATCGTGTTCCTGCTCGGCGGCGTCTCGGACGTGCGCGGCGACGCACGCACCAATCTCGAGATCCTTGGGCGCGTCGGCGTGACCGTCGTCGAGATCACTAACGCGCAGGAGTGGGAGCTGCACTTCAGCGAAGTGTCCGAGTGCGATCTGATCGTCGATGCGATCGTCGGGACCGGCTTTCACGGTCCGCTGACCGGCCTGCTCGAAACGGTCGTCGCCGACGTCAACGGGCTCGGCGTCCCCGTCGTCGCGATCGATCTGCCAACCGGCGTGTCCGCCGATTCGCACGAGATCGAGGGTGAAGCAATTGAAGCCTCGATGACGGTCACGCTCGCGGCGCCGAAGATTCCATTGATACTTCCACCGGCGGATGCCTATGGCGGCGACCTGGTGATCGCAGATATCGGGATTCCAGCGTCGGTGATTGATGAAATCGACGGTCCCTGGCTGGAGCTGCTGACGCGCGAGCGGATGCGCGAGCTCGTGCCGGCGCGCGCCGCCGATTCACATAAGGGGGACTTCGGCCGCGTCCTCGTGGTCGCCGGCTCGGTGGGACGCACCGGCGCTGCGCATCTGGCCGCCCTCGGCGCGCTGCGATCGGGCGCCGGCCTCGTGACCATCGCCACGGCGCGTTCGTGCGTGCCGACCATCGCGATGATGATGCCGGAGTACATGACCGAGCCGCTCGACGAAACGGCGGCGGGAACGATCGATTTCGCCGCCGCCGACCGCGTGCTCGATCTGAACGCGGACGTCATCTGCATCGGGCCTGGGCTCGGCCAAGATCCTTCCACTGCCGCGTTCGTTCAGGCCGTCGTCGAGCGTTCGGGAGTGCCGCTCGTGATCGACGCGGACGCGCTGAACGCATTCGGCGGAGATCCCGAACGCCTCGCCGGCCGCGACGGCGTGGACATGATCATCACCCCGCACCCAGGCGAAATGGCGCGCCTGCTGGGTGTCAGCATCGAGCAGGTGCAGTCGGATCGCCTCGAGCACGCGCGCGAGTTCGCCACGTCGCATCGCCTCCACGTCGTGCTCAAGGGACACCGGACGGTGATCGCCGGCCCCGAGGGGCGCTCGTTCGTCAACCTGACCGGGAACGCGGGCATGGCGACGGGAGGCACCGGAGATCTCCTGACCGGCATGATCGCCGCATGGTTTGCCCAGATCCTCGATGCCGAGGGTGCCTGCAAGCTTGCGGTGTACCTCCACGGCACGGCGGGGGATCTCGCGGAGGCGGACGAAGGGGACGTCGCGCTGCTGCCGACGGACATCGCCAGCCACCTTGGCGACGCGGTTCTCGAGCTGAGCGCGCGGCGCAAGATCAAACGCGAGTCGCAGTGACGGAGGCTGGAGGCCGAGGGTTGGACGTTGGAGGCGATCACGTCACCGACAGCGAGCTGGCTACTGGCCTCGTTGGCGAAGCGCTGGCGCGCACGCTGAAGCCGGGCGACGTGGTGTTGCTCTACGGCGACCTCGGCGCAGGGAAGACCGCGTTCGTGCGCGGCATGGCGCGCGGCATTGGCGCGAACCCCGAGGACGTGTCGAGCCCCACCTTTACGATCGTGCAGGAGTACGCCGGGAAGGACGCGATGCTGTATCACGTCGATCTGTATCGCCTGGAGCCGGCCGAAATCGACGATCTCGGGCTCGATGATCTCGTCTCGGGCGACGGCATCGTCGCGATCGAGTGGGCGGAGCGCTGGCACGACCGCCCGGACGGCGCCGACGTTGTCGAGGTGACGATCGCGGACGCTGGGGAGGACCGCCGGAGGATTACAATCGGAGGCAGCCAACAGTGAGGGCCATATGCGTGCAGTTGTTTCGACGCTGGCGCTCTGTGTCATTGTCGCGGGCTGCGGTGGCAGCCCAACCCAGCCAAGTCTCCCTTTCCGGCAGCTGAAAGCTCAGGGTCTTCTCGCGCAGCCGTTCGCGTGCACTGCCGGAACGCGCGTCTTCCGTGACGCGGACGAATGGAACGCGTTTGCGTCGGGCATTCTGTTCGCCGAGCCGCCGTTCGTTGATTTCAGGACGGAGATGGTCGTCCTCGTGGCACTCGGGACGCGTGGGAGCTCGGGTTACACCGTGGACATCCAGGACGTTCGCCGGAGCGGCGAGCAGCTGTCGATTCAGGCGATAGAGACGACACCAGGTAAGTGTGCCGCGTTGACAGTGATTACCTGTCCCTGGGCCGCGGTGGTGGTGCCGCGAAGCGACGCAACGGTGGCTGTGAAGTACGAGTCGGCGCGGACGGCGCCGGGCTGCTAGCCCGACGACGTGACCGAGGTGCGGAGAAAGCTAGCGAGGATCGCCGCCGGATCCGGATTGATGGGTGATTTCCGCTTCGCGATCCACTATCTCATGAAGTCGCCTGGCTTAGCGCTGTTGCGGCGTTAGCCTAGAAATCCCCGCGAGACTTCAGCTTGAACGCGTAGTTCGTTTCCTGCGAGCCGTACGCATTCTTCGCAACCTTGCCCCAGAGCACGTCGGGATTTCGCTGCCGGTATTCCTTCGTGCCGAGCGCATCGTCATCGAACATGACCTCGCTCCATTGCCGGCCGCAGCACGACGTCACGAAACTCAGATGGATGTGCGCCGGGATGTCGCGACCGGGATACGGCGCAGGACGGATCGTCCGGAACTCGAATCGTCCCTGCGCATCGGTCACCGTCCAGCCCTTCAGCCGCCATGGATCCGCGGCGTGCGGCTGGGAGTACAGGCCAGTCGAGTCGGTGTGATACGCGAACACCTCGACGCCCGCCGCCGGCTTGCCGGCCGGGTCGGTGATCACGCCCTGCACCACCAACGGAATGCCGGGCTCGGTCGTGGGTGCGATGCGCTCGATGCTACTGATCCGCGCCGGTTTGAGCTTCTGCGCTTCATTCCACATCCGCACCCAGTTGGGGTCCTGCGCGGAAAGAGCCGTGGCCGTGACGAGAAGTGTGACGAGAGCCGAGAATGTCGTCTTCATGCAGGTAAGACGACGGGGGTGGAGAAAATGTTAACCGGCGCTGATGGTCACCGGCGTCGTCGGTGGCGTTGTCCTGGGCGCGGTGCTCGTTCTCGCGCGTCACGGTCTGTCCACGCGCGGCCCGAGTGCGAGCGATCCGAAGATCTTATTTCGGTCTCTTCCGCCTGAAGGCGGAAGCTACACAGCAGAGGAAGGGGCGCGGGATGCGGATCGCGAACTGCTGACCGGAAACTGCTGACCGCGAACTGCTAACTACTGGCTACTGGCTACCGGCTACTGGCAACTGGCTACTCCACCCGGTA
>WNGB01007697.1_pt1 | contig 15469 bp, 8 predicted proteins | sample 5400681 | NCBI WGS metagenome assembly WNGB01 (sample SAMN13153367, study PRJNA577476) | soil metagenome | isolation source: 115 cm soil or saprolite under grassland replicate 2 | place: USA:California | collected 2016-06-15
CGACGGATGGCAGTAATGGCCGTCTCGGGGAAGTACTGCATTCGTCGATATCTCTCGCTCGTGAAATCTCAGTAGGACCTCGCTCGGGCGTGGCACCGGACCGTACCCAATCAGCCGCTCCAACAACTCTGCCACTGCGAAGGCGCCGACGGCGGTTGTGAACGTCACGACCGCTGGCTCAATCGCACCGAGAGCCGGTGCGTAGCCCTCGTCGACGCGACGTATCCGCTCTTCGGGAGTCAGGAGTTCTGCCGCCGCTGCCGCGAGGTTGATTCGGCCACGACAAACCAAGCATCCTTGCCCGGGAACCAGAACGGTTATTCGTCCATCTATTCCGATTAGGCTCCCATCGGCCGTGCTGGTCATTAGAACACCGCAGTCAAATACGGGGATCAGCAGGTAAGTCGCCGCGCGAGACAGCACGAGCCGACCACCATTGTCGTCCGTGCAACCAAAGAGCACATCGCACGCGACCAGGCTCCTTGCAATCTGCTCCTGCGTGATGGCGCCCCTGAACCTCTCGATATTGACATCCGGGTCAATGCGCCTCAGATGAGCGTCCAAGATGTCCACTTTAGGTCTCCCCACATCAGCCAATGAGGAGCCATATACCCTGGTTACGTTGCTGCTCGAGAGGTTGTCTGGATCGACGAGGGTGATGTGTCGGACGCCGAGCCGGACGAGCTGCTCGGCGACAGCCGACCCCGTTCCACCACAACCCGCAATTCCGACGTGCAGCTTGCCAAGCGTCTCTTGCACGGCGGTTCCGAAGGCGCGCACGTTTCTGTCGAAGACGGGAGAAAGACCCGGCCGTGCTGAATCGAACGATGAGACTAGCCTGAGACTGTCACCAACGAGCCAGAGGTGATCAATCGGGATGTCGGAGCCATCCTCGGACTCAAGATGACCGGTAAAGGAAAGTCCCCCGGGAACGGGGCTGAGAATCAGGGCGCCGTAGTAGGGGCTACCAGTGCGTAGTCTGAAGAGGTCTGCAATTTGAGCGTCGACAGTCTTGTCGCGCCTGCTCGCAACGGGGCTCGCCCCAAGACCAGGGTGCGTGTGTAGCCAAATCGCAGTTGCGCCAATCTTGTCCGCATGGGCAAGGGCATATACGTAGCCGCCAGATCTGATCGACAGTCCACTCGCTCCACGCTCTACGTATTCGCTGTCCTCCACCCAAAGCATCTCGCGAGCAAGAAGCCTCACGCCGCTGCTCGTCACTACGATGCTGGCAAGGAGCACCCCGGCGGTCTCGACCGATCTCATCGTGGTGGATTCCAATTCTGCGGCGATGCCTGTCGGAATGACAACGGTGACCGTCATCGGGCCACCACCGTTGCGCACCTTTCCAATTCCCGGCGAATGAGAGCTAGGAACGTCTCTAAACAATCAACGCCCGACCGCCATTGACCCTGATTCAGGTGTCGGGACCAGCGTTGCCATGAGCGACCTAGGTATTGCTCAATACATTCAGTCGCCTGGATGGAACGACTGTCGGCGAGGCGCACTGGAGGGTCAAACCACCACATGTCCGGCGGCACATCAGGGTAGCCCGGACTAAGGCGGATAAGGAGATCCGAGTGGCTCCGATCGTAACCCGGTGGAAGCGGAAAGGCCGGTAGGACGACGCACGTCATGTTACTCTCTACCGTGACGGAGTGAGTCGTCTTTCGGTTGGCCAGGTAGGCCTGATCTACGGTGGGCAGACCCATTTTTAGGCAGGGCGCCTTCCGCAAGCGCAAGACCCGGGATTGATTTGTCCTGGCGCCGTGAAGAAGCGCTGTCCGTTGTGAATCTCGACGACATCGGCGTCGTCGATCTTACGGTCCTGACCGCCCGGCACGACCTCAAACAGGTCGCGATCCGGTCCGATTGGAGTTGGGGGTACTCGCCGTATCTGGGCCCCAGTTAACTCGCGCTCGGAAACGGTATACTGAACGCGGTCAATCTGGATTTGGAAGGCGCGTGGGACTTTCTCTTGCTTCTTTTCGACCTCGATCATACAGGCTCTCCTGTGGCACGTTTCACGGGCGTGGTCAGGCGCGCTCAGGACGTACACTTAGAGCGCGACTTGACAGTTATACCTTACGATAATAAACTATAAGCAACCTTTGTCAAGTATTGCTTACATCACGTGAGACCTATAGGTAAGCCCCAGAGTGCGCTACGCACTCCGCTAAACGCTGTACTCGGCACGGAGGCAAACGTCCGGCTCCTCCGCGCGTTGGAGCGGACACGCGAACCGCTGAGCGGGGCACAATTGGCGCGGGATACCGCCCTGACTCCTCCGGGCGTCTATCCGGCGCTCGAGGAACTTCGCGAGATCGGGATCGTCGAACGTTTGGGCCTCGGGTCCCGTGGACAATTTCGCTTGAATGACCGGCACCCCCTTGCCGCGCCACTCAAGTCTCTGTTCGCTGCCGAGCGTCAACGTGTCGACGGGCTCGTAGAAGGTCTAAGACGGGCCGCCGAATCTCTGTTACCACACCCCCGCTCCGTTTGGTGGTATGGGGCATCGGCTCGCGGAACGGACAAACTAGAGGACCCGGTGTACATCGCGATCGTGGCTGGGGCACAGGAGATCGGGAATCTGTTGGACGGCCTGCGGCACGCTGTTACGGAACTGGTTCGAGTCTATGATGTCACGATCGAAGTCCGTGGGCTCACCGACGCTGACCTCTCAGCTCTCGCTGCTGCAGAACGAGCTGAACTTGCGGAGGCGCGTACTCTGTTTGGACTCCCCCCGGACTTGTTCCTTCAGGGGAACAAGAAGCCTCGCCTGACGGCGAGGACACTCGCTAAGTCCCATGCGGATAACGACCAGAGGCTCCTAGACCTTGCCGCCGCAGTGGCCCGAAAGCTCGATCGCACCATGGTCGACGAGGCAGTGGAGCAGTTGCGGCGGCGTCTGCGAGTTGCCTCGTCGGGTGAACGACGTGAGCTCCACGAATGGGAAGGAATTCTGACCTCGATGTCGTTGCCGCGACTTCGGCGCTTTTTGGTGGATCAGAGCCCCCGCGCAGCTCGCCTGCGACAAACCCTGCCTTTCCTTGATGTACTGTCGGCTACGGAGCATGAGACGCTGTTTGACCGAAGGAACCAGTGACCCGCTCGGAACTGGAGCACGCGATCCGCGCCGCGTGCGACGTCGCGGACGACACGGAGGTCTACGTGATTGGGTCTCAGGCCATTCTGGGCGAATTCCCCGAGGCCCCTGCCGATCTGCGCCAGTCCTCTGAGGCCGACATAGTGCCGAAGAACCGGCCGGAGCGGATGGATGAGGTGGACGGGGCCTTGGGGGAACTGTCTCAGTTCCACGAAACACACGGGTTCTACGTTCACGGGGTGTCGCTCGAAACTGCCGCGCTACCGCAGGGCTGGGAGAAGCGGGTAGTAGGAGTGCAAAACGAAAACACAAGGAATTGCATCGGATGGTGCCTCGAAGGGCATGACCTCGCTGCAAGCAAACTCGCGGCGTTCCGAGACAAGGATCGGGAGTTCGTGAGGGTCCTGTTGGCTGAGGGTCTGATCGGGGCCACATTGTTGATTCGCCGAATACGGCTTCTTCCGCGACCGGGTGAAGAGCAGGAGCGACTCGCTCTGTGGGTCAAACGCACCCAGCAGGAACTGAATCCGTAGCACTCCCGTCGGTTCACCCCGTACAAACTGACAGCATTACTCACAGCACGGCGCTGGGGCGAAGAAAAAGCCCTACAGCAGAAGTCGCTGCAGAGCTTGATCCTCACTCAATCGGGACGGCGGGATTTGAATTCAACGGCTCCATGCGAGGCCGTTGTTTTTTGGGCACTTACGTGCGCGAACTGACCGCATCGGTAGGCATGGGCAGGCATGGGCGGGCATGGGCAGGCATGGAACGGCAAACATTACGGCAGCACTCTTCGGGCAAACTATCTGCCATTACTACGTGCCTTAAAAGATCTTGTGAGAGAGGCGCGTTTCCATCTTTGGAAGTCGGGTAAACGCGTCGCGCGTGGTTCGAGCCAGCGCGTTCGCGCCAAGTCACCCACCTCCGCGACGGATAGAAGACCACCATAGTCCGGGACGGAAACATCACCGCGGAGTAGACTCTTCGCATTATCGGCGATCTCGCAAGCGAACACCTCTCTCTCGATGCCATGATGCATCAATCGGGGACTCAGTCCAACTGATGACAAAACCTTTCTGACAGCTCTAAGTCTCCAGTTGGGGCCATCTCCAAACTCATGATTGTCGTAGTACTCATCGCGTTGCTTCGCGAGGTATTCGCGCACGAGTGTAAAGAGCGAGTCGGGGACATGGAAATGACCCCAGCCAGTCGTGAATCCTAGATGCTCGAAATACCGACGCCCCCCAAGCGTTAGGCGATTGTAAACCGATGACCTGCCGAGCGCAGATGTGGTTGTCACAAGGGCCAGGGCGGGATGTTTGCGCTTTTGGGAGATTATGCCTTTTCTTCGCCCGTACTTTGCCGCAAACGCGTCTCGTACTTCTCTGGTTCGGACAAGACAAGCAACTAGTTTCCCTCCAAGGAGAGAGTTATAGGGTGGTAGTGCGCCCAGAACATATGCGTCCATCACGTTAACCAACCGTCGCGCGCGTTCTTCGACTCCCCAACTGATCCATTCGTCTCTCACCCTAAGGTTAAAAACCGGGTCGCCGAGTCCCATAAGACCGATGAGCTTCTCGTTGGACTCATCCCATACAAGAAAGCGCAGTCGACGGCCGTAGCCTGGCGATACAGGTACACTCCAGGTAAGGGTCGCCAGCCGAAACAGGTTGGATTGCCAGGTGTTGGACGCAACCATTTCAAGCCGTGGACGAATCTTGATTGGGTCAACATCTTCGCCATCGGCGAAAAACTCACGCAGCTTGGGCCAATACTCCTCAACAAACCCCGTTCGCTTTGCCAGAATCGCAGCTCGTTGGGAGCGGTGAATGCGGCGTACCGATCGCTTAGACCGTCCAGACGGTCTTAAGTGTCCGTCTCTATTAGCAATTAGACCCAAATCTGACAAATGACTCGTAAACCTTCGTTTTATTGCCCGTCGAAGACTGGCGAGAGTTTGGCGAGTCACGCGTTGGTTCGCAGTAACTAGCTGCGCAGGCCCTGAACAAAAATCTCGTTACACGCGCTAGGGAGATCGCGGCTCAGGACATAGTCGTTAACAAGCACAACTCTGGCAGCCTTGGCTTCTTCGAGCCGTCGGAGGGGATGCTGCGACTTAGCGAAATCGTGGTCGAGCAACGCAGGGAACGTTCCGACCACAACAGACTGACCGTCCCGTCGTCGGATTATTAGAGGCACGTCTATTCCCATCGTTGTCTTACCTTGCTCAACACTCCAGCCTTCCAGTTCAAGGTAGCGCGCCACTGATTGGAGGATGCGCTTTTGCTCGTTGAGATCTGCAAGGCGAGGGACAATGGCACGAGCAGCGTATTCAAGAAGTTGCCCAGCGAGGTTCCTGTCCAGACGCTCGTGCCAAAACCTGTTGCCATAGTGCCTAAGGCACTTTGTGCAACTAGTCTCGCATGCTTCAGGACACTGACTAAGCAACGTGGCTACGTCATTCATTAATGACGGAAAATCCTCACCTGCTTCAGCAGCATAACCCGCACCACCTGAGGCGGTGTCGTAGAGATAGATGTCAACATGTGAGAGAACGTCGGTGCCTTCTGGTGCCGGCGGTGTTAGCCGGTAACCGGCGCTCAATTCCCCAGCGTCGATATCCAACCTACGACTGGCGGACAAAGCGAGCGCTTCTGCGAGACTCCGTAAGGCATCGTGCAACCAGGGATCCCGGGCGCTATACGTCAATGGGTGACGCAGCGTAATCCGAACCAGCAGCAAATCAGTTCGGAACGTATAGCCCAAATAGAGTGGCGCGGTGTGCAGTGGACCTGTGCACGTCATTGTAAGGTGGTCCCGCGCCAGGATGTGAGAGTCCACCATGAACGGTCGTGTGTGTCGCGAGGTCGTGGGAGCCTCAACGGTTGGCCACGCTGCACCGCATGACGTGCACACCACGAAGCCGTCTCCCTTCGGGCCCTTATTTGCTACGACGAGCTGCTGATTCTCTTGGTATACGAATAACAGGTTCTTCGAACGTCCGCTGTTCCACCGAAGCAGGTTTGAGTCGACCGGTGTCGGGTACTGTGCCTCCGTGGCGTAGCTAATGTCCTGCGCGCGATCCCGCTCCGGCAAGGGAGCACCCTTCTCCGGCGAGAAGCCTGGTGGATCGAGGAGTTCAGTCCCGCGAAGCTCGTTCTGGCATACCGGGCAAGGCGAGCCTTCGGGGGGAAAATGACTCTCCAGACGGACGTAGTTGCAGCGCGCGCAGTACACGTAAACAGGTAAGGCGCTGGTGAATAGCGATTCAACGGGTCTTGCCGAGTTCGTGCCCTCTCGATGAATCCCGCCGACCCGGTACGTTTCCTTATCAATTACCAGAAGTCGGCCGGGAGCGTATTCACTCAGCGCTATGTTCTTCCCCTGCTGTGGCCGCTCTTTTATTCGAACACGCCCGTTCTGCCTGTCAAAGACGTAGAATGCGCATAGGTCTGTTGGAAATGCGTAGGTTGGCAACAAACCCTCATCAAACAATACGTCAAGTAGCAGCCCAACTTCCTGTCCACCATTCGGTGTTGAATCGGAGGTCCCTCGACTGTACTTACCGGCCAGAGCTTCCAGGTTGACAACTAGTGCGCTGGCAATCTCCGCTACAAGCCGAACCTTGTAGAGCGCAATCGCGCCCGTACTGGACGCGTCCCTGCACAATTCATCGGGTAACCAATCTGCGATGGATTTTGCGAGCGGAGCCTCTGAGGAGAGGACGGCGCGTGTCAGCCATGTTCGGAAAGCCTTGAAGGAGAAATCCCCCGTGCTCGAAAAGAAGTCTGACGCTGCTCCGAGTGTACTAAATAGAGAGCCCGGGATGGACGTCAACTGCGCTTGCTCGTCGATTTCCAGCCCGTCGAGCTGATTATGAAAAAATGTCTGGATCAGATACGAATGCACATGTCGTCGCGCAAGCTTCTCGTTATCAACCTTGATTTTTGGTTCTCGCGGTTTTCCCGCAATGATCTCCTGGGGATGGGCGAAGTAGTGGTTGTCGTGCGGTCCACCCTGTGCGTACGTGACCACAGTCGATATCGCCGATCCACGCCTACCAGATCGCCCGGCACGTTGTTGGTAGTTCTCCCTTTGTGGGGGAACGTTTCGAAGGCCCACCGCAGTCAGCGTGCCGATGTCAATTCCCACCTCCATAGTCGTCGTGCAGCTTAGGACATCTATGGGGGGCTTCTCGGGCCCCAATGGCACGTCTTGAAATCTGAGTTCGTGCTCCTCGGTCGTAGCATACACGACGCCCGAATCGCGCTGGGAGAGTTGCGCAGTATGCTCTTCAGCCGTTATGTGCACTGGATTGTCGCCTGCCAGCACGTGGCGAAGTGGCTGGCGGAAATAGTCCTTTCGAGCGGTCATGTAGGGGTCGTTGGGGGGTCGTTCCGCAAGCCGATTCGAGCCGCAAAAACCACAGCTACCAAACAAAGAGGCGTGGAGTGTCAGTCCACAATCGCTGCATTGAAGCCAAGTGTCCTCGATCGCGAGACGCAAGACCAGATCCGATGGTCTCAAGTAAGGATTTCCAGCTGTGTCTTTTCGAGTGAGAACTTCGCCTAGCTTTTCGGCCAGACTTCGTACTTGTGATTCAGCAAGCGCCGCATGTGTCGTCAGCACGTCGGTCAAGCGTTGTGGAAACCACCCCTCGCGAACAGGTCGAAAGAATTCGTCAACTCTGCGCCGGCTCTCTTCGGGCATCGCCGGATCGAACGCGGTCTTCTCGAGCCAAGCCTGAACCCAAAGTGTGGAAACGGCCTTGAGGCTCTCTTGCCGAAAACTGGCGGGCAGATCAGGCAGCAGCCGGTCTATAGCGCGAATCGCGCTATCCGCCGGCTCCACGACTGCCGCACATGCCGCGTAGAGAGAGTAGAACGGATCGCAGAGTTGCCGGAGTAGCGCTTGCTGATACCGAGAAGGAGTTCGGGCCTGACGGTTTTCTCTTAGAGCGATGGCAAGCGACTCGTCGTATCGATTGCGATACTCGCGAATATCCTCCAGCAGCTGCGCCTGAGAGCGACCCTCTCGATCAAAGAAATGGAGATTAAAAGTGTGGCATACCGAAACGAAGGCGATGTAGAGACTTTGATCTAGCAGGGGGCGCTCATTTAGCTCTTCCAACCTTCTGACCGCCAAAACGAGTGCCTGGCGAAACGTGTCGAACTCGACTTCTCGCGGAAGGTTTAGCGCCAGACGAGCCGCTTTCTGACGCCCATCGGAGAAGAGCAGGACTTTGCGCCCACCGTTTGGGTATGACGCGTCAGCCTTTCGGACTGCTGGCTGCCGGATGAACTGCTCATGAACCAGATTTGCAAATGGTTGTTCTCCCTTTGTCGCGAGGTCCATGATCTTGTGGCCGGTTCGTTTAGTGCAATTAGGACATGCGAGCAAGGGTGAACCACCCGGTTCTGGTTCGTCATCGGCCTGTGTTTGGTTAGCCCCCCTCCGGTTCCTCGGTACCACTCGTCCCGCGCGCAACAGACTATTGGCTACTCCGGTTCTAAACCGCCAGCACGCGAGATACCGAACGGCGTCGCCGGGCTCCTCCACGGACACACGTCCAGTAGAGAGGTCCACCCAAATGGGCTGCACCCGATCCACCATCTTGGGGTGTGGTGCTTCCAGTATGAGGAAGGTCTCGTCCAACGGGGTAGCTAGACTGACAGCACCTCCTTCCTCATGCCAGTAAAAGGGCGGCTGCAGTCCCCGGCCAAACACGCGCAAGAATGCCGCACCGCAGTCTCGGTGGGTGTAGAGTTCATAAACGCGTGCACGGGCGGTACAGGTACAATGCGTTCTGGGCTCTGTGTATAGCCGCCCTAATAGCAGCTGCTCGGTGGGCTTGTAGCGGCGAACGTCACAGTGAGGGTTGATGCATGCGTAGATGGACGGGAGCCCTCTAAAGAACAGGTGAGCACGACTTGGCAGCAAGCTCCGTTCACCGTTGTGGGCGTAGGTACCGAGGGCAACCAGAACGACCGTTGCTCGATCGGCTAGACTGGGGTCGGCGTCCGGGAACAGGGCCCCCGCTAAACCGGGGAACTCACGAGGCGTGGACGACGTCAGGTGAACAAGTAGGCGAAGCGACGACTCACTTTGCAAGCGTTCGTAGAGGTAACGGCGCATTTCAGCTTCGCTGTTGGTCTCGGTTTCAGTAAACTCTAACCAACCGAATCGCTCGGACAAATCGATTATGGCTCGCTTTGCGCCTTCCAGGTCTTGTGCGCGAGCGAAGAATCTCCCGAGATCGAACGACGCGAACTTCTCGGCAACAGCCGATTTCGCGGGCATCGGGTTTTGCTGCTCCTGACGGTGCGGGCGAATAACCCGAAACGTCGTGGGAGCGGAACGGGGATGCCCAGTCAGTCCCACCGCAAATTTTTGCATCGATTCTTCAGCGGCAGTTCCTTCTCCTAAGCTCGCGCTTGTGATAACACACCGGAGGCGATCTCGAGTTATCCCTAACCGCGCTTGCAGTCGGCGAATAAGAAGCGCCACTTCAGCACCGGCGGCGCCCCGATACACATGTGCTTCATCCAACACGAGTACAATCGAATTCTCAGGGTGACGTTTTAACCACGCGTGCGTCTGCCCAAAGATGCTTCGTTCGATTGGACGAAGCATCATGTATTCGAGCATTGAATAATTGGTTACAAGTACGTCGGGACACGTCGCTTGCATCTCGTGTCGGGTGAGTAATTCGCGATCTTCTGCGTGGGTCTGTAGACGCGCCTCCCAACGTCCTCCTGACTCACCGAAGAATGCTTCCAAGTTTTTCGCCGGCCACCGACCGCGTGCCTTTAGTTCGCGACCGAGACGCAGTAAGGCTTCGCGCTCGTTCACTGCCAGTCTTTGATCGGGATTCTCTAGCCGCAAGTAATACCGCAGCACCGCATCCAAATGGAGCCGGTCCTTGTCCGAACCCCGAGGGCCCGGGTATGGCGTACGACTTGTATACATCCCAAAGGTGGGAACCCGACCATACCGCTCTTGAAATAGAGAGGCCACACGCGAGTCACCGAGGAGCCTACGAAGTCGACCAAGTTGGTCACTCACTAACGCGTTCATGGGATATAGAATGAGCGCGCGCATCCCCGAGACGCCGAACTCCTTGCGACGAGTCTCCCCTTCTAGAAGTAGCTGGCCCAGAATTGGGAACAGGAAAGTCTCCGTCTTTCCCGAGCCAGTTCCGGTCGCAACAATTAGGTCCTTGCGTTCGTTGAAAAACGCCTGCAGCGCCTCAGCTTGATGAATGTAAGGTCGCCTAAAGACACCGACGTCTGGTTTAAACTCGGACAATTCGTCGAGCGTGCGCCCGATGGGTTCAGGAAGTCCTAACGACCGGTAGCGATCACCGACTGCAAATTGGGGCGTAGTCTCAAGGAAGGGACCTTGAACGATCGCGGCTGGTTCCGTGAGCATCGCACGTCGCTCTTCGATTGTGCCCACGTCGCGAATATGGTACTGGGCTTCAAGGTATCGGCTCAGTCGCTGAGTGAGCTGTTGAACTATCTCTGAGAGACCTAGTTCGTTCTCCACACCCAGCGTCATTGCTTGGTTCGCTCCCTCTTTGGGATAAGTGGAGCCTCAGCGGGGTTCAGCCGTAGACACTCCGAGACGTCGTAGTTGCATCATTATTTCCGGCACGAACTCTTCATTGAATCGCCATATCCTGGGGTAGTACGCGTCGCCAGTTGGGATTTGGAGTTGACCGAGAGCCATACACAGTTTTCGCTCTGCTCGCGGCACTTCGCTTCTGAGTACAAACGACCATGGTGCCGTTCCTTTGCCACGACGCACTTCAACGGACACCGGGGCGTTCGCGAGAACGTCCAATCCATACATCAACCGTCTTGGTTCCTGAAACAAGTGATCCAATGTCCCGATCCCTGTTGCCTGTCGCTTAACAATGTCAACGAGATAGAAGCGCATTGGTCCCGAAGACGCATGCCTGGCGAGATAGCGGCCAGTCTTCAGAGCCGATGACTTTGGAATCCAGCGCTGATGCTGGAAGCTGCGCGCGCCCCGTCCCTTCGCCTGACCGGGTGCGTAGAATTCCAGAGTCGTTTCTGCTGCATCCTCGTCAAAGGGCTGTAGCGGTGTATCGCGAAGGATCTGCGTCGTCCAGTTCGCGAGTGGTTCGCGTGGTGCGCCGGCCCACTCGTCGGATCCTTGTTGCATGAGGCTAAGACGTTCCCCCACATCGGGAGACGGTAGCACTCGAGCGATACCCCTGCTACGGATTGCTTTCCCCAACTCGGTCATCAGCTCGCCAGTAGGGCACCCACCCAAAACAAGAGCGGATTGAATCGATGTAAACGAGACAAGTCGAAGAGGAGCTGGCAGGAGGTACCCGCCTGATAGGCGCGCTAGATCGCCGAGGTTCTCGAGCTGGTCGAGCATTTGACGTGCAAACGCCATGACGATCTTGTCATGCTGAGGTGAAACATCCTCAGGTTCATCGTCATCCTCATGATCAATCAACCAATCGTGGTCGTCTGCTAGAGGCCGGTCTAATTGACCTTCAACATCGGCTAGATGCGGAAGAAGAATTTCAGCAGCAGCATTTACGAGACGAGTCCTGGTCACAGGCTCGGCTCCCCGGCCCGAGAGAGCCCAGAGCAACGATCGCATGACCTCGGCACAATACGCAGTCGTTGACGCAGCCTGTTGGTCATCGTCGAATGCAGATTTGCCTAAGAGGGCAGTATTGGTGAGAGCGGTAGCTCTAACCTCAGCTTCGGAGAGCCAGTGAGTCTCCGCTATCCCGGTGGTGCTCACGACAGGATACTTGAAGCGCTAGAAATGGCACTCTCTATGGTCGGTGACCAGCGGCCGCTGCGTTTGAGCTTGTCGATTAATAGGTCCAGCCAACCCGATCCGAGCGCCTGAGGCACCAAGCAGGACGAGACCACGAGATCGATGGCAGTCTTTTCATCTTCGATCACCTTCATGCAGGAACGATAGTACCGCGCGGAAAGGTCTTCTCCCCGCAGCTCGTTAGTCCCAAGCGACTCTCGTATTTCAGAAAAGAGATCCGCGAGTTGCTGGTCCCTTACTGTTTCGCTTTCTGCGGAGAACCGATCTAAGACAGTCGGCCTCATTGAGGACAGCCCTGCATGCCCTATTTCACCGCCTGCGGCACGTCTGACACCTGAATTCGAGACATATGTCAGAGTACTCAGCGTCCAGAACTGGCCAGAAGGTGGTATGGCGACGACCCCTTCGGCCAGCGTACCGGCGAGAAGGACGTTTCTGGGCCACGAGAGGGTGGAAGCCGCCAAATAGGGCGAATCGGCTTCGATGGAGGCCGGATGGAAGAGCGGCAGGGTGCCCTTCCCTGATCTGAGTGCCTCGCAGAACTCAACAAGTAGAGGCATCAAATAGGCATCAACAGCCGCCCGGTTGATACCCTCCAACACAACGAGGAACATGTGAGAGTCTTGAGGTGCGCCAAGAAGCACATCAATCAGCCCACCTGGCTGAGGTAGGAACTGACGCGTAGACTGGTCAACTCTTCCCAACAGGTCACTCGGATCCAGCATCCCGACAGACATAGGCAGACGCAGGATTCTACCGGCTGTCACGGCATTCGCATACACCTGCAATAGATCACGAGCTGAATCACCGAAGAGCACAGGAAACGCTCCAGCTAGCACACTCGCATGCAGTGCCATTCCCTGAAGCGAGTGGAGACCGTTCGTGCGACATGCTTCCTTGAGGGCGCGGACAACGTCACGGGGATCCTCCAAATCGACGGTCTCGGGACCCACCTCAGGTAGTTGAAGACGCGCTCTTGTCCGAGGAACATCAGGTCCTTTCTGCGTATCCCTCCCTACGGGCCTATTAACCTCTTCCGCTTCGGAACTCACACCGGCGGGAATCTCATTGTGGGTGAGCTGCAACGCACCACGCAGGAGCGCTATCTGTCCTAACACCCGGTGTGGTAGGTCCTTGGCGGCTGATAGCCAATCCTGCAACTCGACCTGGAACCGGTCCACCTCCGTTTGCGCCCGTGTACGCGTTTCAGCGCCTTGCTGTTCGAGTTGCTGGAGATCCGCCTGGAGGACCGCGATTCTCTTTTCCAAAGCAGTGATCTCGGAACGCTCGCGCGCGAGTTCTTTATGAACCGAGTCGACCACCGCCGAGTACGCGTCCTCTTTCAATGCCGCAACCCTACCATCGACAAGTTGTTGAACCACAGGAAGTCGAGCGAGGTCATCCTGGATTGCCGAGAGAAGATCATGTCGTTCGTTCAGCTGGCTCACTATTGAACGAGCTCTCTCTAGCTGATGACGATGCAGATCGTCGTTCGTCCTTCCCATTTCAGAGAGGCGCTCCAAAGCATGATCGATTGCCCTCATCGTCATATGGAGTGCGTCCGTGTACTCTCGAAAATTCGATCGAATCCAGCGCATGGCGCGCTTGAGAACAACATCATCCGACGACCAGTCTACTCTCCCACGCCCGGTTGGTGGTTCAGCTCCCGGGGGGACGAAGAGCCGGCGGTGATTGTCTAGAGTTGCCTCGATGATCGACACCTTGCCGAGTGCAGCAAGGCGCGGGATGGTATCGCTGCCGACCGAAGGATCGATTTCCCATGGCCCTTGTGCCCCATCGGTTCGTCGCAGCTGTAGTGGCCCGATCCAGAGGTCACCAGAGGACCAGAGAAAGACTCGATCACATGGCTGGAAGGGCAACGCCAAACCCTGCTGTGTCAATCGTTGGCGTAACGCTTCTTCGTCGCCTACTGACCTTAAGTCAAGAATCTCAATTGGCTGAACTGGTCTTCCTGAAACCCTGAAGAGATCGTGCCTCAGATTCTGGGCTTGATACGACGGCGATTCTTCACAGTCAAAGAGCCAGATTGAATGCCTTTGAGCCGAAGTGGGCAAATCGTACCACGTCACCAACCCTGCGTTCGGGAACCGCTCCCTCAAGGCCGATTCATCCGCAAATGCCTGGTCGGAGCCTCGCGCGTCTGCGCTGAGCTCGTAGAGGGGCCGCAGTTTTCCCACTAGGACTTTGCGATCCTTTGCCGGGAAGATGGCGTCAATGAAGCCTAGGAATTTTGGATGCTTAGGCATCGCTCGTTGCACCATCCGCCGATTGAGTCTGCGGTAAGCTCGAGCTGTTCTCTGAAATCAGGGGCTGTTTCGATTCGATGTCGAGCGAAAGCCATCGCAGATGCGGCATCAGTGCCGCAGGTGCGGCGGCAAGACCAGCGAGGAACGCACCGCCCGGTAGACCGACCGCGTACCGTAGTCGACGGCGAGTTTCTTCATCGACAAGACTTGTTGCGACCTGGCGCCTTAATAGGGCTAGCACCGCAGTGGCAAGCCATCGTGTTCGATCAGCACTCTTGGCAGCGCCGCGCTGGTGAATGGGCGCAGGACGCTCGATGCGTAAGAGAACCTTTCCGAAGTTTCCCGCATCGACGCTCAGGGCAACGCTTTGGTTTCTAAGAAGCAGACTGCTCAACTGGGCTGTAGCCTGCTGGGCAGCTACGGAAGGGATTTCGTCTCTAGCCGGGCCCATAGGTTGATTCTCAGCGCACCAAACGGCCACCCTAACGGGGACGACGATTTCAATCTGTGGAGCCTCTCTGCGAGACGCGATCTTGATCACACTCGAGCACGAGGCGCTATCAAACGCTCGTACGGTACGGTCGCCCACTCGAACAAGTAAGGGAGCAGGATGATTGGCCGCGTTTTCCCGGAATGCTGCGGGCTGCCTTCCCTCTACTAGAAACGTCAATGGGACTATGGAACGCGTCAGTCCTCGAAACGTATAGACACCCGCTGGAAGAGCAGGAATGCCGAGATAAAGACTCTGTCGTGCTCCACGTCTCGACTTACCTTTCGGTTGCGATCCCTTTGGAGTTGGGAGCACCGCATGAGCGTAGCGGCTACCATTCCTCTCCAGTACCACTTCTACTACCTGCGTCCTGGTTGTACCTGCGCCCCCTGTAAGACCCATTACCACATGATTACCGGCTCCAAGAACCGGCACGGCGGGTGCGAAGTATCTAGTGGGCGCCGGAGTGATTATGCTGGTCCGCCACACCATCTCTCGTAGCGGATGACCCAAATCATGGAACCATTTCCAAGCGGTTGGAGAAGCGTCTTTGCTTGCGGTTATAGCGATAGCCTCCCAATCCTCTCTCAAGCCCAGGTTTCTGCGCGCAATATCTCGAGGGATTCGACTGTCTTCGAGTGCGGGCGGCCGTCCCGTCGCGAGTCGTTGGAAGACAACGATGTATTCGTCTCCAGGAAGCGCGGCTTCGCCCGGATTGAGGCGCAGGCCACCGACCTCGGGATGTGTGAAGAGTGTTCCATTCTCATGGAGACCGGA
>WNGB01011172.1_pt1 | contig 15467 bp, 12 predicted proteins | sample 5400681 | NCBI WGS metagenome assembly WNGB01 (sample SAMN13153367, study PRJNA577476) | soil metagenome | isolation source: 115 cm soil or saprolite under grassland replicate 2 | place: USA:California | collected 2016-06-15
CTTGACAAAGCCTTTCGGCAGTACATGCGCCAGAAAGCGCCCGATGAAGCTGTCTATTGGTAGCGTGGCTCGTTTGTGCACACCGGTTTTGCCCTCGGTGTAGCGAAAGGTGACCATCTCATTTGCTACCTGCTCGATGCGGTTATTGCTGAGCGCGATGCGGAAGATGGAGGGCGCAAGATACTTCAAGGCGCTCAGCCCGCTGCCAACCGGGCGGCAGTCCACGACCCACGGCTTGGCCCAGGCGCGCGGGTTGACCTGACCCACCCACGGCGTCTGGCGCATCGCTGCACGGAACTTCGCCCGAAACAGTTCACCAAGCGGTTTGACGTGAACGAGAAAGTCGTGCTTCCCAATCAACCAGCGCGCACCATCTGGCGCCAGGGCGAGCGCCGGTACAAGATAGTGGATGTGGGGGTGGTAGCGCAGGTCGCGCGTCCAGGTCTGCAAGACGCCCAGCATGCCAATCTGCCCACCCAGAAAGCGCGGGTCGTGGGCGAGTTGCTGCAAAGCCGCGGCGGACGTATGAAAGAGCAGCGCGTAGATTGTTTTCGGTTGTTGTCGGGCGATGGCACGCAGCTCCGATGCCAGCGTGAAGGTGACCAGGAAATACGGCACCGGCAGCAGCAGGGTGTGTTGCTCGGCGAGCCAGGCCTGGGTGGCGTCCTGCTGGCAGGTTGGACAGTGACGGTTGCGACAAGAGTGGTAGCTGTAGCGGGTGATCTGACAGGACGGGCAATTGTAGACGTGGCCGCCAAGCGCCTCAGTTCGACACGCTTCGATCGCCTGCATCGCGTGCAGCTGGCTTTGGGACAGCGAGCGGCCACAGCGCGCACGATAGGCCGGCCCGTAGCGGCGGAAGATCGCGCCAAGCGTGGTCATCGCATGCCGGCCGAGAGCGTGTCGAGCACGCCACTGGCGAGTTCTTGTGCCTTCTGGGTCTGGTGGGTGTAGATTGCGGTGGTGGTCGGCGAGCGATGGCCGAGCCAAAGCTCTCTGACGCGCAGATTGACGCCAGCCTCGAGCAAATGGGTAGCCCACGAGTGGCGCAAGGAGTGAACACTGGCCGCTTTCGTCACGCCAGCTGCTTGGCGCGCCTGTTGAAAGGCACGCCGCAGACTGGTGGATGTAATCGGCACCGTGGCCGTGTGCGGATCCCTGTGGGCACCGGCTCCAGCCGGAAAGAGCCAGACCGGATTGCGATGGGTGAGCCACTGGCGACGGAGCAGGGTAAGGGTGCGCGCGGGCAGTGGGATATAGCGATCCTTGAAGCCCTTGCCGCCGCGTACTTGCAGCTGCATGCGCGCGCTGTCGATCCAGCTGACCTGGAGGTTGACGCCTTCGCTGATGCGCAGGCCACAGGTGTAGATGGTGGCCAGGCAAGTGTAATACGTCGGGTGGTCGAGGTGAGAGAGAATGCGCCAGACCTCATCGACGCTGAGAATGACGGGTAAGGTCTGGGTGGGACGCGGGCGAAACAGGTCGAGGCGCGGCCAGGGACGCTGAAGGGTCATTTCGAAGAGGAACTTGAACGCGGCGATGGCGACCGTCGCAGTGGATCGGGAGCAGCCACGCTGCTTGTGGAGGGCCAGAAAGAATTGGCGAAAATCCTCATCCGTGGCCAGGTCGGGCGACTTGCCAGTGAATACGGCCAACTGCTCGACGTAGCGCAGATAGGCCTGCACTTTGGCAGGTGCCAAGCCGCGCAGCTGCATGTCCTCGGTCATCCGTTGCCGTAAGGGAGTCATGGCGATACCTCCTGATGTAAAACGAAAGGCCGTCAGGAGATATCGTCACATGGAACCGGGCCGACAACAAGCCGTGAGGAGCGACAAAAAGGGATGGGGATGCGACGCTGCGCGGAGCGCTTCGTTCAACGCACATTATCGATAGTGAAGCGTAAGAGGGCGCAAAAAGGGCAAGAATGCTTGGTTACTTCGCTGCTGAGACCAAGCCTTCCTGCCCTTTGTAACTATCTGTATCGTGCTCACGCACGATAGTGTTGCGGTATGCGCGCCTAGCGGAGTTTTAACGTGTTTTGATGCACCAACACTGGGCTTGAGGCGCGTCCTCGAGTCCGTTCCCGAGCGCCTGAACGAGATATGCTAGCGGGCGCCCCAATCGGCTATCGCTCCTGAGGCATTGATCGTTCGCCCTCGTAGCGATCGCAGACATAGTCGTGCGAAGGGTCATAGTCGCGGCCATCGAGGCCGCCCATGCGCGGCCCATAGAGATGCACTGAGACCGCCGGTCGGCTGCTGGGGTTGGAAATGCGGTGGATCCCTCCCGCGTAGGGTGCTACGGTCGAGGCCCTGTCCGTGCGGTGCAGCACTCGCCGCCAGCTGGGCCGCAAGTGGGCACGGTTGAGCTGTGTACCATCGTCGATCCGCTCGTAGCGATCCTCGAGCACGGATCCGGCTACACAGTAGTAGGCGCCCCAGGAGGTATGGTCGTGGATGGGGGTCTTGGAGCCTGGCGCCCAGACGAAGACCTGCAGCGAGCAGCCACCCAGCGGAGAGACAAAGGTGCGCGCGATAGACGGGTCGTCGGCGGGTGCCACCCGATCCAGGAGTGGCACGATCTGTGTCTTCAGAAATGTGGGCTGGTTGACCAGCGCCTCCAGCCACAGGCCCGCTTCCGCTCGGGCGAAGGCCGCTGGTAGTTGGGCGAGCTGATCCAGCTCATTAAGGTTACTATCGCATGATGTAATCATACTATTCGCTCCTCCCTCGCTAGTGAGCAACTCATGCCAGCCTCGCCCACCAGTTCATGTCGTGCGCTCTCAGGATCCGAACTGAGAGTAGCTAGCTTGGCCAGAAAATCGACTTCCCCATCTTGCGGTTGACACTAGATAGTCGCTTAGCAAAGCCGAGATTCGACAACAAGACTGCGCATGGCATCACGGATGATCGGCTCTTCCACATCGCTTGTACTCAAGATTTCTTGTGCTCAAGCAAGCGGTCGAACCAGGGTCGCAAGGGTGACAGTGCTCCGCACGATTGCCGAGAGGCACAGGGCAAAGCAGATGTGGCGGAGCAGCGCAAGGGCGCTGCTCCGCGGCCTGCAGTGAGCTGTGTAATGCTGGATGGAAGCGGGATGGCTAGCCAGGGGCGGTGAGCCGCACTCACCGTAGCTTGCTGCTACTCGATGACCTGCCTACGTTAGGAAGGGCCACCCTAAGTCAATGCGCGGTTGCTTGCGCTCAGCCAGAACCCAGGCACAGTACTTCTGTACGAAAACTCGACCGAGCGTGTGATCCGTCGGCGCGTAAGCGACCGGCCCTACGAGCGGATGCAGATCCGCGGTCGCTTTATGGCGACTGCTTGTGGGCAGGAACCAGCTGCCCGAGACCATCTAGACGCCGAATAGCGTCTCTTGCGACCAGTAATGCGCCAACACGTTGACAATCGCGTCCAGCTCTGCTATGGTGTAGCGCGATACGCATGCGACACAAAGGAGGCAACATGATTCCTGCAAAGGTTGACAACTTGGTGTCGCCCGTGCTCCCCTTCTACCGCAGCTAGCGTTCCCAAAATAATCTCCTGCAGTTGAGCCGTGGGCGACCGATGTTGGCGCTCATTGCTTCAGGCTGCCGCCGAAGCCGTGGGCGTGCGCGCCTGCGGCATTCTTGTGTCTTCCGCAGGCGCCGCGTGTGCGCACACTTCTTCTTTCACTGCGGAGGTTCATATCCATGAGCGACGACGAGCAGTATCTCGATGACCTTGAGTTCTACGAACAGAAATTGAACCGCACACCACCTGGGCGAAAAGGCGTCAAGCGCAAGCACGATGCCCGCCCTGAACGAGCGCTCGAGGACGCCGGGCTGGCCGGGCCTGCCGGCGCGGCGGCTAGCTGGACAATGACGTATGTTCCAGCCAGGTTCGAAGCCGTGTGGCTGCGGGCCTCACTTGCGTCATTTTATGAGGAGGAATGGATCAGCGATGTGCTGGCCAGCGTCAAAGGTGGCAAGGAAGCGAATGTGTATCGCTGCCAAGCCCACCCGAACACCGGCGAAGCGTTGCTCGCAGCCAAGGTCTACCGGCCGCGCCAGTTCCGCAACCTGCGCAATGACAAGGCCTACCGCGATGGGCGCGCGATCCTAACGCCGGAGGGCCGACCGAGCAAGCACGCCGATCAGCGTCTGATGCGGGCGATCGGCAAGAAGACGTCGTTTGGGAAGCAGCTCTCGCACGCCTCGTGGCTGATGCACGAATTCACGACGCTTGAGCGTCTCTACAGCCTCGGCGCGGCGGTGCCCAAGCCCGTAGCCGCGAATGATAATGCGCTGCTGATGGGCTACTGCGGCGATGAACGGCAGGCGGCGCCGGCGCTGAATAGCGTGCGGCTTGGGGCGCGGGCGGCGCAACGGCTCTTTGGGGAAGTGCTGCGCAACGTTGAGCTGATGTTGGCGCACGGGTTGATCCATGGTGACCTATCGGCCTATAACATCCTGTATTGGGAGGGTCGGATCACGCTGATTGACTTCCCGCAGGTGACCTACGCGGCGACCAACCGCAACGCCCGCGCGATCTTTGAGCGCGATGTGCAGCGCGTGTGCGAGTACTTTCTGGCCCAGGGCGTCCACGTTGAGCCGAGTCACATGGCCGCTGAGCTCTGGGAGCGTCACGTCGAGAGCGGCCCGGATGACACGATACCTTTGGGAGCCGGGTAGCGCCTCATGGGCCTTGACATGGTACAGACCCACAGAGGGTCTGTACCATGTCGCGCTGTGTCATTCCGCGATCATTGCCGGCGCCACGTCCGCTGTTATGGAATGGGATGTCATGCCGTGTGCGACCTGCTGCAAACCAGCAGGTCTATTCTCCACCAGAGTATGGTGCAAAAGGCGGGTAATAAAGTAGGGCACATTGCTGTATGCGAACCGCTGATCAGTCGCCACTGCCATAATAAGGAGGGTGTCGACCATTTTGAAAAGATTGACACCCCCCTTATTAATTTATCTATAGAATGAGTAAATCAATTGAGCAATGTAAGAAATGATATCGCTGAGATTCAATAATGTGCGTTACAACAACTTGAGCGGATTACAGATCGGGTAATCCTGGCCAGCCAGCCTCGTAAACCGCATCGATATGCAATCCGTTGCTAGTTCATGATGTCCCATCAACAACCGCTTCGATGATGCGGGGCGCGATGGATAAAGGTCACCCGCAGCCGCAACGGTAAAGCACGCTGCCCCGGACGTCCAGTCTTCTACCTTGTTACGTTGGTGCTGCGCCTTCAAGCCGGTTGACTGCGATCAGCGTGAGATTAAGTGCGAATAGCTGCTGGAGTAGGCCAAGCAATGCCGCCTGGTCTGCAACCACTCCGGTCAAGGTTGCCTCCCCATTGGGCTGGTTATCAATCGTGACGTGACCAAACCACTCGCCCCACTCGCTGCCCAGATGGCCACTGACCCGGATTTGGTAAACTGTTGCTGCATCCATAGTGTGCTGCAATCTCCTCCTGCCATGCGGCCGTGCGACGCGACGGCGTGGTGGCCGTCAGAGCAGATTCCTTTGCATTCACGCTTCGTCATCTCCGTCGTTCGTGCTCATGCCAGCTCGCTCATCCACCTGCACAAGGTTACATGCCATTCGCCCCGGTTCAGGCACAAGCAGTATTGTTCTTTGCATCAGATGGAGGGGCGCGTTTTCGCGCCCCTCCGCGAACGCATCGTTCCTATCCGACCGGTGATGCTGACCGAGGCAGTCACGTTCCAGCGCGGCCGCGCATCTTGCACCTTTGGCGGCACGACGACAGTCTAGGTGATGTCGCTCTGCTTGTTCTCGCCGGAGCCTTTAATCCGCGTCACCGTGCCCGGCAGCGTCACCCTCGACAGGGCCTCGAATGAGATCGTCGCCGACGCACCCTTATAGGTCTTCGCCACGTTCAGCCCGGTCAGGTTCGTCGTCTCGATCTGCCAGGCCGAGCTGTCCGCCAATCGTGCCACTGGCGTGCCCGGCGTTACCCAGTCGCGATGGTGACCCTAACGTCGACCCATCAGGGTTCGCCAATCCGTAGCCACCGCCACCACAATGGCCGCACCCGTCAACGCCACAGCGTAGAGGATACTGGCATCTGGCATCGGGGTGCTGGGCGGCAGGGAGACGACAGCACGACCCCACAGGTTGCTCATCCACACATTGACTCCAGCATGCATTAGACTCACCAGCAGCAGGCTGCGGCTCGTGTTGTTGTAGATCCAGGTGAATAAGATCGACTGCGCTATGGTGATCACCACGTACACCGGAAACGTAATTGTGTCGAAGCCCGCCCCAGGAATGAAGTAGAGCGGGAGATGCCAGCAGGCGTGCAGCACGCCCAACATCAAGCTCGCCGGCAGCGCGCCTACATACTGCTGGAGCCGCGGCAGCACATAGCCGCGCCAGCCGCCTTCTTCCATCAGTCCAAGAACCACGAATGCGAGCAGCAGAAGCGGAGTCGATAGCCAGATCGACGTTGGCAGCGCCGGAGGCACTGGCCCGCCCAGCAGGATGAAGAGCAGGGCGGACGCTCCCACGATCAGCGCTGGAACAGAGAGCGCGATGACGTACCAGCGCAGCGGCGTACGCCAGCGCCCGCATTGGGCCAGCAGCTCGTACACACCTGCGCGGCCCTGTTCATACGCGCTCGCTCCGAACGCCGCCACCAGCGGCCCGAACAGAAACAAACTCACCGCCGCCATGGCTGGGAGCGCCGTGCGCCCGCCAAGCAGCACAATCATTCCGACAATCAACCATGACAGACTGAACGCCGTCCCGAAGAAGATGGCCAGGCCCCGTGTGCGTCGTGAGGGTGTGGCTGGGGTTGCTGTTCCGGCTGATGAGCTTGTGCGCATAGAAACGCTCCTGTTTGTGGCTTGCATTTGCGTACGGTATCCATTCTTGTTGAGACCTCGATACGGATGATTTGAGCTCCGGTGTTCACTTCGCCAACCAGCTGTTCAGGCGATCCCTAGCACCATCGCCAGTATAATCAACTGAAGGATCCCGTTCTGTAAGTGAATGATCACCGCGACCCACGTGTTCTGTCGCCGTTGGGCTATGTATGGAAGGCCGAGACAGATGGGTAACAGAGCGAATGCCTGCCATGGGTAGAAAGCAAGATGCCACAGCAACCACAGGCAGCCGTGAATGACCCACGTCCAGCGCCCATGCGTCTGTTCCTGCCGTGGCAGGATATACCCACGCCACCACAGTTCTTCCCCTGCGATGTTGAAAAACAACATGACAATAAACAGAACTGCCACGCCCCAATTATGTTTCAAAGGTTCCCCGATGAAATCAGTGAAAAGCGCCGTATCAAAGTTGACGCCCGGCTTCAGCCAGGGCGGGAAGAACACAGGCGGTGCAATCCCCGGAATGGAGGTGATCAACAGCAAGGCGGTATTGGAAAGCGCACCAATGCTTACGAAGGTTACCAGACACCCTCCTATTGCCCACAGCCAATCCTTTCCTGTCATTGGAAGCAGGCGGAAGCGCAGTTTGATATCGCTCCAAGACAGCTGATACCCATCCCGCTTATAGAATCCGAATGCAAGAGCGAACAAGATGGCTGCGGGTGCGGTGAAAGTGACAACATTGGCTTCGAAGGAAGACATTCCCAGGCGAATGAGCATAGGTGTGCCGTTGTAGAGGGAGATTCGAAATAGAAGCGCAGGTAAGCCAAAGTAGAGCAGCGCCTGCCACAGCGGCAGCGGTCTGAGCGTACTGGCGCGCTGCTCCGCGCGTGAACCTTGAATGGCTATCGAGGACATGATCTAGTTCCTTTCTGACTGGTTTCTTCTGATAGATATCGTTGTGGGTGTACAAGTCATCTGCGGGTGTCGCTGGCGTACAGCGCGTAGCGCTGCTCACTGCGCCGGATTCTCGTGCGCCAGCGGCTTGCCGGTGCGCGCGGCTTCGACGACCTGAGCTATCGCTGCGCTGCTCGCCCGAGCATAGTTCGGATCAGCCCAGAGCGCAGCGTGATCCGCGCCCTCGACCACTCGGTGCACGCTGTTGGTGGAAAGCGCGGCAGCTCACGTTGATACATCGCCCAGTGTCCGTCTAGGTTGGTGAGGTTGTTTCCAGCACTGACCACCATCAGCGGCAGCTCACCCAGCCGTTTGTCGCGCACCAGCGCCATCGTATCGCCGATCGCGCGCGACTCGGCCGCCACGCTGTCCTCGTAGTGAGTCGTACTCGTCAGTGCTCGATATTCGGCCTGCTGTTGCGCGGATAAGGCGGAAGGCGGAGTCGTGAATGGTATCGCGACCAGCCGCAACACGCCCAGGCGCGCCGCGTAGCGCGCCCGCTCATAACTCTGCGAGTCGCGTTGATAGGTCGCCTGTCCTTGTGGGGTACGGGTCCATTGGTTGGGGTGGGCGGCATCCAGCAGCGCCAGACCGGCCACATCCTCGGGGTACTGCGCGGCATAGGCGCGCACGAACAGACCGCCATACGAATGCCCCGCCAGTACGTAGGGGGTGGGAATGCCGGCGCTGTGCAGCAGGGTGTGCAGGTCTTTGGCAATCGCCTGGCCGGTGCGCGGCTGCGGGCCAGGCTCGCTCCAGCCGAGGCCGGCGCGGTCGTAGGCGCAGACCCGTGTGACGTTGGCGACTTGGGGCTGCACCAGGAACCAGTTCAGCGCGAAGCCGCCGCCGCCCTGCTCGAGAATCACAGTCGGACGGCTGTTCCGATTGGCGCCGGTGCAATACAGATGAAGGCGGTAGCCGCCGACATCGACGAGCTGGCCAGGCGGGGGATACGTCCGCTGATCGTTTGTGGTGGCGACCGCCTGGTAGCTCGCGCCGATACCGGCCATGCCGGCGAGGAGCGCCAGCAGTCCCAGCAGCACGCGTCTAGTCCAAAACAGGAAGCCGTTCCTGCGCTGGTGCGACCGCGCCTGCAGAATTGTGTTCCTGGATGAAGAGATGCTGTCTATAGTCGTCTCTGTCACACATATGTACAGATTGCGTTTGGCCACATTTAGGCTGGTAGTTGGCTGCATGCCCCTCGGCGACCCGGCATACTGCAGTCAGCTGCCTCGCAAATGACCTGATATCGAATGATCATTGCGACACGAGCGGCCGGCTTGTGCGCGCCGCTTCCACGACCTGGCGGATGGTATTGATCGTCAGGTCAGGATGTTGCCAGTGGATGAAATGCTCGCCACCCTCCACGAAGGTGTACAAGCTATTCGTTGAGAGTGCAGCGAGATGCTGCTGTGCAGCCTGCCAGAAGGGCGCAATCGTCGTCATCTGCTCGCCGGCCAGCACCGCCAGCGGCATGTCCTCCAATGCACCTGGCGCACCCAATCCAGCATAGGTCTGATCCGCGGCCATGCTTTCGCTAGCGGTTGGCCCGGCGCGCTTTGGCCCCATTGCAAACATGCACATGAGCTGGCGCGTCTCCGGCGGGAACTGCGTGGCACGGGGCAACATCTGAACCGTGATCGATGCACCGAAGAGGCGGCACATCCCAAGCCGGTCGAGAAACGCATTGATCGCCTGCATCTGATCCTCCTGCTGCCGACCTTGCCGAAACGCTGCATCCGTGTATGCCATTTCATGCATTGAGTCGATCAACACCATCCCAGCGACATCTGCGCTGTGCTGTTGCGCGTACAGGCGCGTCACCAGACCACCGTATGAGTGCCCCACTAGCACGTAGGGGCCGCGGACGCCGGCGTTGGCGAGCAGGGTGTGCAACTCGGCAGCGTCGCGTTGGGGCGATCTGGGCTCTGGGCCACGGTCGCTCCACCCGTGGCCGGCGCGGTCGTAACTGCACACCCGCAGGCGCGTCGCCAGTTCCGGCTGAATCCGACTCCAGTCGAGCGACGTGCCACCACCGCTGGCCTCTAGGATGACCGTGGGGGTGCCCGTGCTCGACATGCCCATGCACTGGATATGCAGCTTATAGCCGCCAACATCGACCAACCGGCCCGGCGGCGGGTAGCGCGTGGCGTCGCCAGCAGCCATGATCGCCTCGTAGCCCGCGCCGAGTGCGGCCATGGCGGTGATGAGCACCAGCAGTCCCAGCAACACACGTTTGATCCAAGAGACGAAGCCGCTTTTGCGCCGCCGCGATCGCGTCTGCGCAATTGTGCTCTCGGATGAAGAAATGGTATCCATAGTTGTCTCCTTCACAAATAGGTACAGATTACGTTTGGCTGCTGCTGAACGGCGTGGGCCGCCGCGCTATGATGAGCGTCGCCAGCACCAGCGTCACCACCACCACAATCCCCGACTCTCCGATCCACAGCAGCCGCCCGGCGCCGGCGGTTGCGCCGTCGAATGGCCCCTGGATCACGCTGTTCCAGGCCGCGAGGAGCACGACCGCAGGCCAGACACTCCCTGTCGCCAGCCGCAGCCGCGCAAACACATAGCTACTACTGATCGCCGCGCCCATGAACAGTGCGGCCGAGAGCAGCGGGAGTTGATCGGCCGCATAGATCCCGGCCAGGATGAGCGGCACGTGCCAGAGGCCCCAGATCAGCCCACTCACCAGGAGTGGCTGCGGCACTCCAGCGTCGATCAGCCGCGTGAGCATGTAGCCGCGCCAGCCGATCTCCTCGCCGGCCGCCAGCAGCAGATTGGGGAGGAAATCGATGGTTCCGGCGAGCAGGAGGGTGACCGCGAAGCCGAGGAGTGGCGGAACCGTGCGACCGAGTGCCTGCGTGGGCCCGACAAACTGCGCCAGCCCGCTTGCCCACGTGGCACCGTAGGCCACCAGCCCCACGAGAACCGAGAAACTGAGCGCGAAACCGAGACTGTACCACCCGCGCCGCCCGCCCAGGCGGAAGGACACATCGGCGAAGCTCTCACGCAGAGTCAGGCGCGCGACCACCGAGGCCAGGGTGGGCACCCACATGAGCACCAGCGCCCACACCAGGTTGTGGGTGTGGATGATCAGCCCGTCGAGCAGGGCAGAGAGGGGTAGCAGCACGGCAAAGTAGAGCAGCAGCCCGCACCGGGCCTGGTTGCGGTCGGCTAGGATCGATGCAGATAACGTTTGCATTGACATTCCATCCGTTCTATGACACTACTGCAGAACAGCGTGCCTGCACTCAGTCTGCGCTGCGCTCGGCATTCAATTGCCATGGTGGCCTTCGCGGGCGGGCTCTAGCGCAGCACTGCTGGGCCTATGGATCGCGATGCGCCAACACTACGCGATCGGCATACCAAAGACACGCACCGAAAGGTGCAGCTGAGGGTGTATCATTAATATGGGTGGGAAAGCCGGAGGATGTAGCGCTGAGGTGAGAGGGCGCTAGAGCAACTTGAGCTCACGCGCGCGCACGAGCGCCTGGGTGCGGCTCTGAACCGCGAGCTTGCCAAACAGATTGTTGATGTGACGCTTGACCGTGCTGAGCGCGATCACCAGCCGCTCGGCAATCGCCTGATTGGAGAGACCTTCGGCGATCAGGCGCAGGATTTCCAGCTCGCGCTCGGTCAATGGCTCCACCAGTAATTCAGAATGGAGAATAAAGAATTGAGAACTGGGGCTACGAGTTGTTCTCAATTCTTCATTCTCGTTTCTCAATTCGTCGGGGAAGATAGCCAGAAGCCTGCTGATGTAGTTCGGCGCAATCCCCTGCGCGTGCGTTGCCTGTAACAGAGTGGCCATCGGCGCGCCCTCATCTACGAAGACACGGATGTAGCCTTCCGGTTCGGCCAGCGTGGGGATCTGTGCGAGCGCGGCCAGTGCGCTTGTGGTGTCACCCTGCGTCTGCAGGGCGAGGGCCCGAAGCATCACGATTTCAATCACGCTGTGGATTCGTGCGCAGGTTTCTGCGATCCTGAGCAGTCGATCCAGTAGGCGCAGGGCTTCCGCCGCGTTACCTTGTGTAATGTAAACACGCGTTAGGGTCAGGTATTCAACTTCACGCGAATAGCTCAACTCGTCGTCGGCACACAGGCCGCTGGTCTCTGCCCAGTGGATGGCTGCCGCAGTGTTGCCCTGCGCGAGAGCCAACCGCGCCTGCGCGGCCATTCCACGTGCGATCAGCAGCGGGAAGAAACCGCGTTGGCCGGCCAGACCTGCGAACGTGTCGAGCGCGGCGCGGGCGCCAGTAGCGTCTCCACACGCCTGCCGCAGGCGTGCCAGCACCAGATACCCGAGCGTCACCACGTCGGCATCCACTGTAAGCATCCCGCCGATTAGGTTCATTCCCTGCACTAGCAGTCGTTCGGTGACGGAGAGGTGGTTCCGCTCACACTCGATATCCGCCATGCCAAAATAGTAGGCTGCGCTGTTCACCAGCGTCTGCAGCTCCCCCGGTGATACAAGCAAAGCCTCTGCACAGGTGGCAGCAGCTGCGCTGAGCCGGCCCTGTAGTGTTTGCAGCCCAGGATGGCTGGCAGATAGCCACCCACCCGCACCGGTGCAAGCACCATCGCGGCCAGGTGTTCGCTGGCTAGCGTCACATCGCCATCTACCTTATATGCGCGGGCAGTATTCAACAGCGCAATTGCGCGCTGCAGTACGGCCGTCTCTGGTAACAGGTCCAGCGCCCGCCGGGCGAGTGTGATACTTGTCGCAAGATCGCCCCAGAAACGCATGATGTTGGCGTGGATTACAGCCGCATAGCCCCGGATGGACCGTGCCTCATCGGTCGGCATATCCGCTGGGATGCAGCGTTCGGTAACCTGCAGACGCTCCAGAGCGGCTTGCAGCTGATTAGTTAACATCAACATGCTAGCGTGGAGGAGGCAGAGATTTGGACGGGTGCGAACGAGCGCATCCGGGAGCAGGGTTAGCCAGTCGAGCAGGGTATGGACTTGGACCTGGGTGAGGGCCGGGCCTTGGAAGGCGCTCTGTTCGATCAGCTGCGCAGCCCGCTCCCAATCGCTCGCTGCCAGGGAGTGCTGCACCGCCTCAGTGTCCAGTCGCTGTCCCTCGAACCAGGCGCTGGCGCGGCGGTGTAAGGTTGATACAGCTTCGCTTGTCGCGCCACTCGTCAGGCGCTGACGCAGCACCTCAGCGAAGAGGTGCTGGTAACGATACCAATGCCGGTCATCGTCCAGCGGCACCAGAAACAGATTGGCGCGTTCTAATTCTTCAAGCAGGATCTGGCTGTACGAAGTGACGACGGACGACCGACGACGGACGACCGACTCACTGCTTGGAGGGTCGTTGATGGTCGGTCGTCCGTCGTCGGTCAGGCCGAGTACCGCGTCACACAGTGGGCCGCACATCCGGTCGAGGATGGCGGTGTGCAGCAGAAACGTCTGCATATGTGATGGCTGGCGGGCGAAGACTTCTTCGACCAGATAGTGCATCACAAAGCGATTGCTGCCCGTGAACGCGCCAATGAAGCCGGCCAGGTCAGTCCGATCGCGCATCGCCAGCGCCGCCAACTGCAGCCCGGCAATCCACCCCTCGGTGCGCGTCTCCAGCGCGGCAACATCTGCCTCAGACAATCGCAGACCCATCACCTCGGTCAGGAAGCTGCTCGCTTCCTCGACGCTGAAGCGCAGATCCGCGGCGCGCAGCTCGCTGAGTTGCCGGCCGGCTCGCAAGCGAGCGAGCGGCAGCGGCGGGTCGGCGCGCGTGGCGATGAGCAGGTGCAGCTGTGGCGGCAGATGGTCAAGCAACGTCGCCAGCGCCCGGTGGATGGCCGACGCCTCGATCGCGTGGTAGTCGTCCAGCACCAGCAGGGCGGGGTTCCGAGCCGGCTCGCGCGGCAGTTCCGCACTCAGCCCATTCAACAGCGTGGTCACGATCGCCTCGATTGGCGGCGGTTGGGGCGTCTGGAGCAGCGCCAGCGCCGCGTCGCCACTGCCAGGCGCGAGCGTGTTCAGCGCCGCACCGACATAGCAAAAGAAGCGGGTCGGGTCGTTGTCGAGCGCATCCAAGGAGACCCATGCGACCTGTGGGGCTTGAGGCTTGAGGCTCGAGGCTTGTTTCCCATATTCAATCCTCAAGTCCCTATCCTCTAGCCTCATGCTCGCGAACCAATCGCTAACCAGCGTGGTTTTGCCGAAACCGGCCGGCGCGGCGATCAGCGTGAGCTTGCCGCTCAGCCCGGCGCTCAAGCGCTCGAACAGGCGCGGACGCGCGACCAGGTCCGCCCGCGCGGGCGGAGCATACAGTTTGGTGGCCAGCAGGTGCGGCGGGAGGTTGTGCGTGGCGGACGGGCCGCCATCCAGGGTGCGCAGCGGCGGGAACTCCGAGGGCAGAGCGGCCGCGACAAGCTGGAAGATTGGCTCCGGCTGCGGCAGATCTTTGAGCGGATGTGTGCCCAGATTGCGCAGGCTCGCGCCCGTGGGCAGCGCATCGCCGACCAACGCCGCGGTCGCCTGCGAGAGCAGGATCTGGCCACTGTGACCGACCGCTAGTAGCCTTGCGAGGCGGTTGAGCGTGGGGCCAAAGTAATCGCCCTCGCGTGCCTCGGCCTCCCCAGTGTGCAGCGCCAGGCGCACGCGCAGTGGGCCGGTGGCCTGCCACTCCTCGCTCTGCAGCGCGTGCTGAGCGGCCAGCGCGGCAGACAGCGCGGCCACCGCCGACACGAACACGGCGTGTACGCCATCGCCGACGGTCTTGAACACCACGCCGCGGTGTGCCGTGATGACTTGACGAAGGATGGCGTCGTGGCGCGCGAGCGCCACTTGCATGGCCTGCGGGTGCTGCTGCCAGAGCTGCGTGCTGCCTTCGATGTCGGAGAAACAGAAGGTCAGCGTGCCCTCCGGCAATCGGGCAGCGGTCAGGTGTGGGGATTGGTCATTGAAGGCGGCTGGCGCTGGCTCGAGCACGCGGGCAGCTTCGAATGGTGGCGGTCCAGTGCGGCGTCCAGCGAGTTGGCTGGCAACCGCGTGGAGCCGGTCGAGGGTCAGATCGGCCGACTTGCCCAGGTACGCACGCTGCAGTGTGCCCGCCTGCTTGCGGTAGGCTTTCCAATACCAACCGGTCTGCCCACGGCGCTCCTTGCGCGCGGTGAAGCCGCCCTCGGCGCAACTAAAGGCAAAGGTGGTGGCGCCCTCGAGCCAGGCATACCAGGCCGGGCTGCCGACCACGATGTTGCTCGCGGCGCCAGCCGAGCCGACCAGCACAGGACCATCGACGTGTGGCGTGCGGCGTGCCACCACAACCCCCTTCCCCCATCCCTTGGGGTTGATTGGGGAACTGCTGCTGGTACTCTACTGCGGTTTGGGGAACTTTGCAAGTTCGGCGCTAGAGAGCGGGACTGCGGAAAGCGTCTGCTGTGGGGTGTGGCGGGCCAAGACCGCTAGTGGCAGCGCCGCGCCGCGGTTGTGCCGCCGCCATGCTCCGGCGTCGGCATGTGGATGCAGCAGCGGGTGGCAGTGAGATTGCTGCGCCTCCGCGCTGTACCCTTTGGGATGGGGGTCTTAACATCAACGGAGCAGAATCTAGCGCTAAGCGCATTTTTCACAAAGTCGTCACTGACATTGCGCATTGGAATGCGGTTTCGCTCATGGGAACAGCGCGGCGCATCCTAGTCGTGACGTTCTCTAGGAGTGA
>WNGB01019921.1_pt1 | contig 15467 bp, 13 predicted proteins | sample 5400681 | NCBI WGS metagenome assembly WNGB01 (sample SAMN13153367, study PRJNA577476) | soil metagenome | isolation source: 115 cm soil or saprolite under grassland replicate 2 | place: USA:California | collected 2016-06-15
CTCGAACTCCGCGGTGGGCACGGTCTCGCCGCCCAGCCCGGCCATGAACGAGCGTCCCGGGCGGCCGGCCGGGACATGAACGGGCTACGCACGCTGGGGGCGGGACGAGCGCGCCAGACCCGGTGGCGGGCCTGGCTGCGATGCCCCATGATGGGGTGACTCCCGGTCCGGCAAGATCACGTCATTGGCACGGCAAGGGGACACATGAGCGACCAGGGCCCGCAGGACCCGCCGCGCGGGCGGCGGGCGCGTGGTTCGGTCGATCCCGGCCCCGCCTACCCCGGTGAGCAGGCGCGCGGTGGTTACCCGCCGCCCCAGTACCCCGAGATGGTGCCAGGCCAGCGCGGGCAGCCGGCCCCGGAAAGTTCGCGGGCGTTCCGCGAGTACCCGGCGCCGCCCGGCAGCCAGGGGAGGCCCGAAGACCCGGGCCGCGATTCCGGAGAGCCTGCGCCAGCGGCCGGCCGCGCACCCCGTCGTGGGCGCCGTTCCTCTCCCGGGGAGCCGGCGCCGGGCCACGGACGGACAGGGGCGCCGGGAGAGTCATCACCCGGGTATAGGCGGGCGGGTGCGCCGGACCTGTCATCACCGGGGTATGGGCGGTCCAGGGCGTCGGGTCAGGCGGCCCGCGGTTATGAGCGCGGCGAGTCCGCCGGCGACGGGGCATGGGCCCGCGGGCGCTCCGCCGAGTCCGGTGCGGCGGCTGGCTACGCCCGCCTGGTTTCCCCGGGTGAGGCGCCCGGTTACAGCCGTTCTGCCGGGGCAGGTCAGGCGGCTGGTTACGGACGGCCTGCAGCCTCGGGCGAGGTAAATGGGTACTCCCGGCCGGGATCGCCCGGCCAATCGGGTGGTTATGGCCGCCCCGCCGCGCCGGGCGACGAGGCCAGGTACGGCCGGCCTGGGGCGCCGGGCGACGAGGGCGGGTACGGCCGGCCTGGGGCGCCGGGCGACGAGGGCCGCGGGCGCAGGCGGGCGGCTGACCCGGGTGAGGGCACCCGCGGCTACCGACAGGAGCCCGGCCGCGGATGGGACGAGCCCGCGCATGACCCGGGACGCGGACGTGAACGTACCGACGACGTGGGGCGCAGTCACGGGCGCGGTCGCGGTGACAGCGGCGAAGGACAGGCTGGGGACCACGGCCGGGGACGCGGCCTGTTCGGCCGGCGTGGCCGCGGCGCCGGCCCGGATGCCGGCGACGGGCCTGGCGCCAGGCCCGCCCGCGCGGACACCGCAGGCGCCCCCGCCCGCCCGGCGCCCCCTGAGCGGGGTGCACCGTCTGGGCGGAGAGCCGCGCCGGATCTGGGAGTCCCCCCGGAGCGGGGGGTCTCGCGGGAGCGGGCCGCGCGCGGCGGCCGGCCGGTTCCGCCTGGCGCATCGGTTCCCCCCGGCAGCCCAGTCCGGCCGGGGAGCGCTCTCCCGCCGGAGAGTCCGGTCCGCCCGGGGAATTCGATGCCGCGTGGCCGGGCCGTCCCGGCTGGCCGCTCCATCCCGCCGGGGCAGCAGGACCCGGGCGCGTACCTGGCCGCGCCGCACGGGCAGGCGGGTCCGGCTGGCCCGCGCGAGACCACGCGTCCCGGCCGGGGCGCGCCGGAGTCTCCGGAGACCGGCTGGACCTCGGCGCCCCGGCGCGGGCGCCGTCACCGGCCCGAACCCGAACCCGAACCCGACCGTGGGCGTGGTCCCGACCGTGGGCCCGGTTCCGACCGTGGGCGTGGTTCCGACCGTGGGCCTGGTTACGACCGTGGGCCCGGGGCCGGGGCCGGACTGGGCCCGCCCGTCAGGGACCACCCCGCGGAGCGCACCGGTCCCAGCCGCCACGGCAGGCGAGCCGGCGACTCCAGGGCTGGCTGGGAGACGCCGCAGATGGTCGGCGGTCACCTCGGCCCCGGCCAGGCACCCGCCGCCGGACCCGCGGCCGGGGTGCGCGCCATGTCCGGCGAGACCGCCTCCGGCTGGTCCGGCCCCGGCCCCATCCCGTCCGGGCGGCCGTCCCCCGAGCCGGTCCGCGCGGGCCGTGGCGGCGCCGTGGGCTTCGTTGCGGGCCCTGGATTTGATCGCGACGGGCGGCAGGCCGCAGACCGGGAGCCCGCCGGCTGGACCGCCGGCCGTCCGGCGGCCCGGCCGTCCGCCAGTGAGCCGCCAGCCGATCCCCGGTCCGCGGACGAGGCGGCCGTGGGGCGGCGGTCCCGCGGCCGGTCCGCGCTGCGGGAGGCGCAGCCGGAGCAGGCCGCGGACCAGGGCAAGATCGCGCGCGGAGCCGGCCGGAGCACTCGGCCGCCCCGGGCGGCACAGCCCGAGCGCCGGTCAGGCCGGCGCCGCGGCCGCCGGACGACGATCCTGATCGGGGCCGGGTTGGCGGTCGTCCTGGCCGGCGCGGCAGTCGCGGCCGAGGCCGGGGTGTTCGGGGGCGGCGGGCCCGCGCACACCCTGGTCACACCGGACAAGCTGGGGGCCTACGTCCGCCGGCCGCAGCTCGAGAAGCAGATGAACGCGGCCCAGTTGCAGCGGGAAGTCATCACCAAGAGCGCGGGCCAGGCCAGCCACGTCGTGTCGGCGGTCTACGAGGACGGCACCAGCGCCACCAGCAACAAGGCACCGCAGATGATCCTGTTCATCGGCGGCAACCTGACCGGGGTCTCGGCGAGCGGCTTCATCGCCAGCTTCACCCAGCAGTCCAAGGGTGCGTTCGTGACCGGCGCGGGAGCACTCGGCGGGTCGGCGGCGTGCGTCAACGCGCAGGCCAGCGTGCCAGGCAGCGTCGCGCTGTGCACCTGGGCCGACAACGACACATTCGGGGTGGTGGCCTCGCCCACGATGACCGCGACCAGGCTGGCCACCCAGTTGCGGGCCATCCGCCCGATGGTCGAGCACGTCGTCAGGTAGGGCGCGCGGGCGTCAGCGGGTCAGCTGGAGGCGTCCTTGCCGTGCGCCGGGCGGGGCCTGCGCAGCGAGAACCGGACGATCGCGAGGGCCAGGGCCGCGGCCAGCACCGCCAGGCCGACGAGTTCGCCGCCGATCAGCCGGGTGCTGAACGGGAAGGTCGCCGCCGCGTCGGTGACCCGTACGCGGCGGGCGTCGGGCAGCACGGCCGAGTACGGGCTGGGGCTGGCGCTTGGTTGCGGCGACACGGTGGGGAAGAGGCCGCCCGGGGAACCGGCTGACGTCGTCGGCCCAGGGAGCTCGCCCAGCAAAGGGTCCTGGGTGGTGGTCAGGGGAACAGTGGGCAGGATCCCGGCGGGCAAGGTGGCGCCGAGGCCTGAGCCGGTCGAGCTGGAGGTCGGTGTAGGCGTGGGTGACGGGGACGACGAGTGCTTCGACGGCTTGGCCGTGATCTTGATAGCGGCGTCCGCGGCGGGCGGGGCGGTGGCGTCGCTGGCCTTGGCCGTGGCGGTGAGGGTGATGTACGTGCCGACGGCGGCGCTGCTGGGGACGGCCGCCGTCGCCTGGAGCTCGTCCGAGGTGCTCTTGGCGATCCCGCCGACCTTGCAGGTGCGCCCGCTGGCCGTGGGGCACACGGTGAACTTGGGTGTCACGTCCTTGCTGGCCGCTTTAGCGCTGATGGTCACCGAGACGCCACTCGCCGCACCGCCTGCGGACCAGACCCAGATCGCGTAGCTGGCCTTCCCGCCTGGGTGCACGCCCGACTTGGTGCTGAGGGCCTGGACCTCCAGGCAGAGTTGCGGCGGGGCTTTGGTGCCGGTCGGACTCGGGCTCGGGCTCGGGGAGGGACTGGAGGAGCCGGATCCTGTCGAGCTGGGGGAGGGTGAGGCCGAGGGGCTGGCGCTCGGGCTGTTGCTGGGGCTGGACGAGGCGCTGCTGCTGGCCGTGGGGGTGCTGCTGGCCGTCGCGGTGGCGCTGGAGGTGACGCTGCCGGTGGCCGTCGCGGTGGCGCTGGAGGTGGCTGTAGCGCTGGCCGTGGCTTTGGTGGTCGAGGAAGCGCTCGCGCTGGCCGACGGGGAGGCGGAACTGCCGGACGTGGTCGCACTGGGCTTCGGGGACGTGGACACCGGGAGCGAGATCGCGTCCAGGATGACCGCCGGCTGGCCCGCCGGGACCGCACGGGACGCGGACGTGGTCGCCGGGGGCTGGCCGCAGACGCTGGGCGCGTTCACCGCGCTGGCGTCCGCGGCGTTCAGCGGGCTGGCCTCCGCAGCCGTGCCGCCGCCGAGGAGTCCGCCCATGATGCTGGAAGAGACGATGGCCGCGCCCGCCACGATGCCGAACGCCGAAGGTGCGGATTGAGCAGATCTCATGGCCGCGCCTTCATCGCCATGGTCATCTTCGTCGAGACCTCGCGTGTCCTCTGACTAGTCAGATCGCCCGTGCGCGGAAACCATTCCCAGCTGTCGTGGTTCGACACCTACGCTCAGGCAGACGGGCCGTGAACATCCGGGCCAGCCTGCCTCCTCGCCAGAATATTAGGCATGACAAGACCCGGCTTGGAAGTATGTCCGGATCTGTCCGGGTATCTCCGGGTGTATCGAGCCGTCCATTATGGGCCAGGGCGAGGGCTGAGAGTTTCGTGGTGTGCGCGCGTGATCCATGAATGCTTGGACGTCCGGCTGGCGAGTTCGGTTCCACCGCCGGGGCGTGTGCGCTCTCTTGGCGCGGTGGTTCCAGGCTGGCCGATCATTTCAGCCGAGGCACCAGGGCACGTGGGCCAGAGGCCCGCGAGCCAGCCGCTGCCCCTTAGCTCAGTCGGCAGAGCGTCTCCATGGTAAGTATCCCGTCCGAATCTCTGTGCTGACCTGCGGGGACGCAGGTAGCGTCCGCGATCTGGAGGGGTGACCTCGAAGATTTCGGTGGGGTAGCCCTGGGAGGCGATGATGGTCATCTCGCTGCGCAGCATCGCGCCCAGGTCAATGGGCTCAGGTTTCTTGTGCACTGCGACGGTGACCAGCCTGGCGCCCCACTTAGCTGCCCGCAGCGCGGTGCTGACGACGGAGGCGGCGCCAGCCGCGTCGGTATAGATGTCGGGCCGGGGTGCGCCGACTGCGTTGGTGCTCTGGCCGTGCAGGCCGGTCAGCCAGGCGGTCACCCCACCCTGGTCGCCTGCCCCTTCATTGGAGGAGTCGAAGACCGCGTCGGTGCCGACTGCCAGCGCCGTCTGCAAGCGCTCGATCTCCGCCACCTCGATCGTCCCCGGCCCGGCGGTCTGCACGGATTTCATCGTCGTCATGGGAACTCTTCCTTTCTGGTTCTGGCCGCCGGCGTGCGTCAGGCCCGCTTCGGGCGGCGGCGGCGGAGGAGGGCGGCGCCTGCGCCGAGCGCGACGACGCCCATTCCGACGCTGGTCATGATCTGTTGCGAGCCATGGAGGGTGTGGCCCTGGACGTGGAGGTGATGGCCGCCGATGGCGACGACCAGGGCGACGGCGAGGTTGAACAGGAACAGGAACCAGAGCACCGGCTTGCGGTTGAGTAGGGCGGACATGACGTTCTTCCTTCCGGATCGGGGAGCTGTGAATGGGGTTGACTGGGGGCTGGCTGGGGTGACCGGCTTGCGGTTGAGTGCGGACATTGAGGTTCTTCCTTTCGGATCAGAAGAGCTGTGAATGAGGTCGGTTTGAGGCGGGCTGGGCTCAGATGCCGGCGTGCGCTGCGGCGGTGCCGGTGCCTTTCTTGGTGATCAGGGCGATGCCGGCTCCGGCCAGCGCGACGGCGGCGCCGACCAGGAAGGCGTTGTGCATGCCGGCGGTGAACGTGGCGTGGCTGATCTGGGTGATCACGTCGGCCGCCTTCGCCGGGGTGCCGGAGGGCACTGGCGCCACACCGACCGAGACCGCGTTCTTGACCTGGGCGTAGCCAGCTGCGGTCAGCGGGGGCAGCTGCGCGGCGTGCCAGCTGGCGGGGAGCAGGCTGTCGATCTTGGCGGACATGATGGCACCGAGGACGGCGGTGCCGAAGGTGCCGCCGAGCTGCATGGCGGTGGACTGCAGGCCGCCGGCCACGCCAGCCAGCTCCGCGGGGGCGTTGCCGACGATGACGTTGGTGGCGCCGACCATCACCGGGGCCAGGCCCAGGCCGAGCAGAACGAACCAGATGATGGTGTCGTTCGGGCTGGAGGTGGCGCCCAGCCGGGACAGGCCGAACATTGCGACCGCGGCCATGGTCATGCCGGCCACGATGGGGATGCGCGGGCCGATCCGGCTGATCAGCGTGCCTGCGATGGGGGAGCCGACGATGAGCATGGCGGTCATCGGCAGCAGATGCACGCCGGCGGCGATCGGGCTCAGGCCGTGCACGTTCTCCAGGTAGAAGGTCATGAAGAACATGGCGCCGAACAGGGCGAACATGAGCAGGATGACCAGTACCACCCCGGCCGACAGGGACGCCGAGCGGAACAGCTTCAGGGGCAGCATCGGCTGGCGGGCACGCCGTTCGCGGACGATGAACAGGAGCCCGAGCAGCGCGGCGGTGCCGAGGAAGGCCACCGTGCGGGCGGAGCCCCAGCCGTAGTCCGGGCCCTTGATCAGGCCGAAGATCAGCGCGAACAGCGCGCCGGACAAGGCGGCGATGCCGGGGATGTCGAACGAGCTGGCCGGGGTGGCGGGGGTTTCGCGGAGCACGAGCAGGCTCATGATCAGGGCGGCGGCGCCGACCGGGACGTTGACGTAGAAGCAGGCTTCCCAGCCGATGTGCTGCACCAGCAGCCCGCCCACGATCGGCCCGGCCGCGGTGGACGCGCCGATGACCGCACCCCACACGCCGATGGCCCCGTTCAGCTTGTCCGGCGGGAACGTCCGGCGGAGCAGGGCCAGGGCGGTCGGCTGCAGCATCGCCCCGAACACGCCCTGCAGCGCGCGGAACGCGATGACCAGGGTGATGCTCCCGGCGATGCTCCCGGCCAGGCCGATGGCCGCCGAGCTGGCCGCGAAGCCGGCCACGCCGGTCAGGAAGACCCTCTTGTGCCCGAACCGGTCCCCGGCCTTACCGGCGGGGATCAGGCTGACCGCCAGGGCCAGCAGGTAGGCGTTGCTGATCCACTGGATGCCGGCCAGGGACGCGTGCAGGTGGGACTGGATGGCCGGCGGAACCTGCCGCTGTGGGCCGCGGGCCGGTGGGTGTGGCTGGGCCGGGCCGCCGGGGCCCTGGTGCTGGTCATGAGACCTCCCGAACGAGCTAGTTACTTAACTTAGGTAAGCAAGCTAGCAGCCATGCGCCCGTCCGTCAAGTTACGTAACTTAGGTAAGTAATGTAGGATGGGCCACATGCCCCAGAGCCAGCCAGAACCCCCCGCCGCGGATGCCGCGGATGCCGCCGAGATCTTGCGGGCGATCACCCGGATCTCCTACCTGATCACCCGGGCCCGGCGCCATGACCGGGTCAGGACCGTGGCCGCGGTGCCGCTGGACCGCGCCGCCGTGATGGTCCTAGGGCAGCTCGCCGAGGCCGGGCCGGTGCGCCCCGGCGAGCTGGCGGCGCGGCTGGGGGTGGAGGCACCACACGTCACCCGGCAGGTGCAGCGGCTGCAGCAAGTCGGCTACGCAGATCGCGCGCCGGACCCGGACGACCGCCGCGCCCACCTCATCCAGCTCACCCCCGCAGGCAGGGCAGCAGCCGAGCGCATCCGCGAGGCCGGCGAAACCGGCATGCAGTCCGCCCTGGCGCACTGGCCCCCGCAGGAGCTGCACCAGCTCGCCACGCTGCTGCATCGCATGGTCGATGACTTCCTCGCCTACGCCGCCGAGGAAGAACACGAGCAGCAAGCACGCTAAGCACCAGCATCCGCCGATCCAGCCACGCACCTGCCGCCCTGGCTCCGCACGGGCCCGGCGTCGCCTGGCGTTCGCCCTACTTCCTCGGCGGAGGAGAATCTGATGACGCTGGATAGCCAGACGACAACGGTGCGGACCGCTTTCCTCGCGCTGGACTTCGCGACATACATTGTCGAGAACTTCAGCTACGACGCCGCCGTTGCGGAGCGTGCATCGCGCGCCCTGGCGTCAGCCCGGGCCGCGGGGCTGCCCGTGATCCATGTCGTCCCAGCGGGGATGCGCGACCAGATCCACCCCGCGCTGGCGCCAGCCGGGGACGAGCCCGTACTGGGCAAGACCACCATCGGAGCCTTCGCCACCACGAACCTGCACGAGCTGCTGCAGGCATCCGGCGTCGGCCGGGTCATCGTCGCCGGCGTGGCGACCTCGGGAACGGTGCTGTCCACCGCCAGGTGGGCGTACGACGTCGGCTACGAGGTAACCGTCTGCGCCGACGCCTGTGACGACCCCGACCCGCAGGCCCATGCCGCGCTGGTGCCGAGGGCTTGGTTCATTCCGGTGTCCCGGGGTCGTGGTCGGCTTCAGTTGCCGGGTTGCCGGGAGTTCCGTCGGGATGGTGCAGCACGCCTGCCTGTCGTGCCACGCTGGCTTGTCGCAGAGGGGCTTGGTCAGTCGGTGCTTCCTCGAATAGCAGGAGCCAGGCAACGTTCACGCCAACGAACACCAGAATGCTCAGCAGCACCGCCTCCACACGCACCGGTGCGGCGTTAAGACCGAGGCTGCCGACGATGCGGGGTGCGATCGCCAGCAGCCCGATCAGGGCATACAGGGCGATCGCGAGGACGTAGACGGTCAGGCCGATCTTCCCCACCGCGGCGCCGCGCAGGGCAATCAGCACCACCGCCCCGCCGATCGCGACAATGGCGAACGATGTCCGCCACAGGACGGAGCTGTCCGGGTTGACCAAGGCCAGCAGACTCATGAGTCCGGGCAGCGAGAAATGCAGCGCCACTCCGTAGGCACGCCGCCGGGCTAAGGCGCTTCCCCGCCACTCAGCGTGACGTGTCTGCACCACGATGAGCCACAGGCCCAGCAGCGTGAAACACACCGCGGAGAAGGAAAGGTAGAAGTCTTTCAGCACGAGTTCCTCCTTCCGGCATTGTGCACGCTGTGGTCCCTGTGTGGGATTCCACCTTCCATGACTTCTGGATCTGCGGAACCGAGCCCGAATAGCCTCAACAGGCCACGGAGCCGGCGCGCCCGCATGCCCAGGTAGATTACGGCAAGCTCGGGATAGGGCGTCAGGTCGCCGGTCTGGCGCTCTGCCCGTATAACCCAGCCTCTCTGGACCGTCGCGCTCTTGTGCACCTCGGGGCGCTGCCTGGCGGACCGTATCAACCCCAGCGCACCTGGCAGGCGTAGAGGCGGGCTGCAGACAACGTGTGGTTCACGTGGAGGTTGCCGTCACCGCTCCGGGAGCTCATCCGCGGCTATATCAGCCGGTCACGCAGCGAGTTGATCGACCAGCATTGTCAGGCGCGCTTGCTGGTAGTCCGGGCGGAGCCGTTGGGCACGGGTGAGGGCCGCAAGCCGCTCATGCCTTCGAGGCGCATGCCCGTAGGCGCTGGACAATATGCGGATGTCCTCACTCGGCTCGCAGCAGCTGGGCCGGGCGTGATCGCGCGGCCAGCATCGCGGGGAAAAAGGCGAGAACGTTGGCGGCGGCGAGCACCCCGAAGGCGAGGGCGGCTATAAGCAGCACGTTCACTACTGTTAGTGGCACTACTCCGAAGTTCGTGGCGAACACCCGCCAGACCACTCTGCCGGCCGCGATCCCCAGCGGTACGCCGGCCACGATCCCGACCAGGGCCACCGTGGTGGCCTGCCAGCTGACTACTGCCGCGACCTGATATCGGACGAACCCGAGCACTTTCAGCAGGCCAGCCTCGGCGCGCCTGCGGGAAATGCTGACCATCAGCAGGTGCACCATCGTCGCCGCCCCGAACAGCGCCAGCATCCCGCCGAACAGCAGCGGGAAGTTCACCGACTCACCGAAGTTGACCAGTTCGGCCGGCTCCTGCTGGCCTGAGACCAAGAACGAAGGGTATTTGCTGACGTGCCGGGCCAGCGCCGCGGCCGCGTGCGGTCCGGGAGCGGCCCGGGCCAGCACCGAATAGATGATGCCCCGCTGCACGTTGCGCTGGCAGGCCGTCATGTCAGCGCCGGGCGGGCATTGCAGGTCCGTCAGCGCACTGAGGGTCATCGCGGCCCCGCTCCCCAGCCCACCGGTGTAGAAGCTCGGCGCGAAAGACGCGCGGCCAACCACGCGGAACTGAGCCTGGTGCCGGGCACCTTCCGGGTCCGTCACGGTCACCCGGACCAGCCCGCCCGGCTGCGCTCCGACGCTGCGCATGGTCGCGGCGCCCAGCATGATCTCCTGGTCACCGCTGGGCAGCCGGCCGTCCACCACCGAGATCAGCGCTGGACCGCGGATCGCGGTCACCGCGGCCAAGCGGACCTGATGGCCATTGACGTCGATCACCGCGAAAGCCGCCAGGGTGATGCGCTCAATCGCCCGGTCCCTGCGAAGGCTGGCCAGCACGGGCCCAGTGACGTAGTCCACGGACCCCCCTCCCTGATAGCTGAACTGCGCCTGGAACGGCACGCCGTACAGCGCGGGTGTGGAGGTGAGCCGGGTCAGGCTGGCACCGAACACGGCCGTCGCGCACAGCGCGGCGACCGCCAGCACCATGCCGAGCAGCGCGCTACCCACCGGGACCAGCTGGCGGCCGCGGCCCCGCTGCAGCGCGTACCGGACCCCGATCAGCGCGCTCGGCGGCGCACCGGACCAGGTCACGGCGCGGACCAGCGCCACCGGCACCGGCTCCGGTCGGCTCCGGCGCCGCAGCCGCGCATCGCGCACGGCCGGCCACGCTGACAGCGCTACCACCGTGGCGACCGTGGCCAGCGCACCGATCACCAGGACCAGCGGATCAAAAACCACGGCACCCGCCGAGCTGGCGGCCAGCCGCGCCTCGCCGACCGGGGTCAGCGGGGAGAGCAGCGTGGCCAGCGCCACGGCCCCGGCCGCGCCAGCCGCGCCGATGATGGCCGCGCGGGCCAGGCCAAGCGCCACGAACTGCCGCGCCCGCAACCCCACCGCGGCTAGGGCCTGATGATCATCCTGCTCAGTGACGAACTGCCGGGCGGCGGCCTGCCCGAGGACAGCCAGCCCGGCCAGCGCGGCCAGGCCCGCCAGCACCCACCAGCCCACCGCCTGCGGCCTGATGGAGCCCTGCACCCCGTCGGCGTCGAGATCCAGGTCGTCGGCACCGTTCGAGCCCAGCGGGCGGAGCTGGCTTTCGAACGCGGGCAGGTCGGCCGCGCCGCGGCGGAGCTGCACGTAGTAGGACGGCCACACCACTGAACGGGGATTCACCGCCGCCGCGAACGCACTGGTCGTAAACAGGTCGTAGCGGCTTCCTTGCCCGGAGTGGAGCTCATTCTCGGCCACCACCAGGCCCACCACCCGCAGGCTGCGCCGCGGGACAGCCGCCGAGTTGAGGTGGGCCGGGCCCACCTTCTGCGCCAGCTGCACCTGCGCCGGGGTCGGCGTCAGGACCCGGATCACCGAGCCGATGTGGACCCCGTTATCCCTGGCCAGCGTGTAGGAGGCCAGCACCTCATCAGGGTTGGACTGGTCCGGCATCCGTCCCGACAGCAATTTGCCCACCCGGGGCAGTCTGGCCGGCGGGACCTCGAAGACCGAGAAGCTCTCGCCAGGATCAATCTGCCTGCTGCAGGACACGCAGCGGGCCGGGAAGGCGAACGGCAAAAGGACCGGTGTCACCCGCGCCACCTGGGGAATGCGGGCCAGTCCCGGCAGCGGGTGGCTGCTGTAGACAAGGGCGTCGTAACCGTGCCGGACGACAAAATCAGGAAGGGCAGCCGCGGTCCGCCGGGCGGTCACCGCCGCGGCCATCACGAACCCGCCCACCAGCGCTACCAGCGCGGCCAGGGCCAGCCAGGACTTCCAGTGCTGCCGCAGGCGCACACGGAGCACCAAGGCAACAGCCCCCACGCCAACCTCCCGGTCCAGGGTCCCTGTGTGCAGTCTGCTCTGTTGGCCCGGATCAGCAAGGTGGGCAGCCACCAGCGCGAGCTCGTGCTACCTCTCCCCTCGGCCATCAAGGTTCCCGACACCATGACGTGGTTTAGCTGCATGCGGTCCGCTGCGTCAATGGCGCGAGCACGCATGCCCGCGCCGTACTTTGGCGGCCTCTTCCGCAGCGGCGGTTCTATACAGCGCGGCGGCCCTGTGGTGTCCAGCCCTGTCGTAATAGGCACACCTTGAGAACGCCTGGCAGCACGATTCTGCTGCTGCGGCATCACTGCCAATCCAGGGATTATGAGGTACGAGAGCAGCGTCACGTCACTGTCCCGGTACCCCGGACCAACCCCGGCACCGGGATCCGGAAGGTGACCGCGCTGCTTGGAGGTGACCGCGCTGCTTGGAGGTGGCCGACCCTGCAGCCGAGCGCTGTGCGCGTAATTAGACGCCCTAACAGTCGCTCGCTCACTGAGTTGGAAATCTGGCGCAAGTCACATCAAAGCGCGGTCTCGTCCCTGAAAGGCGGGCGTAGACCATGCCCATGTTGGTGTTGTGCGGAGATCAGCCGTCGCGCCGCTGTGGTTGGTCAGGACATGGCCTGGGCCGGAGCCGGCCGGGGGCGCCTGCGCTGCTGAGTACGGGGTGCCGCCGGCCGGCGCTAGCGCATGATTACCAGGCGACGCTCGTCTGTCCCCCATCCATCACGGGGGACTGGGCCGTCGTTACCGTGATCATGTGGCCCGTGGAGAGGTTTATCTCCTCCAGGTGGCCGGGGTGGAAGTAGCCGTAGATGAGCAGGTGCTTTCCGGCTGCGTCCGGGGTGACGGACAGCTCGGCACGGTTCAGGCCCCCGGGGCCTATACGGCCCAGCAGACGGATCCGTTTGCCCGTGGTGGTGCTGTACACGCTGAGGATCACCGCGCCCCCGCGAGGTGCCGCCGCCGTTTCCACGTACATCTGCGACCCGGTATTGCTGAGGAGCACCCGGAACACGCCGGTGCGCAGGTGCAGCACTTTGCGGGCGTGGCGCGTAAGCGGCCCGCCCGGCGCGTTGGTGGGCAGGACCCGTACATTCGTCAGCCCGTAGACGTTGTAGGGGGATCCCGCCATGAAACCGAGCACCGAGCCGTCCGCGGTCAGCGACAGGTCGCCATCCATCGGCGGTCGCAGTCCCCCCGTTCCATACGTCCAGGTGGTGATCTGCCGGGTGGCGAGGTGGATCACCCCGGTCAGCTGGTGTGGCGCGCACAGGCCACCCACCTTGTAGGCCAGGACGTTCCCGTCCGCGCTGCCGACGAGCTCCATCACCACGCCGGTGATCTGGGGCACGCTCAGCGGTGTCAGCCCGCTAGGCCGGCCGCCGGGACCGATGGTGAACCGGTAGAGCTGCGTGGTGCAGGCCCGGGAGCTGGCGACCGCAGCCGCCACATACGTCCGGTCGCTACCGAGCCTGGCCACCGCCTCGAACTCGCGATCCGGTCTGGGCGCGGCCACTGACGCGACCACCCGGCCGGTCGCGGAACGGTAGATGTTCAGCGCGTTATCGTGCGGCTTTCCCGTTAGCCCGGCGAAGAATCGGGGAGCGCCCGCCAGGCCGGTAGCCCCCCGCCACCCGGCGGGCCGGCCACCACCCTCGGCACCACCAGCGTCGCGGCGACAACGATCACCGCGACGCACGCCGCCGCGGCCAGCGGGACAAGAGCGTGAATGCGGGCCCGCGGCGCCCATCTCAGCAGCCCCCGCGCCACCCAGGAGCGGCCCGCCGGGGTGGGCAGTCCCGGCAGGTCCCGCGCGGTGACCGTCTCCGCGACCGCACCGAACGCATCGCGGACCCGCTCCTCCATCACCCCTGCGGGCATCTCTCCTCGTCCTTTCATGCGTCCTCCCCGACCTTCCTGGCCAGCGCAGCCAGCGCCCGAGATGCGGTGGATGCCACGGTGCCCCGGCTGACCCCCAGATCGGCCGCGATCTCGGAGTCGCTCAGGCCGAGGAAATAGCGCAGGACCAGCACCTCCCGCTGGCGGCGGGGCAACCGGGCAACCGCCCGGAGCACCTCGCGCCGGTCCTCGCCCGCCAGCGCGGCCGATTCAGCCGACCACACCGCCGGGTCATCGGTGGCCGCCCCTCGCAACCGGGCCCGCTTGCGGGCCCGCAGGACCGAACGGCAGCCGTTCAGCACCGATATCCGCAGATACGCTGCGGCACGGCTGGGATCGTTCAGTCGCCCCAGCCCACGGAACAGGCCGAGGAATGCGTCCTGCACCACGTCTTCCGCGCTGGGCTGGTCGCCGACCAGCAGCAGCGCCATCCGGGTCAGCCGCAGCGCATAACCCCGGTAAAGCTCATCCACGAAACCTTCGGGTGCGGCGGGCGCCCCATGCGCCACCGCGGGGGCCCGCAGGCCGGATGTGCTCGCCCTGCGTACGGTCATGCGCACCACCAGACCCGCATGCCTCGATGGTGGCGCGCGGCAGGGCGCGTCCGCTAGACGGTCAGCACGCATATAAGACGCCGCCGGCCGGAGATTGTTGAGCACCAACACAACAATTACCGGCGGCCTGGCGGAAGCAGTGACTCCAAGCCAGACGACGGCACAAACTCTGCACCCATCACGATTCGTAATTCGCCTCCACCGCTTGAGGCTCTGCAGCAGCGTGTTCCGTGCGCTGGTGCATCTCGGCACGGTGATCGACAGGGCGCATGTTCTCCTCGATCCGGTAGGTTCCCGGGCGGGCACCGTGGCAGGCGACCTGACGACCGAGTACTCGCGGCAGATGTTGGGCGCGGCCGTGGGTATTCCCTAGTCGGCTAGGAACGCGTTCCGGGGCGCTCCGTCGTGGGTGTAGGCGCGGATCGTACGGGCGGGGAGAGGTTGGTCACCGCCAGGTTGAGACGCCACTACAGTCGGAGTGGGGTAACCTCTCCTAGGTCAGTCTGCCCGCGTCCAACTTCGCGATGTTGCTAGATGAGGCGCCGGTATGACCGCTGTGCACGACCTGAGTTGACCGCCCCGAGGCACGAAAGCCCAGGTCACACAACTGAAGACTCGCCCCCTTAGCTCAGTCGGCAGAGCGTCTCCATGGTAAGGAGAAGGTCTACGGTTCGATTCCGTAAGGGGGCTCCAGGTTATGAGCATTTTTCGAACATGGAACCGAGTACCTTCTTCGGGCGAGTGTCATTTGAGTGGCAAACGCCGAGTAGGACGGGTACTTGTGACCAGGCGGTTTGCTGCGGGATGGGCCGAGCGGAGCGACTCCTACCTGGAGAACAGGTCCTGGGTTGGCTCGGCACGCGGCGCACACAGGTAGAGCTACCTCAGGTCATGCGGGTCTACTGAGAGTGACGAACGCTCTGGGCCAAGGGCCATCCGCGTCAACAGATCGTTCATACACTCCAAGCCGCGACGATGCTTGCCACCGACTTCTTCCATGTGGATTGCGCGGTGGCCCTCCGGCGCCTGTACTGCCTGTTCGTCATGGAGGTCGGCTCCCGCTACGTGCACATCCTCGGGGTCACCGCCAACCCAGACGGCTCGTGGACCACCCAGCAGATCCGCAACCTGCTCATGGGCCTCGGTGACCGGGCCGCGGACTTCCGGTTCCTGGTCCGCGACCGGGCCGGGCAGTCCACAGCATCGTTCGA
>WNGB01014728.1_pt1 | contig 15464 bp, 15 predicted proteins | sample 5400681 | NCBI WGS metagenome assembly WNGB01 (sample SAMN13153367, study PRJNA577476) | soil metagenome | isolation source: 115 cm soil or saprolite under grassland replicate 2 | place: USA:California | collected 2016-06-15
TGCATATGGCGCCGCCGGTGTGGGGCTTTCCGCGTACGGTATTTGGAGTGCGGAACGTTTGCCCTCGATCACGCGCCGCAGGCTCGCGTTCGCCGATTTGCCGGCGGGGCTGAACGGATTGCGCATCGCCCACCTATCGGACGTGCACGCCGGCATCCACATGTCCGAAGAGAAAATGCGGGAGATCGTCAAGCAGACGAATGCGCTTGGCGCCGATCTGATCGTGCAGACGGGAGACATGATCGATATCTCCCAATCGTTCATCCCCGACTACGTGCGCGCCTTTCGCGACCTAACTGCGCCGCTGGGCGTGGTCACGGTCCTGGGCAACCACGATCGCTACACCGGCCAGGATGCGGTCATTCGCGGTGTGCGTGACGCGGGGCAGGTCTTCGTGAAGAACGGCGTGCATGTGATCGAGCGTGGCGGGGCGGCGCTGGCGCTCGTGGGAATCGACGACCCTCGTAACTGGCGGGCCGACGATCCGCAGGACGGTGATCTCGAGCAGGCGCTCCGCCTCACGCCGCCAGGGAAAGACGCGTTCCGCATCCTGCTCGCTCACCGCCCCGGTGCCTTCGACGGCGCGGCGCCTCGGGCGATCCCACTCACGCTCGCCGGCCACATCCACGGCGGTCAGTTCTATTTGCCCGTGGTCGGCTGGTCCCCGGGGCGATTGATCACGAAATACGTAATGGGCCACTTCCAGCAGGGAGCAAGCCAGTTGTACGTCAGCCGCGGCATTGGCGTGGTGGGGGTACCGCTGCGGGTGTTTGTGCCGCCGGAAATCGCGCTGTTTGAGCTACGTCGGGCGTAGTCGTTCGGTGTGGGTAGGGGCGCAGCATGCTGCGCCCCTACTGCGCCCATCGTTCACGCGCTAATCGCGCGCCATGCTGCATCGATCACTAATCGGACGCCGGTGTCTTCAGGTTTCCACTCGCCGGTAACTGCCTTCTTCAAGGCGTGGCTGATCGTCGCCAGCCAGACCCCTGCCCAGATTTCTACTGCCCCCGCTCGCACCGAGCCTTGCGCCTTACCCTCCGCGATGAGCCGTTCGATCGCCACCCGAAACTCGCGCTCAACTTTGCGACTTTCGTCGTCGAGCACCGCCCCGAGCGGCTCGAGCAATCCGAGCTTGACGACCGCAGTGTCGCGGGCGGCTCCCTCGATCAGCCCGTGGGCGACCGCGGTCAACTGTGCCCGGGCTGTCCCGGCGTCCGGACCTCGCGTCGTTTCCTGCACGACCTTCGTTGCCCACCGCTGCGCCGCCCGATACAGCTCATTCACGAGCTCTTGCTTGCTCGCGAAGTGGCGGTAAATCGTGCCCTCCGCGATGCCCGCCTTCTTCGCGATCTGCGCCGTCGTCGTGTCGTGGTAGCCGCGCGTGGTGAACAGCTCCAGCGCGGTGCGTACCAGGCGCTGCCGCGTCAGTTCAGTTGCGGTCACGGCTGCGAATCTACTAGCTTTCCCGCCGCTTCATCTCCCAACAATCACTCGGAGGCGTTGTCGCGATGCGCATGCTCGTGCTGGGCGCCGGGCTGCAGGGTTCTGCCTGCGCGTTCGACCTGCTCCAGCGTCCTGAAGTGGAGCGCGTCACGCTCGCCGACCTGCACCCCAGACGTGTGCCCGCCTTCCTCAGAAGAAAGAAGAACGACAAGCGTCTCGTGCCGGCGCGCCTCGATGCGAAGAGCGGTCCGCGGCTGCGGAAACTGATGCGTGGCCACGACGCCGTCATGAACGCGCTGCCGTACTACCTCAACTATGCGGTTGCGAAGGCCGCGGTCGCCATGGGCCTGCACTGCGCCGATCTGGGTGGCAACACCGAAATCGTGCAAAAGCAGAAGACGCTGCATGGCGCCGCCAAGAAGAAACACGTCTCGGTCATTGCGGACTGCGGTCTGGCTCCAGGCATGGTCAACATCATCGCTGCCGAGGGGATCAGGAGAGTTGGAGAAGCCGAGAGCGTCAAGATTTTCGTGGGCGGACTGCCGCAAAAGCCCGAGCCGCCGCTCAACTACCAGATCGTGTATTCCCTGGAAGGGGCGCTCGATTACTACACGACACGGTCCTGGGTGCTGCGCGAAGGCCGCCCCGAGCGCGTCGATGCGCTGTCGGAGCTCGAGGACGTGGAGTTCCCGAGCCCGGTCGGGACGCTCGAGGCATTTCACACCGGCGGCGGGATCTCGACCATGCCTTGGGCCTACCGGGGTAAAGTGCGCACGATGGAGTACAAGACGCTCCGCTACCCCGGCCATGTCGCGATCATGCGACCAATTCGCGAGATGGGCCTCTTGTCATTGGAGCCAGTGAAGATGAAAGGCATGGAGATCGTGCCGCGCGACGCATTCATCGCAGCGGTGTCGCCCCAGCTTACCAAACCGAACGGCCGCGACCTCGTCGCGCTGCGCGTCGAAGTGCAGGGACGGAACGGCCGCCGCGTCGTCTGGCAGCTGCTCGATTATTTCGATGAGGCGACCGGAATCAGCGCCATGATGCGGACAACCGGCTATTCGCTCGCCATCACGGGTGTGATGCAGGTGGATGGGCGCGTCAGCTCAGCGGGCGTGTACACGCCGGATGAGGCCGTCCCGTTTCTGGCGTATGTGGACGAATTGCGAGCGCGAGGAGTTGAGATACGTGAGGTGATGTAATCGCCGAGATTCAGAAGCTCCATGCTGTGGCAAACGTGACTTGCATGCGCTCGGTCCCTTTGCCCCCCTCCAAGAGCACCAGCGTATTGCGCATGAGCGCCACAGCCACGCCGCCACCCAGCGCTGCATGCAGACCGCGGCGCGTGAGGCGAATCGACTCACCCGGACCGAAGACGCGCCCCGCATCGTAGAAGGCAAACAGCTTGACCTCGAGCAGGCGCGGAGCCCACACGAGCCCGTACCGCGCCTCGACGCCGCCGACGATTTTGCCGGGCCCCACAAAACGGCCGTCGTAATATCCGCGGAGCGAGCGAAATCCACCGAGCGCGACGACCGGCCCTTCACTCGTTTCCATCGTCTGTTGTGCCGCGAGCGGCGCGGTGCCGTTGATGTTCTCGCCGCCGACCCGCGCTGCGAGAACCAGTCGTTCGAGCGGATGCGCATACACGTGGAGCGAGGCGCTCGTCCGGGTATAGCCGCGGCCCCTGCCTACAAGGGCTTCGGCGAACACACCGCGGTGGGGATCCACTTCGACGTCCCGCGTATCGAGGACGAGGCCGGCGCGTGCGACGCGATCGGCAAACGGGCCGGAGCTGTCGCGCTGGTACCGGCTCACCCCTGGGAGCGCACGGAACGCGGTGCGCTCGAGCGATCCACCGACCAGCACGCGGAGCGGGCCGACGATCTTGCGTTGGATGGTGAGGCGTGCCGAGCGATTCGCGCGACTGACGCGATAGAAGTACGAGTGACCCGGCCCGGCCGTGCTGTCGCGATCGTAGACCGTGTTGTTGCCCTGGCCGAAATAGCCGAGTCGGTTTGCGCGGGTCAGGCTCAGCGTCAGTCCGAGCCGCCAGCCGTCCCAGTAGGCGGGCGCCTGCGCGTCGATGATGAACGCGTGGCTGCCCTGTGTGCTGGCGCCGACATCGAGGGCAACGCGCCCGAAATTCGGTTCGGGGCGGTCGGCGAAGCCCATGGGGCTCGACCAGTCATAGTGCCCGGCGAACCAGAACCCGTCGACGGAGCTGTAATAGACGAATGGGTAGAGGTGATCGACCCAGGTGTGCTTCGGATTTGGTTCGTCCTGCGCGGCGAGTGGGGAGACCAGCGCGAGGAGGAGAAGACCTACGCGCGCGTGAATAGGTAGGCCGTATCGCGGATCTTGGCGTCCACGCCGTCGTGCGCCGCGAAATGATTGGGGTAGAGCGACGCGGCGCCGAACTCCCCTCGCTTCGTCAGCGCATAGAACACCAGGTCGAACTTTGGCTTGCCTTGCGCGTCCAGCAGCCGCGCTTCCGTCTCGGCGACGACGCGCTTCAAAGTCTCGAGGCATGCGTCCGTGGGCTTCATGCCGCGCCGCATGTGCTCGACCGTGAGGAACCCGCCGCACACCTTGATGTTCGCCTCGCCGAGGCCCGTCGATCCGGCGGCCCCGACGTCGTTGTCGCAGTACTGCCCCGCGCCGATGATCGGCGAATCGCCGACCCGACCGGGAATCTTCCACGAGAGGCCGCTCGTCGTCGTGACGGAGGAGAGGTCGCCCTGGGGAGTGACCGCGTCGCAATTGATCGTCCCGGTCTTCGTGACGACGAGGTGATCCGAATCCGGCACGTCCAGATAGTTATCGGTCGGGCTCAAATTGGCGCGCCACCGCAGCCATGCCTCGCGCGAATGGTCGGTCAGCAGGTCTTCTTCCTTGAAGCCGAACGAGAGGGCGAACCGCTTGGCGCCTGCACCGACGAGGAAGATATGCGTCGTGTATTTGAGGATCAGCTTCGCGACTTCCGAGGGCGTCTTGATGTTCTCGAGCGCGCCAACCGCGCCCGCGCGCTTGGTGGGGCCGTGCATGCAGGAGGCGTCGAGCTGCACCACGCCCGCCGCGTTGGGCAGGCCGCCGTAGCCGACGGAGTCGTCGTTGGGATCGAGCTCCTGGATCTTCACGCCTTCGACCACGGAGTCGAGCGTGTCGGCGCCCTGCATCAACATGTCGAACGCTTTTTGCACGGCGCGCAGACCGTTCGCGCTCGCGATGGCGACGGGCTTCGCCGCCCAGCGGGACGGTGGAGGAAGCGGACGGTGGAGGAAGCGGGCGGGGGGAACGCATCGGGTGCGGAATTCCCATCACCGCACTCGCCGCAACACCGCCCGCGGCGGATCGCAGGAACTCGCGACGCGACACAGACTCGGGCATGCACGGTTTTACCCACTCGTCTTGCGGCTGTCAACTTGCTATCGTTCCCAGCCCGTGGAGCTTTCGCTCGTGGTCCCCGCGTTCAACGAGCGGGAAAACCTCGCACCGCTGCTTGCGGAGATCGCGGCCGCCCTCGAGGGCCTGCGCTACGAGGTGATCATCGTGGACGACGGCTCGACCGACGGCACATGGGACGCGCTCAAAGCGCTCCGGCAGCAGTATCCCCAGCTGCACATCATCGCGTTCGAGCGCAACGCGGGTCAGACGGCGGCGTTCGCCGCCGGGTTTCGCGCGGCAAGCGCGCCGATTGTCGTCACCCTGGACGCCGACCTGCAAAACGATCCCGCCGATATCCCCAAGCTCGTCGATGCCTTGCAGCGCTCGGGAGCCACGGCGGTCGCCGGTTATCGCGCCACCCGGCGCGACACGTCGTGGAAGCGGCTCCAGAGCCGCATCGCCAATGGCGTCCGCAATCGGCTCAACGGGGAAGTGATCCGGGATACGGGTTGCTCCCTCAAAGCCTTTCGAACCGACGCTGTGCGCGCCTTGCCCCTGTTCGCCGGGATGCATCGTTTCTTGCCGACGCTCATCAAGATGGAGGGCGGCACGGTGACCGAAGTCCCGGTCGGCCACCGGCCGCGGAAACATGGCGTCACCAAATACGGTATGTGGAATCGCGTGTGGCGGTCGCTGATGGATGCGTTTGCGGTCCGCTGGATGCAGCGCCGCGCGCTGCGCTACCGCGTGCGGGAGGAGATCTGATGGCGGGAGCCGATAGCACCCACGACCAATGGCTCGTGCAGATCGATGCCGAGCTGGACGGCGAGTTGTCGCTGGTCGAGCGAGCCGCGCTCGCCAAGCACCTGGCGACCTGCGCGCACTGCGCCGGCGCGCGCGCGAGCCAGCTCGAGGTCCGTGTCGCGCTGGCACGCTCGGCCGGTAATCCGCATGCGTTCGTCGTGCCGCGCCCGTCAATCCGCGCCGGCACGCTGGCCCTGTGGGTCACGCTGGCGCTGGCGACCGGACTCCTCGCGGGATGGATTGCGGACCGCCGCTGGGGCGGGCCGGGCGGGGGCGCTACACTCGAGGAAACGCGTGGCACTATCGTCGTTCAGTAGCGTCATCCTCGCGGTGGCCGCTCTCCAGGGGCCGGGCACTCGGCTCACCTATCGCATTCGGGTCATCGAGCCTGCCGCGGTCGCGCCACGCATCCTCGCGAGCGGCGCGGTCAGCGGAGCGCTCGACAGTGACATGCGCCTCACACTGCGCACCGACACCGCCGAAGTCGAGGCGCTCTTTCAAGTGACACCGCTCGGCGATACGGTGACGCTCCGCGGGGAATTCTTCACGCGCCGCCAGGTGGGACGCTCGCGGCGAGGATTGCCGCTGTGGGAGGAGGACACCTACCGGCGTCTCGTACGACTCGCGTGGAGCGATACGGCGCGGATCTACCCGTTCGGTGCTGCCAGGCGGGGACAAGGGGCGACATCGAAGGCGTTGCGCGTGGAATTGATTCTCGAGCGGGAGTTCGCGGGAGGCGAGACTCGTCCCGCGGAAGCCTTTGATCTCGTCGATTCGGCGCGCGACTTCCGGCTCGAAGCGGTTGTCCGCCCCAGGCGAGCGCGCGTCATTCTCAACCTGCTGCGCGGGGACACCGTCAGCGCGCCACGGCCAATCGATCTCGTGCCGGGAGAGCCGCCGCGCATCGTACAGCTCGTGCTGCGGGGGCGCGCGACCACGCTGGTGCTGAGTCTCACGCGACCCGATCCGGCGCGCTCCGCACGCGAGCGCGCGCTCGCGCTCGACGCGGACGTGGTCTGCCTCCGCGTCGCGCTCCCCGCGGGGACGGAGCCGCTCGGCACCATCTGCGGACGGCTCAATAACGTTGGGCGACAGCTCGCGTTGCCGACGGGCGACACGCTTGCCGCTACCTTTGGCTGGCCGGGCTGGCGCTGAATGACTCCCCGCAAAAAACGGCTCGATCCGTCGATCTTCCACCTTCCCGTCGACAAGATGCGGGAGGGCTATTACTCCGACAAATATTTCGTGCGCGCGCGCGATCTGTTACGCAAAGACAAGCATCGCCCGCGCGTGACGATGCAAGTGTTCGGAAAATCCCACGCCTACCTGGGCGGCATCGACGAGGCGATCGCGATCCTGAAGCTGTGTGCGGAGCGCTGGGACGAGCTGGTGGTCCACGCGCTCTATGACGGAGACGAAATCCAGCCCTGGGAGACCGTGCTCCTCATCGAAGGACCGTACGACGCCTTTGCCGTGCTCGAAACGCTCTATCTCGGCGTGCTGGCTCGGCGAACCCGGGTCGGGACGAACACGCATCAGGTCGTCGAAGCGGCGAAGCCCAAAGAGGTGATGTTCTTCCCGGCCCGGCACGACCACTGGCTGGTGCAAACGGGCGACGGCTACGCCGCACACATCGCCGGCGCGATCGGCGTGTCCACCGACGCCCAGGCGTCGTGGTGGGGCTCCGAAGGGATCGGCACCGTGCCCCACGCCCTCATTGCCGCCTATCAAGGGGACACCGTGCTCGCGTCGCGCAAGTTTGCCGAGCGAAGCGACCCCTCGATTCGGCTCATCACGCTCGTGGATTTCGACAACGACTGCGTGGGGACGTCACTCGCCGTGGCACGCGCGCTGGGCGACCGGTTGTACGGCGTGCGGCTCGACACGTCGGAGACGCTCGTGGACAAATCGGTCATTCCGCAGATGGGGACGTTCAAACCGACGGGCGTGAGTCCGCAGCTCGTGCGGAACGTGCGTCGCGCGCTGGACGCCGAGGGCTACCGGCACGTCAAGATCGTGGTGTCCGGCGGCTTCACCGTCGAAAAGATCCGGCAGTTCGAGGACGAAGCGGTTCCCGTGGACGCGTATGGAGTGGGCTCGAGCCTCTTCCAAGGGCGGTTCGATTTCACGGCCGACGTCGTGATGCTCGAGGGCAAGCCATGCGCCAAGGTCGGCCGCTCCTATCGACCGAATGCACGGTTGGAACAGGTGCAATGAGGCACTCTAGAACGTCATGGCGAGTCGCACGCCGAGCTGGCGCTGGCCAGGGATGTACATCGGGGTAAGCGACAGCCTTGCGTCCGAGCGTGCCCGCCGGTTGCGCACATTGTGACGCACCCGCGCGATATCGTAGATGGCTGAGACGGCGGCGAGACCGGTTCCGGTAGCGATTATGACCCAGGCCAGCTCATAGTTGCCGTCGCCCTTGCTGCAGTTCCATCCACAGATTCCGAACGCCGGCAACCCCGACAGCAAGGTGAGCCCGGCGCGCAAACCGATGCCCCTGGCCCCCCGGCCACCCAAACCCGCTGCGACGTAGCCGAAGGCTGGTCCGAATACCAGACCGGCCGATACCAGCGACGCCGCTCCAGATCGATCGGGTCCTCTGGACGACCAGGCGTCGGAGGACTGTCGTACCCAAAGCACGGTACCGGCGGCGACGGGAATCGCAGTGGCCCACAGGGACCAGCGAAACGCTGCTCCCTCCGAGACCCGCGGAGCGGGTTCCTGCGCGACGGCTGGTGTCGCGACGAATAACGCGAGCAATGCGAACCGCATGGGAATCCCCCGATCGAGTTGCGCAGAGCATCGATCCGGGCCGTCAAGCCCGCGTCAAGCTCGAACGGGTCCGAGTAGGGGCGCAGCAGGCTGCGCCCCTACATCTTGCGTACGCCCAGGTGTCTGCATAATTTTCCGCTCAAATGAATAATCATGCATCTATCCCGGTCGGCGTGCTGGGTGCGTCCGGGTATGTCGGTCAGGAGTTGTTGCGTCTGTTGGACGGCCATCCGGACGCCACAGTCGCCTTCGCGACGGCCGAGTCGGCGGCCGGCGAGTGGGTCGACGGGCACGAGCTCATCAAGGCCGACGACGCGCCCTGGCAAGAGGCCGAGATCATCTTGTCGGCGCTGCCGCACGGTGTGTCGGCCCGCTACGTCCACGAGGCGCGCGCCGGCGGCAAGCGGACCGTGGATCTCTCCGCCGACTTCCGGCTGTCGCCCGACGCGGTCTACGGGCTCACCGAATTCACTCGGCCGCGTCTCGCCGATGCCGAGCTCGTGGCCAACCCCGGATGCTATCCGACGGCCGCTCTGTTGGCGCTGATTCCGCTCGCGCAGCTCGGGCTGATCGATCCGTCGCGCGAGGTCATTATCGACGCGGCTTCTGGCGTGACCGGTGCCGGACGCAATCCCAAACGCGAGCTGCTCTTTGGAGAAGTCACGGAGGATTATCGGGCGTATGCGATCGGCAACACCCACCGCCATCTTGCGGAGCTGAAGCAGTCGTTGTCGCGCGAGGGAGGGTTCACCGGTGACCTCGTCTTCACTCCGCATCTCTTGCCGGTGAAGCGGGGCATCCTCGAAACGATTCATGTGCCGCTCACGCGGGTGCTCGATCAGTCGACCGCCGAGGGGCTGTACAGCGCCGCCTACGACGCCGAGCCGTGCGTGCAGGTGATGCATGGCGCGCTGCCATCGCTCAAAGACGTCGTGTACCGCAATCGAGTGGCGATCGGCGTCGCCGAAGTCGTCGACGTCCGGCGGCCACGGCTGACGGTCATCGCCGCGATCGACAATTTGGTGAAGGGCGCAGCGGGGCAGGCGATCCAGAACATGAACGTGATGCTCGGACTTCCCGAGACGGCGGGACTCGCGTGCTGAACGTGCGCGTCGTCAAAATCGGCGGCAACGAGCTGGACCGCCCCGAATGGGTGGCCGCATGCGCTCGCGCGCTCAGCACGGGCGGCCCGGCTGTCGTCGTCCACGGCGGCGGCCAGGCCGTGAGCACCTGGTCGCACCGGCTCGGTTTGCCCGTCGAGAAACGCGATGGCTTGCGCGTCACCACGCCCGAGATCGCCCAGCTGGTCGAGATGGTCCTCGGCGGGCCGATCAATCGCACGCTGGTGACCGCGCTGCGGGCGGCCGGTCTCGATGCCATCGGCTTGTCAGGTGTCGACGGCGGACTGCTGACCGCGCAGCCGCTCCAGAACGGAACGGAGCTGGGCGAGGTCGGCGAGATCGTGAACGTGCGGGCATCGCTGCTGCAGAGCCTGCTGCTGGCGGGCCTGACGCCTGTCGTGGCACCAGTCGCCCCTTCGCTCGTAGCGCCCGCCCGGCCGTTGAACGTCAACGCTGACCAGGCCGCGGCCGCGATCGCCGCCGCCTTGAATGCACAGGAGCTGCTCTTCGTATCGGACGTGCCGGGCGTCACCGTCGACGGCATCACCCAACCCACCCTTGCGGCGGCCGAAATTGAGACAATGATTGAAGGTGGCGTCGCGATCGGCGGCATGGCCGCCAAGTTGCGCGCCGCCGCGCAAGCGTTGGGGGCGGGTGTTCGGGCCGTACGGATTGGTGATCTCGACATGTTCGAGCATGCCACCGCCGGCACCCGCCTCCTCGCGGTGCCGCCGGCTTCAACTCCCGCAACGCAACCCGCGTGACACTCCCGCTGACCTCATCGGACGCCACGGCACTCCTGGGCGTCTATGCGCGCGTTGGCCCGGTCTTCGTCGCCGGCGAAGGGTCGGAGCTCATTGCCGAAGACGGCACGCGCTACCTCGACTTCGTCGCCGGCATCGCGGTCAACGCCCTGGGCTACAACAGCCCCGTCATTCGCGAAGCCGTCCTGCGCGCACTGGACTCGGGACTAATCCATGTCTCGAACCTCTATCGCACCGAGCCGGGCGAACGGCTCGCAGCCGAGCTGACGAAGTCGTTCGGCGGTCACGCCTTCTTTTGTAATTCGGGCGCGGAAGCGAATGAGGGCGCGTTCAAGTTTGCGCGCAAATGGTCGCAGAAGACCGGCATCGTCGCGTTCAGCGGCTCGTTTCATGGCCGGCTGTTTGCCTCCCTCGCCGCAACCGACCGACCCGACTACCGTCGCCCCTTCGAGCCGCTGCTCGCCGGCGTGCAGATCATTCCGCTCGACGATATCGAGGCGGCGAAGCGCGCCATCTCGAAAGAACGGACGGCGGCGGTCATCATCGAGCCGGTGCAGGGCGAAGGGGGCGTGCGACCTGTGCCTGCAGAGTTTCTTGCATTCTTGCGTGATGAGTGTAGTTCGAAAGACACCGCGCTGATTTTTGACGAAGTGCAGTGCGGCCTCGGCCGCACCGGGACGCTGTTTGCTTCCGAGCCATCCGGCGTCGTTCCCGACATGTACACACTGGCGAAGCCGCTCGGCGGTGGACTGCCGATGGGCGCCATCCTGGTGAACGACCGGGTTGCCGCGGCGCTCGCGCCGGGTGATCACGCGACCACATTCGGTGGTGGGCCGTTTGTGGCGACCGTCGCCCTCGACGTGCTGCGCACGATTGCCGAGCCCGACTTTCTCGCCGCGGTTCGCGCCAAGGGCGAATGGTTGGGGGCACGGTTGAACCGCCTCGTCGCGGGCACTCCTCGCGTTCGTGAGGCGCGCGGCCGCGGGCTGATGTGGGGACTCGAGCTCAACGAGGTCGCGGCGCCGGTCGTCGCCGCGGCGCGCGAGCGTCACCTGCTGGTACTGACCGCCGGCCCGACGGTGATTCGCATTGTTCCGCCCCTCACGATCACGGCTGAGGAGCTCGCGCGCGGCATTACAATCCTCGAAGAGGTGCTTGCTTGACCAGCCTGTCGGTCGGGACCCAGACGAAACTCCGCCCCGCGACCCTCTCCGACGTCGCGGAGATGGAAACGTTGATGGCGCCGTTCGTGGCGACCGGCGATCTCCTGCCGCGCTCGAACTACGATCTCTGCCGCCACATCAAGGAGTACGTCGTGGCTCTGGCTCCCGACGGCAGCATCGTCGGCACCGGGAGTCTCAAGGTCTACAGCACGCAGCTCGCGGAGATAGCCGGTCTCGCCGTGCGCGACGACCAGCAGGGCCGCGGCGTAGGGAAGGCGCTGGTAGAAGCGCTCCTCGTAGACGCGCGCGCGCTCGGATTGGACGAAGTGTTCGGCCTGACGCGCAAACCCCTGTTCTTCCTGAGGCTTGGCTTCCGCGTCGCCGAGAAAGAGCAGTTCCCGCTCAAGGTCTGGGCCGACTGCGCGCGCTGCCCGCGCCAGCACGCCTGCGACGAGGTGGCGGTAGCGCTGAAGCTTTAGCCCCGTCTAGATTTCCCGTCCCATGCCCACTTCTCGCGTCATCTTCTGGGACGTCGACACCCAATACGACTTCATGAAAGCGGATGGCAAGCTGTACGTGCCTGATGCCGAACAGCTCATTCCCAATCTCAAGAAGCTCACGGACTTTGCGCATGGACACGGCATCCGCATCGTGGCGAGCGCCGATGACCATGTTCGCGAGCACGCCGAGATCTCGGCCACGCCGGACTGGAAGGCCACGTTTCCGCCTCATTGCCTGCGGGGGACGCCGGGGCAGCGAAAGATTGCCGAGACCGCCCTACGAGATCCGCTCGTGATCGAGCCGGAGCCCCAAGACGGCACGACGCTTGCGACACGGGTCAAGACCCACCGTGGCGACATCCTGTTTCATAAGCACCGGTTCGACGTCTTCTCCAATCCGAACGTCCTCCCGGTGCTTGACGCTCTGCATCCCCATGACATCGTCCTCTACGGCGTCGCGCTCGACGTCTGCGACAAATACGCTATCGAAGGACTGCTGCAGCACCGGCCTCAGATCCGTCTGTTCGCGGTCGTCGACGCCATGAAGCCGATCGATCGAGATGTCGGGGAGCACCTGCTCAAGGAGTGGGGGGAGGAGGGGGTGCGGCTGGTGAAGACGAGTGAGGTCGTAATGGGTGGGCTGGTCGAAGAGCTGGCGCGGGCCAGCGCATGACGTCCACCGCTTCGCTATCGACGCACGCCGCCACCCCGACGTTCGGCAAGTTCTTCCTGCCCGGCCCGACCGACGTCCACCCAGAAGTCCTGGAGGCGATGATCCGGCCGATGATCGGGCATCGCTCGTCGGCGATGGAAAAGCTGCTGCAGGGCGTCGCGCCGAAGCTGGGCGCGGTGTGCCGGACCGCTCGGCCGGTATTTGTCGGCACCAATTCCGCGACCGGCTTCATGGAAATGGCGGTGCGCAACGGCGTCCGCCGGCGGGCGCTGTCGCTCGTCAACGGCGCGTTCAGCGAGCGGTTCGCCGGGATCGTTGGCGCCTGCGGCAAGGAGTGCATCCGGCTCGACGTGCCGCTCGGTGCGGCGGTCGAACCCGACATGCTGCGCGACGCGTTAAAGCGCACACCCGTCGATGCCGTTACCTGCGTGCACTCCGAGACATCGACCGGAGTCTTGCAGGACGTCGCCGGGTACGCCGAAGTGGTTCAGGAATTCGACGACGTGCTCCTGCTCGTCGATTGTGTGACATCCATGGTAGGCTCGCCGGTGGAGACCGATGCCTGGAAGCTCGACTTCGCGTTCACCGGCTCTCAGAAGGCACTGGCGTTGCCGCCGGGTCTCGCGCTGGGCGTGGCGTCGGAGCGGATGGTCACGCGTGCCAAGACGCTCGAGGAGCGCGGCGCGTACTTCGACCTGATCGGCTTCCTGACGGCGACGACAAAATTCCAGCCGACCAACACGCCGGCGGTGTCGCTGCTATACGCGCTCGAAGTGCAGCTGGCGCGGATCGACCGCGAGGGCGGTATCGAAGCGCGCTGGAGGCGGCATGACGCGATGCGGCGGCGCGTCGAAGCGTGGAGCGCCGAGCACGGCGTCCAGTTCCTGCCGCGCGAGGGCCGGCACAGCTGGACCGTATCCTGCCTGCGACTACCGGAAGGGAAGCACTCCAAGGATGTCGTCGGCGCGCTGAAGCAGCAGGGGTGGACGATCGGGGCGGGGTACGGCGCGCTCAAGGACTCCACGATCCGCATCGGACACATGGGAGATCACACCGTCGCGGCGCTGGACGAGCTGCTGCCGCTGATCGGCCGGGCGTTGGAATGACCTGGCGCGTTGTCGTGGCCGACCGCGTGGCGGGAAGCGGCCTCGACCTGCTATCCAAAACACCCGACATCGAAGTCGTTGACGTCGCGGGCAAACCGGCGGAGCTGGATAAGGCGATCGCAGGCGCTCACGCCCTTATCGTCCGCAGCGAAACGCGCGTCACGGCGAGTCTGATGGCGCGCGCGCCGCACCTGCGCGTGGTCGCCCGGGCGGGCACGGGCGTCGACACGATCGACGTGCCGGCCGCGACGCGGCGCGGCATCGCGGTAATGAATACGCCGGGGGCCAACACCGTCAGCGCCGGGGAGCACGCCATGGGTCTGCTGTTGGCGCTGGTGCGGCGCATATCGGACGCCGCGGCGGCAATGCGGCGCGGGGAGTGGGATCGCAAGCGCTTCGAAGGCACCGAGCTGCGTGGCAAGACGATGGGTGTCGTGGGGCTGGGGCGCATCGGCGGTCACGTCGCGCAGCTGGCGAGAGCGTTCGGGATGCAGGTCGTTGGCCACGATCCGTATCTGCTGCCCGAGCGCGCCGGCGAGCTGCACGTCCGTCTCCTGTCCCTGGAGGCGCTGCTGCGCACGGCGGACGTCATCACCCTGCATGTCGCGCTGACTGACCAGACGCACCACCTGATCGACGCGACGCGCCTCAAGCTGATGAAGCCAAACGCGGTGCTGATCAATACCGCCCGCGGCGAGCTGGTGGACGAAGCGGCGCTCGCCGAGGCCATCAAAGAGAAGCGCATCGGCGGCGCGGCGATCGACGTGTTCGCCGTCGAGCCGCTCCCTGCGGATTCACCGCTCCGGTCGCTCGATCGCGTGATCCTGACGCCGCACCTCGCTGCCTCGACCGCCGAAGCCCAGGAGCGCGTGGCGATGGAGATCTGCGGGGCCGTACGCGAGGCGCTGGTCGCGGGCGACCTCTCGTTCGCGATCAACGTGCCCGGCATGGGCGGTGATCTGTTGCGGCGACTTGCGCCGCTGCTCGATCTGGCGCGCCGCCTGGGCCGTCTGGCACTCGCCCTCGCCGAAGGACCGGTGAAGGCCGTCGAGATCGCCTACGGTGGCAAGGAAGAAGCGGCGCAGCGACCGGTGCTCATGTCGGCGCTCGAGGGGTTGCTCGAGGCCATGAACGCCGGCCCCGTGAGCCTCGTGAACGCACAGGTGCTGGCCGAGGAGAAAGGCATCAAGCTCGGCACGCGGATGGGCGCGCCGGAAACGGGGTTCGAGACCTCAATCGGCGTGAAGGTCGACACAGCCCGTGGACGCGTGCGCCGACGATTACCACGTCGACGTCGTCCCCGATGGCTGGATGCTCGTGATCCGCAACCGGGATGTGCCGGGCGTCATTGGGCGCGTCGGGTCAGCGCTGGGGAGCGCCGGCATCAACATCGCGAGCTATCACCAGGCGCGCCGCTCGTCCCCCACCGCAGACGGTGGACCCGCGGACGCGCTCGCCGCGATCAACGTCGATCAGGCGCTGACCAACGGGGTGCTCGACAAGCTGCAGGGATTGCCCGACGTGCTCGACGTCCGGTTGGCAAACTTCGGCGACTAGAAGAGCATCACGACGCCGGCGCCCGCCGGCCCGCGCGAGTGAACTGTAATCCCGGATGACCACCGATTCGATTATCAGGGAGCGAAGGATGAAGGTCTTCGTTGGTCTGCTTGCGCTGTTTGTATCTGCGCCCTCCCCCGCGGTGGCGCAGGTGCCGGAGAACGT
>WNGB01007701.1_pt1 | contig 15460 bp, 10 predicted proteins | sample 5400681 | NCBI WGS metagenome assembly WNGB01 (sample SAMN13153367, study PRJNA577476) | soil metagenome | isolation source: 115 cm soil or saprolite under grassland replicate 2 | place: USA:California | collected 2016-06-15
GGCTGCGCGGCGCGGGCGAGGTCGAAGAGGTGAGCGCGCTCGGCGTCGTCGAGCTCGAGCGCCCGGCCCAGTGCCTCCAGCACGCTCTGCGAGACCCCGCTCATGTCTCCGCGCTCCAGGCGCGTGTAGTACGGAACGCTCACCCCGGCTAGGACGGCGACCTCCTCGCGACGGAGCCCGGGCACCCGGCGAGGGCCGTAGGAGCGCAACCCCGCCTGCTCAGGCGTGATCCGGGCACGGCGAGAGGTGAGGAACTCGCGGATCTCCTTCTTCGTGTCCACGAGATCAAGCGTAGACCCCACTGCCCGACCCTGGGAGACCCTGCCAGTAGCCCTATCAACAGGGACTCTCACGCCCGGCGATCCCGTGCTTTCTTGGACGCATCAGAGGCCGCGACTACACCGCCTCACCATCCGACAGGAAGGTTGTCATGAAGCACATCTCGCTAGGCGGACTTGACGTCTCGCGCATCGGACTCGGCACGATGGCGATGTCCGGCTACTACCTCGACCCGACCAGCAGCGACGCCGAGTCGATCCGCACCGTTCAGCGGGCGCTCGAGTTGGGCGTCAGCCACATCGACACCGCCGAGATCTACGGCCCCTACACGAACGAGGAACTCGTCGGCCGCGCCCTCAAGGGGCGCCGCGACGGTGTCGTGCTGGCGACGAAGTTCGGCTTCGTCTCGCACTCAGGCGGTGGCCCCGGAGTGCTCGACAGCAGCCCGGCGAACATCCGCACCGCGGTCGAGGGCTCCCTGAAGCGGCTGGGCACCGACCGCATCGACCTCTACTACCAGCACCGGGTCGACCCGAACACTCCCATCGAGGACACCGTCGGCGCCCTCGCAGAGCTGGTGGCCGAGGGCAAGATCCTGCACATCGGCCTCTCCGAAGCCGGCGCAGCAACTATCCGCCGCGCCCACGCCGTGCACCCGGTCACCGCGCTGCAAACCGAGTACTCCTTGTGGACGCGCGATCCGGAAGCCGCGCTGCTACCGCTGCTGCGCGAGCTCGGCATCGGCTTCGTGCCCTACTCGCCGCTCGGGCACGGCTTCCTCACCGGGACGATCCGCTCCCCCGAGGACCTCGCCAACGACGACTGGCGCAAGAACAACCCGCGCTTCACCGAGGGAAACCTCGGACAGAACCTGCGCATCGTCGACGAGGTCGAAGCCGTCGCCTCCGAGGCCGGCGCCACACCGGCACAGGTCGCTCTGGCCTGGCTCCTCGCGCAGGGCGATGACATCGCCCCCATCCCCGGCACTAAGCGCGTCTCCCGCGTCGAGGAGAACACGGCAGCCGACGCTGTCGAGCTGAGCGTGGAGCAGATCGCACGCCTGAACGACCTCACCCCCGCCAGCGGCGACCGCCACAACGAGGCGAACATGGCCGTCATCGAGCGCTAGCGACCTGCTCGAACTGACCCCCTCTCTCAACGTAGAGGGGGTCGCACCGGGGCAGTATCGCGAGTCGGTGGTCGCGGACGACACGGCGCCCTCTCTTCGGTAGCCGCGCACAATCGGATACGCCTGCGCAGAGGCTGACGATGAACTTGCGCCGCGGCCTCGACGCGATGAGCGAGGAGACCCGGCCCGAACCGGGCCTCCTCCTCGAGCTCACTCAGTCGTTCCAGTCGAGGCCGGACGGGCAGCTCGTGAGGCCACGGTGGAAGAATGTGTGCGGGGCGTCTTCCGCCACCGGATAGACATGCTGGCTCACGATCCCGGTGTAGCTGGTGCCGTCCAGGATCAGCGTGCTTGCGCTCCCGAGCTGACGTCTGCCGGCGTCCACACTTCCCCACTCGAACCGGCTATGCACCTCGCCGTCCTTGACAATGAACTGCTGAAGGGTCACCGCTCCGATCACGTCGCTTTGGGGCGAAGTGGTCGTCGTGAGCGTGATCGAGCCGACGCCGTCGGTCCCGAAGACACGCCCGTGGCGGACTCCCGTCGCATCGATGTCGACCGACGCTTCGACTTCGCCGAGCGTGGTGATGTTTCCGAGGCAGAAGAGCGCGTAGCGTGCGTTCGATTCCGGGCTGTTGGTGTACATCCGCACCCGGAGCGCCGTCGGTAGGCCTTCGTTGAGCACGAGGACGTTGAGGAAGACGTCGGTCACTTCGTGCCCACCCTGACCGCAGTCGAGTGCGACCGCGTTGATCTGACCGATCGTTCCTTCGGGATCGAACGGCCGATACTCGAATCCGGGCGATAGCTCGGAGCCGACGAGATCGCGAATGCGATCGAGCGGCACTCGGAACGCACCCACCTGCTCGTAGCAGTTCGTGTAGATCATCTCGGTCCCGTCGCCAACCGTCGCTCCCGGCGATCCGTCGGCGCCCTGAGCGGCGGCGGTTCCGGCGATGAGTCCGGCAGTCGCGAAGAACATCGCGCACACCGCCCTCAGTCGGGATCGCTGGTTGGTGGTTTTCCGCTTTGTCATGAGCCCTCCTTTTCCCGATGCATCCACTTCCTCCCGAGGCATCCGCGGCGCGATCACGTGCTCAGCTCGGCGATCAGCTCGTCCACCAGCGTTCGCACGGCCACCTGCGCCGAGCAGTCGATGATCCAGTCGTTCCGGTCCGGCCTCGTCCCGCAGCCGTCGAGGTGCCGGCGGAGGTCGGTGAGGAGCGCGATTGCCTCGTCGATCTCGCCGGCGGCGATTTTCGCCTCGACGTCGTCGAGGATGCTGACGATCGCGTTTCGCGTGCCGCCGCCCGGAGGCAGGAAGGCAGTGACGGGCAGGGCGCCGACCGCGGCCTGGATCTCCTCGACGTCCCGTGCGTCGGGGATCCCGTCCCCGTCGCTGTCGGGGAGCGGCTGCCAGTCCGGCTCCATGTCGAACGCGGCGTTGTTGGTCAGGTTCGCCTGGCCGGAGCCGTCCGCGTTCATCACGTAGACCTCGAGGTTGCCGTCGCGGTCGCTGTCGAAGGCGAGCTTCTGCCCGTCCGGCGACCAGGCGGGGGCGAAGTCGGCCGCGGCGTTGTTGCTCAGGTTCGCCTGGCCGGATCCATCCGCGTTCATCACGTAGATCTCGTAGTTGCCGTCGCGGAAGCTCGCGAAGGCGAGCTTCTGCCCGTCGGGTGACCAGGCGGGGGTGAGGTCGAACTCGGCGTTGTTGGTCAGCCGCGTCGGGCCGGAGCCGTCCGCGTTCATCACGTAGATCTCGTCGTTGCCGTCGCGACTGCTCGTGAAGGCGAGCTTCTGCCCGTCCGGCGACCAGGCGGGGAGGAGGTCGCCCGCGGCGTTGTTGCTCAGGTTCGTCTGGCCGGAGCCGTCCGCGTTCATCACGTAGATCTCGTAGTTGCCGTCGCGGAAGCTCGCGAAGGCGAGCTTCTGCCCGTCCGGCGACCAGGCCGGCTCGGCGTCGCCCGCGGCGTTGTTGCTCAGGTTCGTCTGGCCGGAGCCGTCCGCGTTCATGACGTAGACCTCGGCGTTGCCGTCGCGGTGGCTCTCGAAGGCGACCTTCCCGTTCGCACCGGGGAATGCCGCGGTCGCCGGACCCGCGCCGCCGAGCGCGAGCAGCGCCGCCATCAGCCCCGCCGCCAGGATAGGGACGATCAGCGTTTCGCGCGCTGACGTCGACACGCGCGCGGCGAGCGGATGTCGGCGGACCCGTCGTCCGGGTTTCCAATCGTGCTTGTGCTCATTCATCTCGATGTCCTTTCGTGTCGTTCGCTCGCGCCGAGATCGGCGAACATGTTGCGACCCGCGTCCCGGAATCGACGCACCGGCCTCCGCGCGCCCGCACACCTGCCGCCGGCAGCACGCGCCGCCGCACCGGGCTCCTTCAGCCTCGCCTGCCCGGGCGCATAGACCTCGACGACGAGGTTGGGCATCGCCCACGACGCTAGTGAGGCGGCGAGCGGCTCGAAAGTCGGGAAACCCCGACACTTTGCCGCGGCCGCGGCGCATCGGCCGCCGCTCGCCGGAACGGCGCCAGGCCCATAATCCGCCCCCCGCCACCGCCGCGGCGCCCGCTCCCACGCGGGGGACCCGCCGTCTGCCCCAGCGGGGCGGATAGCCAAGCGCTCACAGCCGCTCACGTTTTCCTCCGTGCCGATGGACGTTCCGCATCCAGGGCGAAGAGGTGCCGGAGTACCTCGGCGTACTGCGCGCGCGCTGGTCCCGTGGCCGCAGTCAGGCGCTTCGTCGCTTCGCGTAGTAAGGCGCCGACCACGCTCCTCGTCATCGCATGGACGATCTCGCGCTCCGTGGCCGTGAGGCCGCGGAGTCGTCGTTCCGCGCGAGCGACCTCGGCGACTCGTACGCGCTCGGCCCAGGGGCCGAGTGCCTCGATCAATCGTGCGGCGTGCAGATGGTCGCCATCACCGAGCGCGTTCGGGAGCTGAGATCGGTCCGTGTCGCTCATCCGCCTGAACGCTCGCGCAGGCGGCTGACGATCCGCTGACAGCTCGGTGAGCTCCACTTCCGCGCGGCGCGCGTAACGGCGACAATCCGCTCACGCTCCGCAGCGAGGCAGGCGAGAGGAGGACGGATGCACTTCGGGATCCTCGGGCCGCTTGAGGTCGCCGATGGATCGCGCGCGGTGATTCCGGGGCGCCGGCAGCGGGCGCTGCTCGTGCTGCTTCTGCTCCACCGCAACGAGGTCGTGGCGAGCGACCGCCTGCTCGAGGAGCTGTGGGCCGGACAGGCGTCCGCGTGGTCGCAGAACGCGCTGCAGGCCGCGGTGTCGCGACTCCGGCGAGCGCTGCAAGCGGAACGACTGGAGACCCGGCCGCCCGGCTACGTGCTCCGGCTCGAGCCGGGCGAGCTGGACGCGGAGCGGTTCGAGCGGCTGCTGGCGGAGGGGCGGGCGGCACTTGCCGGGGACGACGCCGATGAAGCCGCCGAGCTGCTGGGAAGCGCCCTGTCGCTTTGGCGCGGCCCCGCACTCGCCGACTTCATCTACGAGCCCTTCGCACAGACGGAGATCGCCCGCCTCGAGGAGCTCCGGCTGCAGGCACGCGAAGAGCGGATCGAGGCCGAGCTCGCGCTCGGCCGACACGCCGAGCTCGTCGCCGAGCTCGATCCGCTCGTCGAAGAGCATCCCCTCCGGGAGCGGCCGCGGGCGCTGCTCATGCTCGCGCTCTACCGCTCGGGCAGGCAGGCCGATGCGCTTGAGGTCTATCGGGCGAAGCGCACGCTGCTCTTGGAAGAGCTCGGCCTCGAACCTGGGCCGGAGCTGCGCGAGCTCGAACGCCGCATCCTCGTCCAGGATCAGTCCCTCGATGCGCCTACGTCGTCACGTCGTCTGCGGACGCGAACACGGCCGCCGCTGAGCGCCCGACCGGAGACGCGCAGGACCGTGACGGTCATGTGCTGCGGCCTCGCCGGCTCGCCGGCCCTCACAGAGCTGCTCGATCCGGAGGCGTTGCGCGACGTGCTCGGCCGCTACGAGGCGGCGGCGTCGGAGACGGTGGCGGCGCACGGGGGGACGGTGGAGCCGTTCATCGGCGACGCGCTCGTGGCCGTCTTCGGCGTGCCCACCCTGCACGAGGACGACGCGCTGCGCGCGGTCCGGGCGGCCGTGGAGCTGCGCGCGCGCGTCGGCGAGCTCGGAAGCGCGGTTGCAGACGGGCTGCGGGCGCGGATCGGGATCGAGACGGGTGAGGTCATCGCAGGGGAGGCACGCGTGGCCGGAGCGGCGGTAGCGACGGCGGCGCGCCTGGAGCAGGCGGCAGCTCCGGGGGAGATCCTGCTCGACGAGGCGACGCGGCGACTCGTCGGAGCCGCGGTTCGGGTCGAGCCGGCGGGAGGGCCCGCACTGAAGGAGACGCGCGAAGCTGAGCCGGCGTGGAAGCTGCTAGCGCTCGTCCCCGAGGCCCCACCGTTCGCGGCGCGGCCGCTCGAGACGCCGCTGATTGGGCGCAAGGTCGAGCTGGCGCAGCTCCAGCAGTCGTTCCGACGCGCGGTTCGCGAGCGGACGCCATACCTGTTGACCATGCTCGGGCCACCCGGAATCGGGAAGACACGGCTCGCGCGCGAGCTGGCAGACGGCGTGGCGCGCGAGGCGACTGTCCTCGTCGGCCGCTGCCTCTCCTACGGCCAGGGGATCATCTTCTGGCCGCTGCGTGAACTCCTCCAGCAGCTCCCCGCGGGAGAACACCGGACGCGGCTGAGCGCGCTCCTCGGCGCCGGGACGAGCGAGGAGATCTTCCTCGCCGCCCGCCGACTCCTCGAGTCCGTGGCGCGGGAGCGGCCGCTCCTCCTCGTGCTCGAGGACCTGCACTGGGCCGACCCGACGTTCCTCGACTTCATCGAGCACCTCGCCCGGCACCCGACCGACGCACCGGTGCTCATCCTCTGCCTCGCCCGCGGAGAGCTGCTCGAGATGCGCGAGAGCTGGGGGGACGGAATGGAGAACGCCTCCTCGCTGCGTCTGGAGCCGCTGGCCGAACCCGAGAGCGACGCGCTGCTCGATGCGCTTGGAACACGTCTCGATGTTCGCGAGCGCGTGAAGGAGGCGGCGGAGGGCAACCCCCTGTTCCTCGAGCAGATGCTCGCCTGGCTCAACGAGAGTGGCGAGGGCGAGCACGACCGTAGCCTGCCGCCGACGATCCAAGCCGTGCTGGCGGCACGTCTCGATCGGCTCGGTCCGGGCGAGGCGGCGGTTCTCTTCCGGGCGGCCGTGATTGGGCGCGACTTCGACTTGGACGCCGTTCGCGAACTGCTTTCTCCCGAGGCGCGCGGCTCGGCGCCGCGGCACCTCGACGTTCTCGTGCGCAAGGAACTCCTCAGGCCGCGGCCTTCCGAGTCGGCGTCTGACGCGCGTTTCCGCTTCGGGCACGCGCTCGTCCACGACGCCGCCTACCGGATGGTGCCGAAACGGCTCCGCGCAGAGCTGCACGAGCACTTCGCCGACTGGCTCGAATGCGTGAGCGGCCACCGCGTCGGCAACCGCGACGAGATCCTCGGCTACCACCTGGAACAGGCCCACCGCTGGCTGGCCGAGCTGGGCCCGACCGAGCGAAGCCAGAAGCTCGCCGAGAAGGCGGCGGAGCGACTCGCCCGTGCGGGACGGCAAGCCTTCGCCCGCGGCGACATGCCGGCGGCCGCGAACCTGCTCGAGCGAGCCGCGACCCTACTACGTCCGGACGACGGGCGCCGCCTCGGCCTCCTCCCCTCGCTGGGGAGAGCGCTCATGGAACGAGGCCAGCCGGAACGCGCCAAGGCGGTGCTCTCGGAGGCGATCCAGCTCGCGGATGCGGCAGGCGAGCGCGGCGTGGCCGCCGACGCAGCGGTCGCGCGTGCCTTTGTGCGTCTCCACACCGATGCGCAGATCACCCACAGCAAGGTCAGGCCTGAGCTGGAAGAGGCGATCCGCGTTTTCGACGAACTCGACGATCTTGGCGGTCTCGCCCGCGCGCGCGGTCTCGTCGGCATTCTCCGCCTCTGGGATGGTGAGGCCGGCACGGCGGCCGCAGAGCTCGAGGAGGCTGCTCGTTACGCGCACGCGGCGGGCGACCATGCTCAGGAGGTGGAGAACCTCCGCTTCACTGCTCTTGCGTTGCTCCACGGCCCCATTCCGGTGATGTCGGCGCTGAAACGCATCGAAGACGTCGCCCGAAGAGCCCGGGACGACCGGCGGCTCGAGATGACGATCCTGCAGGCACGCGCTCACCTCACGGCGATGCAGGGGCGGTTCGACGAGGCGCGAGAGCTGATCGCCGAAGCCCAATCGGCTGCGCACGAGCTCGGGCTCGAGACCGATCTCGCCGCGCGTGTACTCCGTTCGGCTGGCGAGATCGAGCTGCTTGCTGGAGACGCGCACGCCGCGGAGCGGGTTCTTCGTGCCGCATACGAGGCGCTCGAGCGGATGGGAGCCTGGACGCACCTGCCCAGCGTCGTTCCCGGATTCGCCGATGCTCTCTACGCCCAAGGACGCGGTCGCGAAGCCGCCCCCGCGATCGAGCTCGCAGCTTGCTGGACCGTGGCGGAAGACGTCGAGGCGCAGATCGGCCTGCGCCGCGTCCGGGCGAAGCTCCTTGCACGACAAGGCGACCTCGAATCGGCGGAGTGCCACGCTCGCGAGGCGACCGGACTCGCGATGCGCACGGACTTGGTCGAGCATCAGGGCAAGGCGGTAGCCGATCTCGCGGAGGTTCTTCGCTTGGCCGACCGGCGTGACGAGGCTAGAGAGGCCCTTGGAGAGGCAGCTCGCCTCTTCGAGCAGAAGGGGAACGTCGCCGCGGCGGAGAGCGGTCGCGCGCTCTTGGCCGCTCCAGCGGTCGAGGTCTAGGGCTGACTGGTCTCTGGGCAGCATCCGCCCGCGCGTACCGCCCAGCCGTCAGCCGGGGCAATACGCGCGGACGAGCACCAGTTCGAGCGGGGGCGCCTGCCTAGCCCGCGGTCGCCGGCATCAACCGGATCGAGCCTGGAAGCGGAGGGTCGCCGGAGCGATGAGCTGGCCTTCCTCGTGCACTTGGGCGTCGTCCAGGAAGCCGTCGACGACACTCCCGTTCATGACGACCGCGCCGGTCTCCGTGTTGAGGATCCCGCTCAGGTCCGCGGTGAACGAGCGATCACCGGCCTCGATGATCGAGTCGAAGCGCACATGCCAGATCGTCCCCGTGACGCGCAGGTCCGTGAGCACGGTGGTGACGCTGCCGGAGACGTCGCCCTCGACAGTGCCGTGCCCAACGCCGGGCGCGACCGAGCTCTTGCCGAAGCTCAACCGCACGGGCTCAGGCGATGCGACTGCCAGCGCCATCGGGGCGGCCGCGATGGTCGCCGCCGTCAGGACCAGAAGTAGAAGTTTCCTCATCTCGCCCGCAGGGAGAGCCCGTGGACAGAGATCGTGACCAGGCGCACCTTCCCGGTATCCGGGGCTTGCACGACGGTCGTTCTGTTGGGACAGTGCGCAGGCCCTACACTTTGCCGCCGCTGAGCACGCGGTTCGCGAGCTCGCTGCGCGAATGGATGCCGAGCCTCGCGTACATGCGCGAGAGCTTCGTCTCCACCGTCTTCGGCGTCAGCAATAATGCCGCCGCGATCTCCTTGTTCGAGCGGCCCTCGGCGACGAACTCCGCGATCCGCCGCTCACTGGGTGTCAGCTGGCGCGATCCGGGCGCGCGGCCGCCGACGCGAGCGAGCTCTGCCTTCGCCTTCTCCGCCCAGAGCGGCGTGCCGAGTCGCTCGAACTCGCGGAAGACGAGTCTCGGCGGCCGGCTCCGACAGTCCCCTGAGTGCCGAACGCGCTCGTCGCTTCTGGCTGGCCGCGCTCCCGGATGAGGAATCCCCGCACGTACAAACGTCGCAGACACCGGAGCGCTGCCGCCTGCAGCCGGGCGCGGTCAAGCCGTGTCTCGCGCGCCGCGCGCTCGATCACGACCGAGAGTGGCGCCGTGCCGTCTAGCCGCGCGAGCACGTGAATGGCGTCGGTCTCGGCGTGTGCGTTCAACGGCGCGCCCGGGATCGAGACGAGCGTCGTCTCCACTGCGTAGCGCCCGCGGCGATAGCGCGCGGTCTGCGTCAGCTGGTGCTCTGCGAGCCGGAAACGCGCGTCGAGGAGCGCCTCATCGCTGGTCGCGTCATCCGCGGCGGCGAAGACGCGGAGGAGCTGCTCGCCGGCGTCGCCCAGCGGTGCCGCCGATGCCTGGAGCGCGATGATCCGGCCGGGCGGACCGGCCCGCCGAACGACGGCCGCGCCCAGTGAGATGCGCTCGATGTGCGACCGGCGGTAGTAGGCGAGCCACCGGTCGAGGTCGTCGGTCCATTTGGACGCGTACGTGAGCGGATCGTCCGCGGTGAAATGCAGGAGGAGCGCGTCGCAGCCGCGCCCCCGGAGCCACTCACGCGGCGGCTCCGACCAGTGGGTGCCGGTCGACCAGATCCAGTTGCAGAGCACGGTCGCGTGCCCGCCCTTGGCGAGATGGTCGCTCGCCTCGGCGACCACCTGTCGAGACAGCTCGTCGCCTGGAAGCTCGGCGTCGCGGAACATCAGGTCGGCCGCGGGCGAGACGACGAAGGGCGGGTTCGAGACGACGAGCTCGAAGCGCTCGTCGCGCACAGGAGCGAACAGGTCGCCGTGCCGGCACTCGACGTTCGCGAGGCCGTTCAGGCCGGCGTTGATCCGTGTGAAGATCAGTGCCCGCTTGTTCAGGTCGGTCGCGACGACGCGCTCGGCATGGCGAGCTGCCAGCAGCGCCTGGATCCCACAGCCCGTCCCCACGTCGAGGGCGGCGCGGACGCGTTTCCTGATCGTCAGCGCCGCGAGCGTGCGCGAGCCGGGTGTGACGCCGAGGACGTGCCAGGCGGGAGAGCGCCCGCTGGCGGGGCCGGCATCGTGCGCGAGCAGGAGCCCCGCGTCATGGCTGACGCCGACGGTCGAGGCGACCTGGTCGCCGCGCTCCTCCAGGAGGCCGGAGTCGAAGAGCACGTCCAGATCGGCGGTGAGCAAGCGCTCGGGCGGCGGCGGCCCTCCCGACCGGGACGCCGAGCCGGAAAAGCAACACGAGCGTTCCGAGGCCGTCCAGCTCCGACACTCGACGGGCATAGACCGCCGGCCGCGTCTCGGGAACCGGCGGCCGTCGCCCGAGCGCTCGTGCCACCCGCCCCCGGGTGTAACCCTCGCGTGCAAACGCCGTGCGCAGTGCCGACAGCGTGCAGCGGTCGGGGACGACGAGGCGTGGCGGGGGATTGGCCGCCTCGCTTCCGCGCCCGGCGCTTCCGCCGTCGGGCGTCGGCAACACAGCGCGCTGCGGTGATCCAGTGCGTGACAGGCGACGAGCCGCCTGTCGCCTACCCTGAGTACTTGCTCGGCCAGTCAACCTTCTCGCCCTTGAGGATCGTGTCGAGCTTCGGGTCGATCCCGGGCTTCAGCATCACGGCGTCGAGCTCGACGGCGAACCCGCCGTCGCCGAGCAGGTCCAGTGCCACCTTGTAGCCCGCAGCGTCGAGGCTTTCTGCGCTCACGTCGTAGCCCGCGGCAACGAGATCGTCCGCGTTCCACTTGTGGCCCGCCAAGGAAAGCTCCTCATAGGTCGCGTACGAGTCGCCGTCGAGGTCGAGCGCGCTGTACTTGCTCGGCCAGTCGACGGTCTTGCCGTCGAGGATCGCGTCGAGATAGGGATCGACACCGCGCCTGAGCTCGATCGCATCGACCTTCGCGACGAACCCGTCCCCGCCGATCGACGCCAGGCTCAACCGGTAGTTCTGCGCCAGCCATTCAACGGTGACCTCGTCACCGCCGGCGTTCAGCTCCTCGACGTCATACTTGAAGCCGACCGCCTCGAGTTCCTCGTAGCTCAGGAGCCCGTCCAGGTCGCGGTCGGCGGCCTTGAAGTCGGTTCCGCTGAGCACGTACTCGCTCTGCGTGCCGGTCGCCGCCGTCGCGGCGGTCGCCCTCGCCGCCTGACCCGCGCCGAGCAGGGCCGCCGCCGCCAGCCCGACGCTCAGCAACTCCTTGGCGCCGTGCGCCTCGACGTCCTCCGCGTCAGGTGTGAAGTCCTGGTCGTTCATTGAGATCTCCTCTCGCGCTGCTCGGTCAGGTGCCGATGACGTTCATCTGCGCGCCGCATCGCACGGGGCTCGCCGCGAAGCAGATGAAGGTGACGCGGTCGAGGGTGAGTGGCTGCTGCAGGGGCAGGACGACGTTGCCTCCGTCGGTCTCGAAGCGGAGCCGGAGAGTTGCGGCCTGCCACAGCTGGACGACGCCCTCGCCGCGCATCGACGTGAGGCTCACGAGCGACGCATCGATTGGGCCGAATGCCTGGCTCACGGAGTTGCCGGGATCCACGAGGAAGCCGAGCGGGAAGGTCTCGGTGGACGGCTGCGGCACGACGCGGACGCTCGTGTTCGTCACGTTGACGTTGGCCGTGCCTTGCTCGTGGACGGGGAGGGACGCATTCGTCACGTTGACGTTCGCCGTCCCCTGCTCGTGCACGCCGATGTGGCCCTGGTTGTCGAGATTCTGCTCCCGCACCGGGACCGCCTGGTCGGGCGTGTTGCTGATGAAGACACCCTGCGCGAGCCCGGCCGCACGCGCGATCTCGTCTCGGAAGACCGTCGACCCCAGGACAATCCCCAGGGCGACGAGGAGAAGAGCGCTCACTCTCAGACGCATGACTCACTCCCTTCGGCGCGGTTCGCCGCAAGTAACGCGGCGTCGCGGCAAGACTCCAGACAGCCGCTGACGATTCGCTGACAACCCCGCGCCGTTATCAGGCCTTCGCCGCGAGGAGAGGTTTGCGCCTCCACTCACCGCTCGTTCTCTGGCGCCTGGCTCGATTGCTGCACGACCGGTCCGACGACTCCTGGAACGGGAGGCCCGCGCGCTTCGCGACGGCTGCGACGACGCCGGCAGACGGGGCGCGGAAGACGTGGAAGCACGTCTCGTCCTCGGGCACGAGGATCGAGTCGACGTATCGGATCGCCCGTCCGGGGAGCGCCCGCTGGCCGCCGCACGAGCGGCGGCGACAAGCTCTTTCAGCCTCGAGTTCCGGGGCGCGTAGAGCTCGACGAGAAAGAGCTCGACGAGAAACTTCGGCATCGCGTGCGACGCTAGGGCGACGCCGAGGGGCTCGAAAGTCGGGAAAGCCCTACACTTTGCCGCCGCTGAGCATGCGGTTCGCGAGCTCCCCGCGCGAATGGATGCCGAGCTTCGCGTACATGCGCGAGAGCTTCGTCTCCACCGTCTTCGGCGTCAGGAATAACGCCGCCGCGATCTCCTTGTTCGAGCGGCCCTCGGCGACGAGTTCCGCGATGCGGCGCTCGCTCTCGCTCAGCTCGCCCGACCGGGGCGCGCGACCGCCGACGCGAGCGAACTCTGCCTTCGCCTTCTCCGCCCAGAGCGGCGTGCCGAGTCGCTCGAACTCCGAGAGCGCGAGCTCTAGCCTCTCCCGGGACGCACGTCGCTGTTTCGACCGCCGCAGCGCGGCGCCATAGGCCAAGAGCGTCCGAGCCTGCTCGACCGGGTTCGGCGCTGCCTCGTGCAACGCGAGTGCGCGATCGAACGCCTCGAACGCGCGCTCAAGATCACCGTCTGAGGCGCTGACAAGTGCGCGGCACCGCGCCGCCAGTGCGAGCGCCGGGAGACTGTCGTACTCGCGCGCAAGCTGTTCGTACGCTCGCACCGTCGTGCGTGCCTCGTCTGTCTCGCCAACGCCGAGCAGGGCCTCGATCGCGTTCTCCCAGATCGGCAGCATCGTCGGCGCACGCCAGCCCTCTCTCCGCTTCATCGCCAATGCCTGACGGAGATACGTAGCGGCCGAAGACATCTCGCCCCGCGAGAGTTCGACGAAGCCCAGCAGAGCGAATGCGTCGATTTGCGGCTCCTCGGCCCCGCTCGAACGAGCAAGTTCGAGCACCTGCTCGGCAGCGAGCCGCGCCGCCGCGACTCGGCCCGCATACGCATCGACGAACGCCTTCTGCCGCAGGGCTTCCGCCAAGCTCAGCGGGTCGAGATCGATCTGCTCGGCGAGCTCCAGTGCCTCGGCAGCACGCTCGGCGGCTGCTACGAGATGCCCTGTCCCCCACTCGAGCTCCGCCACGTACGTGAGCACGCGCAGACGAGATCGCTCATCGCCGCTCATGGACACGGAGTGGAGCAGCTCGTCGAAGCTACGGCGCGCCTCGTCATATCTGCCCTGGTAGAAAAGGATGCGGGCAAGCGTCAGACCGGGTCCCCAGTAGACGGCGACCGAACGGCCTGAGCGCTCGAGTTCACGAGCCTGGCCGAGAAGCGCAAACGCCCGCTCGCTTCCGCCGCCTCGGTACTCGTGGGCTGCCGCTCGCGTTAGGGCGCTCGCCAACAGCGCGGCGTCCTCGCTCTGTTCAGCGAACTCGACGGCGCGACGTGCATGCTTCAGGGAGGTCCGAGTGCTCCCGCGGGCTGCCCAGAGATGAGCAAGGAGATGATGCACCTGCGCAAGCTGTGTGCCGTCGCCTTCCGCTTCGACGAGCGCTTGCTCGCAGACGACGATTGCCCTCTCGACGTCGTCTCGCATGGTTTGGGCGAGCCGGATGACGATCCCTGCTCGCTCGGGACCCGCGGGCGCTTGTGCGCTTGCCTCTTCGAGGAGGCTTCGCGCGCGAGCGATGTCGCCGCAGACGTAGTGGTAATCGCTGGCGTGGCTCTTCCTCCGCCGCAGCTCGGCGTCGTGGTGCGCGGGCGTCAGTTCGATCGCGAGCTCGAGGAGTTGAGCGGCAGTCTGGGGAGCGCCTCGGCGCCCGGCGGTCTCGGCGGCACTCTCGAGTGCCGTGGCTACGGCTTCATCCGGACTCTCGGCCGCGAGCGCGAGGTGGCGTACGCGCTCCTCGGGATCGGCAACTGCCTCCGCCAGGCTGCGGTGCGCCCCGCGTCGCTTCGCCGGCGCCACGTCCGAGTAGCACGCCGAGGCAAGCAGTGGATGCACGAATCGTACGGTGCGGCGATCCACGTCGATCACCCCGGCAGCGCTTGCCTCCTCCAGTGCAGACGCGGCCGCATCGCCGCCGACCACGGCTTCGAGTAGCCGTAAGGAAGGCTGCGAGACCGCAGCAGCTAGCAGAAGGACGTCGCGCGTCTGGTCGTGAAGCCCCGCGAGCCGCTCGCGCATGAGCCCTCGCAGGTTGTTCGGGACGGGTAAGCGCTTCTCCGGACTTGCATCAATCTCCCCGCGAAGGAGCGCGCGACCCAGCTCCAGCGCGAAGAACGGATTTCCGCCCGAGGTCTCGTGCAGAACGAGCAGCGTGGGCCGCGGAAGGACGGCTGCGAGGCGAAGGCGCAGGAGTCGGTGCACGGCGCCCAGGCTCAGCGGCCCGATTTCTAGCCGTGACACACGCAGCTCGGGGTGCGCCCGATCGAGCCCCAGTGGAGCCCCGCCTGTTGCATCTCGACGGGAGGCGAACAGGAAAGTGACCGGCTCCGCTCGCAACCGGCGCGCGACGAACGCGATCGCCGAGGCCGATGGTGGGTCGAGCCACTGGACATCGTCCACGGCGATCAGGACCGGCTCATCCGCAAGGGCGCGTATTCCTCCGAGCAGCGCGACCCCAATCGTCAGTAGATCTGGCGGCGGGCCGTCGGGTTCGGCTCGCCTGAGCGCAACCTCGAGGGCGCGGGCCTGTGGCAGCGGCAGCGTTGGAAGAAAATGATCGACGGTCGAGTCCGAGCTTGGCGTTACGGTGAAAGCGCATCTGGCCCTCCTTCTGGCCGACGTCTGGGCAGACGCACAGCCTGGAAGGAGGGCCGGATTACTTCGTCAGCCGTTCACAACCTGTGTGGGCGGGACAACTAGCCGCCGCCTCAGCAAGCACGCTGCGGTTCCGGTGACCCCTTTTCGGTTAAGAGGGGTCAAGGATTCACACCGTGACTGCGATCCCCGGTGCGAGTTGCCAACAAAGAGAACGACCGGCACTCGAAGGGATGGAGCGTTTATGGAGCCCGGCAGGCGCAACCAGTGGCAAACAGCAGCAAATCGCCGGGCGGCGAAAGCCGCGAAAACAAGGGAAATCAGTTGCCGTGGGTTGCGACCA
>WNGB01008711.1_pt1 | contig 15460 bp, 11 predicted proteins | sample 5400681 | NCBI WGS metagenome assembly WNGB01 (sample SAMN13153367, study PRJNA577476) | soil metagenome | isolation source: 115 cm soil or saprolite under grassland replicate 2 | place: USA:California | collected 2016-06-15
CGGCTCGATCGACTTCGATCTGCCGGATGCCGACGTGGTCTTGGACGACGAGGGGCTCGTCGTCGGGATCGTGCCGGAGTCGCGCAACGTCGCCCACCGCCTGATCGAGGAGTTCATGCTCGCGGCCAACGAGGCCGTGGCGAAGAAGCTGCTCTTTTCCAAACAGCCGGCGATCTACCGCGTACACGACCGGCCCGATCCGGACCGGCTCGTGGACCTTCGCGAAGTGCTCGAGAGCTTCGGGTACGAGTTGAAGGGCGATCTGGACGAGGTCCCGCCCTCCGCGTTTCAGCGGATCCTGAAAAAGATCGAAGGGAAACCCGAGGAGCGGCTCCTGTCGGACCTGCTCCTGCGGGCGCAGCGCAAGGCGCTCTATAGCGAGGAATGCCGGGGCCATTACGCGCTGGCCGCTCCACATTACTGTCACTTCACCTCTCCCATCCGCCGGTATCCGGATCTCGTCGTCCACAGGCAGTTGACGATGCTGCTCGAGGAAGGACGGCCGGTGCCGGCCAAGAACTTCGAATCGGTGAACGAAAGCCTGGCTGGGATGGCGAAGCTCTCTTCCGAACGCGAGCGGCGCGCCGAGCAGGCAGAGCGGGAGAGCCTTCTGTGGAAGAAGATCGTCTTCATGAAGGACAAGGTCGGGCGGGAATTCGACGCCTTCGTCACCGGTGTGACATCATTCGGCGTCTTCGTGATGCTCAAAGATTTCTTCGTCGAAGGACTCGTTCCCGTATCCGCGCTCGGGGAGGACTTCTTCGTGTACGAGGAGAAGCAGCACCGTCTGCGGGGCCGCTCGAGCGGAGAATCCTACCGGCTGGGTGACAGCGTGCGCGTCAAACTGTCCGCGATCGATGAAGCGCGTCGCCGCCTGGATTTCCGCCTTCCCGGGGCCGTTGCGCCCGCGCCCGCGCTTGCCCGGCGGACGCGGAGGATCACCTGATGAGAGCCGTAGACCCGGTTTGTCATTCTGAGGTCGCCGACGCGCCAGAGCCGCTGTGGCGACGGCGCGGCCAAAGGCCCGAAGAATCTGCTCCCGTGACCTGTAGGAGCGGCCGGAGCAGATCCTTCGCTGCGCTCAGGATGACAGGGCTTTGTTTCCTGACGGCTCTCACGTGCACTGCGTGTCAGGAGAGAGGGCGGCCGGAGTTCGCTGCGCTCAGGATGACAGGGCTTTGTTTCCTGACGGCTCTCACGTGCACTGCGTGTCAGGAGAGAGGGCGGCCGGAGCCAGGAGTCCAGATGGTCGTGTCCCATCAGAGCACGCCGGACACCGGCGCCGGGACGGAGGCCGGTGCCGGGTCCCCCGGAGCGCCCAAGGTTCCCACGCGTCTGGTCGTGCCACCCGTTGTCGCGAAGACATATTCCGCGATCCGCCTGACCTGGAAGGACTCGGGCAGCGGCAAGGAAGGCGCTGTGGATGTGCCGCTCGGCGGCTCCGCGCGCGTCCCGGATTCGGAGATCGAGGTCCGTTCGGATGTTTTCCTGCCCGCCTTCACGATGGCGGCCGACGAGATCACCTCGCAAGGTGTCGAGCCGAACAACCCGGCCGCGCGCATCACCGTCGTCGAGAAAGGCAGCGAGATTTTCAGCGGATGGATCTTCACGAACTTTCCGGACGTCCATCCCTTTCAGCATCCCCGCTTTTCTCTGCGGCTCGCCGGAGGCGTTCGCCGAACCTCCGCCTAGCCGTGGCCATGCAATTCAAGGTGGTCATCGCGGGGCGGCCGAATGTGGGCAAGTCCGCGCTCTTCAATCGTCTGCTCGGACGGCGTCGCTCGCTGGTGCACAATCTGCCGGGAATGACGCGGGATGTCCTCGAAGCCGAGGCGAGTCTTCCCGACGAACGGATCTACCGCCTCGTGGATACGGGCGGCTTCGACCCTGAAGGAAGGGAGCCCATTCCGAAGGCAGTGCGGGAGAAAGCGCTCGCGGCAATCCGCGGCGCGGACCTGGTCGTGCTCGTCATGGACGCTTCGGCGGGAGTCCTGCCAGGCGACCGGGCCGCGGCGCGGGCGGCGCGAGAGGCCGGGGCGGACACCATCGTGGCGGCCAACAAAATCGACCGTAAGGAAGGGAGCGAGGGCGAGGTCGAGGCGTGGGAGCTCGGATTCCCTGAGGTCTACGGCGTCTCCGCCGAGCATGCCGTCGGCGTGGACGACATCCAGACGGCGATTGCCGCGAGGATGTCGGCGTCCTCTTCGGAAGGGATTTCAACGGAGAGGACGGAGGACCGGTCGGCGGACGGTTCCGCGGAAATCGCGCTGGCTGTCGTCGGGCGCCCCAACGTGGGGAAATCCTCTCTCATCAACGCGCTCCTGGGGCGGGAGCAGGCGATCGTGTCGGAGATACCGGGAACGACGCGAGACTCCGTGGACGCGGTGCTCGTCCACGCCGGCCGGCGCTTCCGGCTCGTAGACACGGCGGGCATCCGCCGCAAGTCACGCACGGAGCGGGGGCCGGAAGTCCTTTCGGTCGTCTCCGCCAGGAAGCGAATCGAGGAATCCGACGTCGTGCTCCTCGTTCTCGACGCCAACGAAGGAGTGGCGGCGCAGGATTCGGCGGTGGCCTCCGCTGCCTACGAAACGGGCAAAGGCCTCGTTCTCATCGGCAACAAATGGGACCTCGCGGGCAGGCCCGGCGAGGAGGCCGCGAAGGAGTTTGCGGCGACCGTCGAGGAGCGTCTTCCCTTCGCGACTCATGCGCCGCTCCTCCTCGCGTCGGCGCGGACCGGACGCGGGATTTCCCGCGTGCTCGATACTGCGGCCAGGGTGGCCGAGAACCGGCGCCGCCGCATCACGACGGGGGAGTTGAACCGCGTGCTCGGCCGCCCGCTGCGCGACAAACCCCCGCGGACCGTCTCGGGCAAGAGGCTCAAGGTCTTCTACGTCGCGCAGACCGGTTCCGCGCCGCCGACTTTTACCCTGGTGGCCAACCGCGCCGAGGCGCTCCATTTCTCCGAGGCCCGACGCATCGAGAACATCGTCAGGAAGGCCGCGGACTTCGGCGGCAGCCCGATCCGGATCTCCATCCGCGGCCGGGCTCAGACGAAGAAGTCCAAGGTCCAAGGTCCAAGGTCCAAAGGAGAGGGGCAACGAAAGAGGTCAAAACCCAGAGTCGAGAAGGAGAAGTGAGAATGAGGGGCACGCGTTCGACGAGAAGGGGTTAGAGTATTTCAGTGGCAAAAACCGAACCCGAGCTCTACAAGCCGGCCGAGGCATGCCGGATCGCCGAGGTTGCGCCCTACGTCCTGCGCTACTGGGAGACCGAGTTTCCCGCGCTCGCCGAAGGGAAGGAAAAAGGCGCCGCCAAGCTCTACTCGTCCCGCGACGTCAAGATCATCGCCCGCATCCGGGAGCTCCTCTACGACGAGGGCTTCACCGTCGCGGGCGCCAAGAAGCGCCTCGAAGCCGAGATTGCCGAAGGCCGCTTCGAAGACGGCCTGAAAGCCGCGCCGTCTCCCGCCGAGCAGAAGCAGACCCCGAAGCCCCCCGCGACCTCTCCCGTCGAGCAGAAGCAGACTCCGAAGCCCTCCGCGCCGCCTCGCCCGCTCGCCGCCCCCCGTGAGCCCGAGCTCGCCGAGCCTGCGTTCCTCTCCGAATCCACGACCACCTCCGCGCACCGGGCTTCCCCTTCCGAGTTTCCGGAGCGCAAGAAGGTCGTCAAGGAGCTCAAGGAGATCGTCAAGCTCCTGGACCGCGGAAAGTCGCGGTAGCTCCCGGTCCCGTCAAGAGATCGGCGGGCATTCCCCTTCGATGAGCCGTCGTAGGAGGTCCCCAGGCGGCTCACGCGCGTGCCTCGGGAGGACTGCCGAGCTACCTGGTCGCCCTTTTCAGGCACCGATGTTCCGCGCGTCCTGACGCGCTCTCGGGATGGCGATAATGAGAGCGAGCGAGGCAAGAACCAGAAGAGGCGCTGAGTACGTGCCAGCCAGAAGCCGAGATGAGTAGATCGACCCGAGAATGTGACTGCAACCGTTGAAGAGCATGATTGCACCGAACAGATATGACGCGCCGCGAGTCCACGCCGCTCCCTTGAAGACGAAGGGGGACACCCCGAGGAGCAAGACGATGGCGCCGATGAGCCCCGCCAACCAGACGCGAAACGTGAAGACCGGGACCGGCAGGAGAGGCACGGCCTGTCGGATACGGAGCGCGATCGGGTTGTAGAGCGCGAGAAAGTCGTGGCTCGCCTCGTCCAGGACGTGAAGAGCGAGGGCCAGGGTCAGACACACCCATGCCCATCCGTGGACCCGGCGATTCGAGGTCCGTGCTCGTCGAAATGGCGTGCTGATCGATATGTTCATGACGAGCAGGGAACGGTTACCGGCGGATCGCCACGTTCTAACCTCCGGAGCCTGGAGCGACCACCCTGTATCAAAGAGTCGAGAGCCCTGCTGTCAGCGTGGGGTACTCCAACTTCGGAATCAGCTCCTCACGGGCCCTTCGGGTGTCGCCCCAGTGCGAGACCCGGCCGATCCGAATGAAATCACGGGTTAGCGGGGAGGGCCTTCTCGCAATCATCGCCAGCCATTCGCAGAGGGTAGATGCGGCGTAAACCGACCAGAGCGGTACCCGGACGGGCCGCGCGTATCCCCAGACGCGGCAGGCCTCATCCAAGAAGTGTTGCAATGTGACCGGTTGCTCGTCCGCGACGTGGTAGATGCCCCGCACGCCGGGGTTGAAGATTGCGGCCTCCGTCGCGTTGAGATAATCGGTGGTAGAGACGAGTTGCAACAACGTTGGCTCCCGCCACACGCACAGAAGGTGTCGCTTCGCCAGCCAGCGAGCGGCGTCGATCATCAAGATTCCACGCCCGTAGACCAGGCCCAGCCGAAGCACAACCGGCGTCGTCGCTGTCCGTTCCGTGCGCCCCAGGAGAAGCCGCTCCTCCTCGAGGCGCGTCCGGGCGTGAACGGAGATGGGCTGCCGATCGAGCCGCCCGGTCGCGGGCCGCTCAACGGAAGTTGGCCCCTCGACGTGCGGGAACGAAATCAGGATCACTCTGTCGACTCGCGCTTCCAAAGCAGCGGCGAGAAGGTTGGCGAACCATTGCGTGTTGGTCTCCGGTAGGAAGTGTTCTGGCCGGGGAGCGAACAACACCCCTGCGAAGTGAACGACAACGTCGGCTCCGCTCACTGCCGCCGACAGCGTCCGCGGATGGCTGAGATCCGCCTGAACGGGCGTGACGTTGGGGGCCTGGACAATGTCGCCGGGCAGCGGCCTCCGGTGGTACATCAGACGCAACGGCTGTCCGCACGGGATAAGGCGGCGGGCCAGCAGGCTTCCGAGGTTCCCCGCGGCGCCGGTGATCAGAATCGTCCGAGTGGGCACGGGATCGCCACGGGACCTACTTCAGCCCCTCCGCGAGGAAGAGGTCAGAGAGGATCCGATTGTACGAATACGCATATGTCTTCCCATCCGATGCGATCGCCGGAGGCGAGAGGGAGGAGATACCCGCCGGATCCGGCGGCGTCAGCTCCTTCCAGAGCTCGCGCTTACCGGTTGTCAGCTTGAGGCGATAGGCCTTCCCGGGGTATTCGCCGCGCCGGAACACATAGATGGAGCGCCCGTCGGATGTCCAGCCGACCGGGTCCTCAGCGTCAAGGATTCCCGGAATTTGCGCCGGCTCGCCCCCTTCCAGGGGATAGAGATAGCGCTTCTGGTCCGGCCCCATGACGGCCGCAAGTTTGCCATCGGGGGAGACGCCTCGCGGAAACGCCCGGTAGCCAGGAGGGCTCACCGCGCGGGGCTTCGCATCGACTCTGTCGAGCACCCACAACCGGCTGCCGCGCCCGGCCTCGCTCGCAGTCAGGAGAATCCGCTTCCCATCCGAGAACCACGTGGCCGATTGAATGTTGAGTCCCCCGGATGGAATGACCCTAGCCTCCCCGGCTCCCGTGGGAAGCAACGCGAGCTGCGGCTTCGTCGCCAGATTCGTGATCGCCAGGGACCACCGGCCATCCGGTGAGATCGACATCGGGGTTCCGTCTCCCAGACGCACCGGCGGCGAGCCGTCCCGCCGGCGCAGGTAGGCCGAGTAGCCCGGGCCCCCTCCTTCACCTGACTCCGAGAAGACGAACGACGTGCCGTCGAGAGCGATGTCCCGGACCGTGGACCAGTCGAGCCAGGAGAGGTCCCGCTCCCTCGTGTCCTCCGGGGAGAAGCCCAGGATCCCCGAGCGCAAGGCATCGTGCGAGACCAGGGCTCGGCCATCACGGAGAACGTCGTGCAGCGTGAGGTTTCCCGTGACTCGGGCGAGGACCCTTCGGCCACCGGAGAGCGTCGCGGCATAGAGAGCGTGGTTCCCGCCGACCTCCGCCGCCGTAAACCATACCTCGCTGCCGCGAGGAGACCAGGCCAGGCCACCTTCCGTCGAGAAGTCGGTCGCAAGCGTCTTCTTCTTGCCGGAGAGATCCACGACCGCAACCGATCCGCCGTCGTCGCCGAGGGCCGGATGTTCGAGGAAGGCGACGAGGTCTCCCTTGGGCGAGACGCGCGGGTGGCTGATCCAGCCGTCAGTCTCGTAGAGGACCTTGCCGATCGGGAACTCCAGGCGGCTTCGCGGACCCACGGATCGTAGGACGACCAGGCTCTTGCCGTCCGGCGTCCAGTCGGCCCATTGCACATCCTCCTGGATCTCGCGCGCGGTTCCGCCTCCGGTCATCCCGATGCGCTCCAGCGTGCCGCTCCTCATGAACGGGCCGGCGAAGTGCCGGTTGAGCGACACAGCCATTTCACCGGAGGGAGAGACCGCAAACAGGTCGGCGCCCCTCAGGCCGAAGGGGCGCGCTTCGGGGCTGTCCAGGCGGGAAACGAAGATCTCGACGGGCTTGCCCTGCCATGCGGCGGCGTAGATGACCGTCTGACCGTCCGGAGCAAAGCGCGCCGAAGAGATCTCTCCGCGCTGGAAAGTGAGTTCCCGGAAGGTGGGCGGTGTCGTCCGTGCGGTTGCCCTTACTGCCGCAAATGCCCCGATCCCGATGGCGGCGCCCAGCGCCGCTGCGAGGGGCAACGGCCAGCGGGGCGTTTTCTTCCTGGCGGCCGCCACGGCGACGCCTGAGATTTCGCCGGTCGCTGGCGCCTCCGAGAGGTGGTCCCGGATCGAGGCAAGATCCCGCGCCAGATCCTTCGTCGTCCCGAATCGGTCGTCGGGATCCTTGGCGAGACACCGCTCCAGAAGCCACCGGATCGGCGCCGGCACTCTCGGGTTGAGCTGTCCCACTGGCTCCGGCTCCTCCCGGATGATCGCGGTCAGGGTCTCCGCCGTCGTTCCCCGCTCGAACGCCCGTTTGCCCGTCGCCAACTCGTAGAGGATCGAGCCGAAGGAAAACTGGTCGGAACGAAAATCGAGGGGCCGCCCCGCGGCCTGCTCCGGAGACATGTACCCGACAGTCCCCATCACCATTCCCGGCCGCGTCGAATCCCCGGCGGCCGTCTGCATTGCCGAGACCTCGCCGGACTCCGGCGTCACGAGCTTGGCGAGACCGAAGTCCAGAATCTTGACGTAGCCGTGCTTGGAGACCATGACGTTGGCGGGCTTCAGGTCCCGGTGCACGATCCCGGCCGCGTGCGCCGCTGCGAGGCCTTCGGCGATCTGCACGCTCAATTCGAGAAGCTTCTTCGTCGGAACGGGACCCGAGGCGGTGAGATCCCTGAGCGTCCCTCCTTCGATGAGCTCCATGGCGATGTAGATGGTCGAGTCAACCGAGCCGATGTCGTAGATCGTCAGGATGTTCGGATGCGACAGACCCGAGGCGGCCCGCGCCTCCCGCTCGAAGCGAACACGCCGGTCGGCATCCGAAGCCAGCTCGGCCGGCAGCACCTTGACCGCGACGTCGCGCTTCAATCGCTCGTCACGCGCCCGGTAGACCTCCCCCATTCCGCCTGCGCCGAGAGGCGCGGTGATCTCGTAGGGTCCGAGGCGAGTGCCGGGAGAAAGCGTCATTTCATTCCGTCGACGATATACAGGTCCGATAGCGTGCGGCCGTAGGAGTATGCGTACGACTCGCCGCTCGGTGTGGGCAGAGGGCCGATCAGGGAGACACCTCCCGCGTCAGTCGGCATCAACGACCGCCACAACTCCCGGTGGCCCGAGAGGTCGACCCGATAGACCTTCGTGGGGATCTCTCCCTGGCGATACACAAAGACAGAACGGCCATCCGCGCCGAACTGAGCGACCTGATCATTCGCATCGACACCGGGAATCGCCGTGGGCTCGCCTCCCGAGATTGGATAGAGATAGGTCCTCCGATCGGGACCCTTCACGACGGCCAAGGCACCGTCGGGTGAAACGACACGGAAGCCCCTGTATCCTTCTGGCGTCACGGCGTTCGGCTTCCCGCCATTGACGTCACGCAAGTACAGCCGGAGCCCGCGGCCCGGCTCGCTCGCCGTAAACAGGATCCTCTTTCCGTCCGGCATCCAGCACGCATTCAACACGGTGACGCCTTCTTTCGAAAGAAGCCTCGGCTCGCCCGCGCCCGTCGGATAGAGCGCGAGCTGCGGATCCGTCGCTGGATGCAGGATCACAACGGCCCACTTCCCGTCCGGTGAGAGGGCTTGACCCAAGCCTTCTCCAAGGCGTACGGCCGGCGAGCCGTCGGTCTTCCGAACGTAGACGGAATAGCCGGCCCCTCCTCCCTCGCCACCTTCGGTGAAGAGGACTGTCCTGCCGTCGGAGGAGAGAAAGGTCGCAAGCGAGTAGTCGAGCCATGTCAGATCGCGTTCTTTCGACTCTCCAGGGGGAAGAGCGAGAATCTCCTCCCGGAACGTGTCACGAGTGGCGAGCATTCGCCCTTCGCGCGAGATGTCTCGCAGGGTGAGATTGCCCGCGATTCGCGAACGCAGGCGGACCGTGCCGGAGAGCGACGCCGAGTAGAGAGCGCGAAGCGAAACCTCGGCAGCTGTGAACCAGACCTCGCTGCCGTCGGGCCCCCACGAGAGACCCTGCGTCGAGGCGAAAGGCTTGGACAGCGCTTTCTTACGGCCGGAGCGGTCCGCGAGGACAACCGATCCGCCGTCGTCGGTCAGAGACGGGTGGTCGATGAAGGCCACAGAATCTCCGCCCGGCGAAACGCGGGGATGGCTGATCCAACCGCTCGTCTCGTGCAAGACCTTGCCGATCGGGTATTCCAACCGCATCCGGCCCTGAGGCATCCGCACGATCGCGAGACTCTTTCCGTCCGGTGCCCAGTCTGCCCACTCGACGTCCTCCAGGATGTCCCGGGGAGCGGCCCCACCGGCAACCGAGAGCTGCGCCAGCGTGCCGGTTCGTCGGAAGCCGCCGGAGGAGGACCGGTCTAACGACACCGCCATCTCGCCCGATCTCGAGATCGCGAAGACCTCGGCGCCAGCGAGGCCGAAGGGTCTCGCCTCGGGACTCTCCAGCCGGCGAACGAAGACCTCGACGGGTTTGCCGTCCCAGGCCGCCGAGTACACCACGGTCTGTCCGTCGGGAGCGAAATGCGCCGACAGGATCTCGCCACGGCGGAAGGTGAGCTGGTGAAAGGAGGGGGGCGGCCGGTCGCCGGCCCGCTTGCCGGCGAGATAGGCCAGGATCCCGACGATCAGGGCAGTCGCCAGAACCGCGCCTGTCACGACGGGCCAGAGACGGCGGCGCTTGATCTCCGCGTACGGCGCCGTCGTCGCCGGCACCGTGACTCCCGAAAGCGTCTCCAGATCGAAGGCGACGTCGCGGGCCGACTCGAAGCGCTCTTCCGGGTTCTTCTCCAGACAGTGCCGGATGATGCGGTCGAGGCCCGGATGGATCTCCTTGTTTGTCTGAGAGAGATCCGGGGGCTCCTTCGTCAGAATCGCCGTGATCGTGTCTGCGGCCGAGTCGCCGCGGAACGCGCGCTGACCGGAGACCATCTCGTAGAGGATCGCCCCAAGGGAAAACAGGTCGGATCGGCGATCCGCGGGTTTGCCCCGCACTTGCTCCGGCGACATGTAGCCCATCGTGCCCAGAACAACGCCTGGCTCGGTGCCCGAGGCGGTCTTCAGATCGGTTTGGCCGCCCTCACCGGACTCGGGCTTCAGCTTTGCCAGACCGAAATCCAGGATCTTGACGCGACCGTCGTTCGTGAGGAAAAGGTTCTCGGGCTTCAAATCTCGGTGCACGATCCCCTTCTCGTGGGCTGCCGCCAGCCCCTTCGCCGTCTGTACGGCGTAGTCGATCGCCTTGCGCGGCGAGAGAGCGCCGGCGCCCAAGCGGCTCCGGAGTGTCTCCCCTTCGAGAAGCTCAGTCACGATGTAGGGTGCGCCGTCCGCAGTTCCGAGGTCGTGAACAGCGGTGATGTTCGGATGGTTCAGGATTCCGGCCGCACGCGCCTCCTGCTCGAAACGGCGCAGCCGGTCGGAATCCTGCGAGAACGACGCGGGGAGCACCTTGATCGCCACCTCGCGTCCGAGGCGCGCATCCCTCGCGCGGTAGACCTCTCCCATCCCCCCCGCGCCGAGAGGCGCGAGGATCTCGTAGGGTCCGAGGCGAGTGCCGGGAGAAAGCGTCATGGAGTCGAGGGATTCTAACCGCGGATCACTTCAGGCCCTCGACGACGTAGAGATCCGAGAGCGTGCGAAAGTAGCTATAGACGTACTCTCCCATCGGGCGTGGGTATCACAGGCGCGACGGTGGCGATCCCAGAGCCATCGGCGGGCATGACCTCCTTCCACAGCTAGAAACTAATGATAGCCAAGGGATTCAGCTCAGGGTGAGGTACTGAGAACCAAAGGTGCAGGCCTGCAACCAATGGGACCCAGTAGGACATGCCACATGAGAGAAACTCCGTCGTCCACCGGATCCACTTCCAGCGTTCCTAAGGGACAGGCGGTGATCGTGAGCCGACTGCTTCGAAGTCGAGGTGAAATGCCCGATGGGGATGCAACCCCATCGACATGACCAAGACCGGGAACGTCGAATGCGACTGTACAGCCCTGCTGCTGAAGAGTGACCTCCGGCGAACCCTGGCAGTCTCCGAAACCGTAGGTCGCTCGATAGATACCCTGCAGCGCAACGCATGCCGAAGCCGGAGCCACGGGATTCTTCTGACAGGAAATCGAGATAGCCACTACGAGCCCGGTCGCCACCCGGGTTAGCCAACGTTGCATACGGTTGATACGAGCACCTGGCATAGGCTGTCTAGACCGCCCGAGGGGGCTAGCAGTCAGGTCTAATAGATCCAGCTGGTGTTGAGCAGGATTTGCCTCGGTTGAGGCAGCGAAACGGGCATTCTAGGCTGCCGCTGGATTCATTCGATTCGGTGCCATCGAGAAGGGTCGAGCTCGAGCTGTTCGGGAGCATCTCCACGAAGCAACTCGAGGTTCCGACAGCCGTCGTTCATTGACGCGGGCCAGTACGCCGCCTGCATGTTGTCTGTGGACAGGAACACGACACCGACAAACCGGCGCTGGGGGTCGAGCGCGATTCGGAATTCCCGAGCGGGTGCGCCTGCGCGACTGGCAGTGGAGAGCCACCGATGCTCTGCGAGAAACGACTCACGCTCGGCGAGTAGCGCCGAGGTCGGTTTAGGTCCATCGCGAACGCGCCACTCGAATGGCTTGCCGCGCAACCACCGAGTCTTCCTTCGGGTGTAGGAGACGGATCCCAAGGCGGCTGAGGCGTGCAGCACCTCGACATGTTCGAAGTCCCCGACGCACAGGCTCGGATAGCCCGGCCTCATGCCGATGACGGCAACGTAGAGGTCGCCCCCTGAGCGGAGAAGAAGGACCTCACCGCCGCCAGTCAGCTTCTCGCGTCGTGCGCCGGACCACTCCTTCGGTCCGATGACGCCGTCAACTGTGGGTGGCGAGAGAGAAGCAGCTGCGGCCGCCGACCCGGCGAAGAGCATCGCTCGGCAGAAAACATGTCGCATCGGATCACAGCCCTGCGTGCCGAGGCCGGCAGGCTGGCGCCTTGAACCTCAGCGGCGAGCGCCGCGGAGCAGAGCGAGTCCGCTGCAGCCGCGGGTTGGGCGTCGAAACCGAATCGGCGGTCATGGCGAAGACGACACGTCGTTCCAGATGTCGATAACGCACTTCCATCCGCCGTCCTTCTCCCGCCGCCAGACCGCCACAGCCTTTCCCTCCACCGTGACGTGCTTGCCATCGGGCGCGCTGAAAGTAACGCGGTTGGTGCCGGTGGTGTATGCAATATCACCGTTACACGACACTGCGACGGTCGTTGTCTTCCAGGAGATGCTGAAGCCGGGCGTTTGAAAGCTCTTCACGACGAACTCTCGAATGGCCGCGCGTCCAGCCACGGCAGGAGTCCCCGGCGGAAAGACAATCGCGTCGTCAGCCCAGAAAGACACAATCCGGTCGACATCACGGTTCTGCGCCGCCTGGGACCACTCCGCATCGAGCCGCATGATCTGAGACTGCACATCGGTCTGTCTGCCTGCCGAGACGCAGCCTGCGCAGGCGAACAGCACTCCTACGACCACTCCAACAACGAACCGATTCATGCCCTACCGCCCGATCGTCGAGCTGGTTCAACCTGCCTTCCGACGCCCAGCGGCTCAAAGTTCAGCAGCAGGAGCAGCGGAGCAGAGCGAATCCGCCGAAGCACGACGTTCGACGTGAACCGCATTTTCAGGTTGGCTCCTCGTGAATTCTATTGCCAGGTACTCGCGCGGAGCGCCGTGACGAAGGCACGGTCGGCACGCCGCGAGACGAGTGCGATCGGTGAGTACCCGCGACGCCACGCGAGAACAAAGGTGACGCCCAAGAGTGCTGCTGTGATCGCGAAGTTCTGCCATCCGTTCAGCTTCCATTGACCAGACCACGCCAACTCTGGTTGAGCCGCGAACGGGTAGAGATACGAAAGTGGCCACTGGTGTCCGTCCGGCCCGCGGGATCCCGTGACGTCCCCGAGAAGGTGAAGATGAACCGCCACGAACGCGAGCCCTGCGGTGAGCAGCCGCTTCGATCTCGCGAGGAGCGCTGCCACCAAACCAACCAAGCAAGCGAACGGAAGGTTGTGGGTGACCAAATGATGGTACTCAGACCACCAAAACAGCGGATGCGATCCGTTGCGGGTTAGAAGTTCTGGCACCGCACCCAGGCCATCGAGATCGGGAGCAATACTCGCGACCAGGACGATCCCACGATGGTGGTTGGTCAGCGTCGGGGCCGTTTCTGCGAGACACCAACCTATGAGGCCGTGGGTGATCGGATTCACGTTGCCAGAATGGCGCCAAACGTCTTGGAGCTCAGCGGCGAGCGAAGCGAGGCGGGAGGAAACACGGTGAAATCTTACGCCCGCCCGTTGCCGCTTGCGTGCAACCATGACGGGTTTCCCTGGGAGAACCCCCGGGCGAAAACACGTAAGCCGAACGCTTGCAGCTGGAAGGCACGGCCGAGACCCAACGTGTCCGAAAATGTGTCCGAATGCGGACCCTCGCAATTCCTCAAATTCTCCGAGCCAGAGAGCGTCATTTCAGCCCTTCGACAAGGTAGAGGTCCGAGAGAATCCAGCCCGTACCGAAGACGTAGGACCGGCCGTCCGGTGTGACGATCACGCCCCCGACGTCTCCGAGACCTGCCGTCTCGAGCGGCATCGTCTCCTTCCAGAGTGTCTTCTTCCCTGTGGCGACATCCAACCGATAGATCCGTGCCGGAAGCTCGCCGCGCCGGTGGACGAAGATAGACTTTCCGTCCGCGCTCCAGCCCTCGACGCGATCCTCAGCAACCCCCGCGGGAAGGGGAGTCGGTTCGCCCCCGGCAACCGGATACAGATAGAAGCGCTGGTCCGGACCGATCGCCGCGACCGTCCTGCCGTCGGGCGAGACACCGCGGGGTATTCCGCGATATCCCTCGGGCGTCAGTGGCCGTGCCTTGCCTCCGTCGAGTGGTCGCAGGTAGATGCGTGTTCCGTGTCCGGACTCGTTTGCCGTAAACACGACCGTTTTCCCGTCCGGGAGCCAATCCAGCGTCGGCCCGACCTTCAGGTTCTCACTCGGCAAGGGCCTCGGCTCGCCGACACCGGTGGGATAGACGACGATCTGGGGATTCGTCGTTCCGAGTCGCCGGACGGAAAGCGCCCATTTCCCATCCGGCGAGAGCCGCGCCGCCGCCCCTTCCCCGAGTCGGGTCGCGGGAGAGCCGTCGGTCTTGCGGATGTAGACCGAGTAGCCCTCACCGCCTCCTTCCCCAGACTCGTCGAAGAGAAGCGTCTTCCCGTCGCTCGAGAGGTCCCGCGGCGAGGAGTAATCGAGCCACGAGAGCTCCCTCTCCTTCGTCTCGCCCGGAGCAAGGCCGATGATCCCCTGACGGCCCGTGTCATGCGTGATCAGCAGACGTCCATCGCTTCCGACGTCGCGAAGCGTCAGGGATCCGGTCACGCGCGCAAGCACCCGGTGGCGCCCGGAGAGAGTCACGGCATGGAGGGATCGGTTGCCCCCGACCTCCGCCGCGGTGAACCAGATCTCCCCGCCATTCGGTGACCAGGCAAGCCCCTGGAGTGTCGAGAAGGAGCCCGAGATCGTCCTTTTCTTGGCCGCCCGGTCCACGACGGCCACCGATCCCGAATCGTCGTTGGCCGCCGGATGATCGCAGAAGGCGACGAGATCTCCGCTTCGCGAGATCCGAGGATGACTGATCCAGCCGGTCGTCTCGTAAAGCGCCTTGCCGACCGGAAACTCGAGCCGGTTGCGGCCCGCGGCGTCGCGGACGATGGCGAACTCCTTACCGTCGGGCGCCCAGTCGGCCCACTGCACGTCTTCGAGGATCTCCCGAGGCGCCACGCCCCCGGCGATGCTCGTCGAGGCGAGCCGTCCGGTACGGACGAACGCGAGAAAGGGGCGCCGGTTGAGGGAGACGGCCATCTCGCCGGAGGCCGAAACGGCCAGGAGCTCGGCGGCGGCGAGACCCGAGGGACGGGACTCCGGGCTCTCGAGCCGCCGGAAGAAGATCTCCATGGGCTTGCCGTCCCAGGCGGCCGTGTAGATCACCGTCTGACCGTCGGGCGCGAAGCGCGCCGAGTGGATTTCGCCGCGTCGGAAGGTGAGCTGACGAAAGGAGGGCGGCACGACCTTGCTCAAGCGCCGGCCGAGCGAAACACCCGCGATAAGGCCTGCTGCAAGCAGCGCGGCTCCGAAGGCGACCAATCTCGGCGCGCGGCTGCGCGGAGCCTCGACCGGGGCGGTCGCGCCCGAGACGGAGACTTCCGAGATGTGCTCCCGTACGCTCTTCAAGTCCCGCGCGAGGTCTCGCGTCGACGCATAGCGCTCGTCGGGGTCCTTCGCGAGGCAGCGTTCGACGATCCAGCGAAACGGCGCCGGGGCCCTGGGATTGACGCGCTCGACGGGCTCCGGCTCGTCCTTGATGATGGCCGTCAGAGTCTCGGCTCCCGTGTCGCGCTGGAACGCGCGCTTGCCCGTGGCCATCTCGTAGAGGATCGAGCCCAGAGAAAACTGGTCGGAACGGAAATCGACCGACTTCCCGCTCGCCTGCTCGGG